>MDTD01063739.1_pt1 | contig 33417 bp, 37 predicted proteins | sample 811221 | NCBI WGS metagenome assembly MDTD01 (sample SAMN05326646, study PRJNA326480) | marine metagenome | isolation source: seawater | place: Pacific Ocean: South West | collected 2011
ATGCCCAGCGTGTTAACCAGATAAGAGCCGATGTTCAGGTGATCCACCTTCAAAATTTTGAAGTCCTTGAGCTTGAGCTCTTTAATTTTCTTCAAAACATCGGCGGTGATTTCCGTACCGGCTTCCAAAACTACTTCCCCGCTGGATGAATCCACCAGGTCAGTCGCCAGATAGCGGCCTTCCAAGTCCATGTCTTCCTGCTTCACCCACTTGGTGCCGGCTTCCAGAGCTTTTTTCACCCCGCGGCGGGTTGGTTTTTTACCGGCTTTAAAGACGACATCGCCGCTTTCAGCGTCAATCAGGTCTTTGTCCAGCTTTACACCCACGTAGAACACGGGCTCAAACGCCAGTTCAAAGTTATCCTTTTTAATGCGGACATCCACCTTGTCATAGAAGGTATCCAGAATTTCCTGGGTATCCATTCCCAAAGCACGCAGCACATAGGTCGCCGGCAACTTACGGCGGCGGTCAATACGTACGTACATGTTGTCCTTATGGTCAAATTCGAAGTCCAACCAGGAGCCGCGAAACGGGATAACGCGGGCGTTGAACAACAACTTACCGGAGGAATGGGTTGAGCCGTTGTCATGGTCAAAGAATACACCGGGGCTGCGCTGCATTTGGCTTACGATAACGCGCTCAGTCCCGTTGACCACAAAGGTACCGTTGTTGGTCATCAACGGCAGGTCGGCCAGGTAAACTTCCTGTTCCTTAATGTCTTTTACCGTGCGGGCTTCGGTGTCTTCGTCCACTTCCCACAGGGTTAAACGCAGGGTGACTTTCAGCGGCGCGGCATAGCTCATGTCGCGCTGCAGGCACTCGGTTACATCAAATTTAGGCTCTTCTAAAGAGAAGGACACATAATCCAGCTCTACCGTGCCGGTGGAGTCCACCACCGGGAACGCCGTACGCAGGGCGTTGTCCAGCGTGTAGAAGGTTTCAAACTTGTCGCCGTCTTCGTGGCCAAGCAAAAAACTTTCATACGAGCTTTGCTGTAATGAAAGAAGGTTTGGAATTTCAGCAACTTCTTGGATGCTGCCATAATTTTTGCGAATACGCTTTTTGTCCGTAAATGTGTAAGCCATTGCCTAAAGCTACCCCGTTTTGTCAATTCCAATGTGTTTTAAACACAAAATTTTAAAGGTTCGTTAGTTCAGCCAAACCAAACTAACACGTAACGACCGAAAGACTCAGACTAAATCTGAGCCTTTCGGCGTACGTATGTCGAATTAAGAAGCAAACTACTTAAGCTCTACAGTAGCACCAGCTTCCTCAAGCTGCTTCTTCAATTCCTGGGCGTCGTCCTTGCTGGCACCTTCCTTAATTGGCTTTGGTGCGCCTTCAACCAGGTCTTTGGCTTCTTTCAAGCCCAAGCCGGTTGCCGCGCGAACAACTTTAATTACGTTGATCTTCTGATCACCGGCAGCAGCCAGAACAACGTCAAACTCGTCCTTCTCTTCTGCTGCAGCTGCGTCACCGCCAGCGGCTGGAGCCGCTGCCATAGCAACTGGAGCCGCGGCGCTAACGCCCCACTTTTCTTCCAGAAGCTTGGAAAGCTCAGACGCTTCCAAAACAGTCAGTTCAGACAGTTGATCAACAATTTTATTCAGATCAGCCATTGTATTTATCCTCTCAATTTAATTTAAAGCGTTTTTATATCTAACAAACAAGCCTTAAGCCGCATCTGGCTTCTGCGCGATAAGGCGCGCCAGAGAGGCTGGAGACTCCTGAGTAAGTGTTGCCAGCTGACGCGCAGGCGTGCTGATAAGTCCAACAAGTTGACCGCGGAGCTCATCCAGTGACGGCAGGCTAGCCAACGCTTTAACGTCTTCAGCTTCCAACCGCTTATCCCCGAGTGAACCACCCAGGATTATGAATTTTTCATGCTCTTTGGCGAACGTGTGGGCAACACGAGCAGCCGCAACCGGGTCAGCGGAAGTGGACAATGTAGTTGGACCGGTTAAAAAGTCCTCAATTGTCGCAAACGGTGTACCCTCAATCGCGCGTTTGGCCAAACGGTTTTTGGCTACGCGAATGTTAGCGTCGTTTTCACGCATCTGGTTGCGCAGCTGGGTCATTTCACCAACGGTCAAGCCTGTGTTATGGCTAACAACCACCAGTTCCACGTCCTGCAACTGCTTGTTCAGGTCAGATACAAAAGCTTCCTTTTGTGCTCTATCCACTTGTTTACTCCTTGTTTATGATGTCGGCCCAATTGCCGAACACCTTTACCCAAGTTCGCCTGTCCAAGTCTAGGCTGGATGTTTAAGGCTTTTGCCACCAGCTGTCTTCGACAGACCCGGCTACCTTTTCATACATGAACCGATAACCGTTTTCCCCCGCTCTTTTAACAAAAGCGGGACAAACCTTAATTAAATGGCGCTGGTATCCAGGTGGATGCCAGGGCCCATTGTTGAAGAAAGGGTCGCTTTCTTCATGTAAACACCTTTTGAGCCGGAAGGTTTAGCGGCCTTGATAGCATCAAGAAACGCCTGAACATTTTCTTCCAACTTTTTCTCGTCAAAGGATTTTTTACCCACGCCGGCATGTACAATGCCTTTTTTCTCGGCGCGGAATTCTATCATCCCGGACTTGATGTCTTTCACGGCTTTCGCCACATTAGGGGTGACTGTGCCCAGTTTTGGGTTTGGCATCATACCTTTAGGGCCCAAAACCTGACCCAGCTTACCAACTACGGGCATGCAGTCCGGCGCGGCAATCACACGGTCAAATTCCAACCAGCCGCCTTGAATTTTCTTTGCCAGATCATCGGTACCCACTTCATCCGCACCAGCTTTTTTGGCTTCATCCGCGGCTTCACCTTTGGCGAACACCACCACACGAACAGTTTTACCTGTACCATGCGGCAGAACCACGGTGCCACGCACCTGCTGGTCGGCATGACGGGGGTCAATGCCCAAATTCAGCGCCACATCTACCGTTTCATCAAATTTGGCAGAGTCGCACTCTTTCAATGTCTTTACAGCGTCTGTAACGGTGTACTGTTTTTCGCGGTCCACCACTTTCATCAGCTTTTGACGCAATTTTGTATTTTTAGCCATAAATCTATCTCCTCATTAGCCGACAACATCGATGTCCATCGAGTTGGCACTGCCTTCAATAATTTTCATTGCCGCTTCAATGGAAGACGCGTTCAGGTCTTTCATTTTCGCCTCAGCAATTTCGCGCACCTGGTCACGGGTCACTTTACCCACGGTTGGTGAACCGCTGTTGGGGGTAGAGGAGCCTTTTTTCACCTTGGCGGCTTTTTTAAGGTAGTAGCTCGCTGGAGGAGTTTTGGTTTCGAACGTAAAACTGCGATCAGCAAATGCGGTAATAACGGTTGGCACCGGCGCGCCGGGGTCCATACCTTGAGTCGCCGCGTTAAACGCCTTACAGAATTCCATAATGTTCAAGCCCTTTTGACCAAGAGCCGGCCCCACTGGTGGTGAAGGGTTAGCCTGGCCGGCCGGAACCTGAAGCTTGATATATCCAATAATTTTTTTAGCCATGGGTCATTCAACTTTCATTTAAGTTTTCGCCGTCCGAACGCACGCCCACCGTGCTCCGGCAATAACATTTAACATGCGGTATTAACACGCCACCCACCACTTGTAAAGCCTTTGTGCAAAGTTTATTACTTTTTTTTAAATTTCAACTGTGGGAGCATAAAAAATATTCAGGCCCCCAAAACTATAGAAAAAGATGAAAACCCTACCTCATGCATGAATCGTTTATTTTTATATTAATGGTGGCCCTGGCACTGGGGATTTCCAAAACGCCGCTGCGCTACCCGTTTAAATGGCTGGAGACTTTTTTCCATGAGCTCTCTCACGGTCTGGCGGCCATTGTGACTTTTGGCTGGATTCACCGCGTCACCCTCAACTTTAACGGGGCGGGCAGCTGCACCACCAAAGGCGGCTGGCGGTTTCTTATCCTCATCAGCGGCTATTTGGGTGCGGTGTTCTGGGGAGCGCTCATTTATCTGGCGGGCTGGTCATTGGATGAAGTGGGCTCGGTCGAGCTTTTGTACTTCCTTAACGGGCTTATTGTTATCACCACCGTCTTGTGGGTGCGCAGTCTGTCTACCTTTATTATATTGGCGGTTATGTTTGTGGTGTTCTGGCTGCCCTCACAGGTGCCCAACTGGGCGTGGATTCCATATTTTATTAAATTCATGGGGATGTATGTGTTGCTCAGCGCGGTAAAAGCTCCACTGGCGCTGATTGACGGCAAACATGTGGGCGACGGCGCGGCTTTGCAAGATTTAACGTTTGTCATCCCCGAAGGGGTATGGATTGTGCTGTGGTTTGTGGCAGGGCTTGCCACCCTGGGCGGGCTGTGGGCCTTGCAAGTGGGGCTGTTGAACGCCTGGCTGCAATAAAAAAGCAGGGCCAAAGCCCTGCTGAAAATTCGTTTATCAGGTTTAGCGGGACGGGACCAGCTCAACGGCAAGGCCGGTGAGGTAGACATCTGTAGAGGTCTTTAGGCTCTCATGGCTGATACGAACACCAATGACCGCATTACCGCCCACGTCTTTGGTCGCCTTACGCAGGCCGGACTCCAATTCTTCAAATGCCATCTCTGCATAGAGTACGGTTTTTCTAACCATTAGCAGCTGAAAGCGCTTTTTAATCCTGTACCCCGACACAACCGTTTCCGGGGTGATGATGACGCTTTCCAGGCTTTGCGGCTGCGGCTTGGTATCTTTTGACATAGGAGATTCCTCCAGACAGGTGAAAAGAGATGTGAAACAAACGGAACGTTTAAGTCGCCCCACCGTAGCGTATACAAAAACATTTGGCAACAAAAAAAAGGCCGCCCGCGGCGGCCCTTGTGTTTTGGGTTGGCTAGCCTTTTTCCACCTGAGTGAAGTCCAGTTCAATCGGGGTCGCCCGACCAAAGATGGAAACAGATACCTTCAGGCGGCTTTTCTCTTCATCCACTTCTTCCACCACACCTTGGAAGCTGGAGAACGGCCCTTCAGTCACGCGGACTTCTTCGCCAATGTCGAAGGAAATCATGTTGCGTGGACGTTCAACGCCCTCTTCCATTTGTTTCAGGATGCGGCCGGCTTCAGCATTGGAAATCGGCAGCGGCTTGCGGCCGCGCTCGGCCCCAACAAAACCGGTCACGTGTGGAATGTTTTTAATCATGTGCCAAACCTCATCGGTCATGGCGGCGTTCAGCAGAACATATCCGGGGAAGAATTTGCGTTCAGACTGGCTCTTAACGCCTTTTTTCACTTCCACCACCTGCTCAACCGGAATCACCACATCGCCCAGGAACTGGTCCAGCTTTTGCAGCATCGCCTGCTCCCTGACGTGGGACTGCACACGCTTTTCGTAGTTGGTCTGGGTTTGAATAACGTACCAGCGCGCGCCTTCTACCTCTTTTTTGGTGAATTCTTTTACGCGCGACTTCGTCGCAGCTGGTTTTGCGGCTGTAGTTTTCTTCACCGTCTTTTTAGCGGCGGTTTTCTTAGGTGCGGCTTTTTTAGCTGGCGCCTTTTTCGCTGGAGCTTTCTTAGCCGCTGCCTCTTTTTTGGCGTTGGCTTTTTTCGGTCCGGCCTTTTTAGCCGCTGGTTTTTTAGCGGTTGTTTTCTTCGCCGTGGTCTTTTTCGCCGCGGTAGCTTTAGCTTTGGTCGCCGCTTTTTTCGCGGTTGTCTTTTTCTCTTCGGTTGCTTTCTTTGTCGCCATTGTCTTACCCCTTTAACCCAAGAATAAATTGAATTCCATTGCTCAGCAGCGCGTCAACCGCCAGCAGATACAACGCCATAATAAACACCAGAATAAACACCACCAGCGTCAGGCGCTGTGTTTCTTTCATGGTTGGCCAGGTGACTTTGGCCCCTTCAATTCTAACGTTGCGTATGTACTTTATTGCGTTTGATATACTGCTCATAACTTTATATTTCCGGACATTTAAAACTTCTATCCCAAATGCCTTGATCGTCGTTGTATTCAAACCGATACAAATCCGGCATTCCCATTTTGGCCCAGTCATCTACCCCTATCATGCTGTCAAAGTGCTTCAGGATGAGGGAGATTGGTTGACCATGAGTGCTTATCAGTACCTTATGTCCGGCATGCTTGTCAACCGTTTGCTTTATTTCATTCAGCACGCGGGTTTGGCAACGGCTGTTTGGCTCGCCACCGGCCACGGCATAATTAAAGTCCTGCCACATTTCGCGCATCAATTCCTGAAAGTCCAGCGGCGCTAAAAAATCCGGCGAAACTACCTGGTCACGAAAGTTCTGGTTTTCTTCCACATCCAGACCAAACTGGGCGGCGTACGGTGCCACGCTGTCTTTGGCGCGGGCATAGGGGCTGGAGACAATTTTATCAATGCCTTCATGCTCAAACACTTTGGCCAATAAAGATGCCTGACGCTGACCTTCTTGCGACAAAGGCCATTCTGACTGCGGCATATCCTCACGCGGGATGCTCTGCGCGTTCCGCAGCAAATAAACAATTGTTGTGGTCATGGTTTGTGCTCCCCTCACCCGAAATATTTTTATCCCATTTAAAATACACGATAACGCTTATAATTTAAAAGGGTTGATTTTTAGATAGCTTTTTGCGATAACCAACCCACACCATCTGCAGGGGTGTAGCTCAGTTGGTAGAGCACTGGTCTCCAAAACCAGGTGTCGAGGGTTCGAGTCCTTTCACCCCTGCCACTTTAAAAATCAAACCACCATTTGGGTGGTTTTATTTTTAAGTGTTGCACGGGGTTAGGCGAGAACCCTCGGGTTCGATAAATTTGGCAGTACGCCAAATTTTGACGGCGAGGCCACGAGCCGCCCGAAGGGTGACCATGCAGCATGCATGGTCATCAGTCCTTTCACCCCAACGACAGCAAAATATCCCCCCACAAAAAAAGCAGGGCCGAGCCCTGCAAACCGTACTTAGAATTTTAAAGCGGCTTTATGCCTTGGTGCGGCGCACCTTGCGGTAACCTTTGGCGCAGTCCCCTGTGCGGTGGGTGCGCAAAGTCTTTTGCTTGCAATTGAGCTTTCCGCCCGTGGTGAAGGAATACGGCGCGCGGTCGTACAGGCGGCCGTCCAATTTGTCCCAGTACTCTTGTTGTGCTTTTTGGGTCAGACTCAACGTGTGACGAAATCCTCCGGAAATGGGGTAGACTTTGGGGGTGTGGTGCGGCACAGGTTCCTCCTTGCGTACAAGTGGGTACTGTACCAGGTGCAGCGTGATTGCATCAGGTAGCGAAGCATAAAAATAACCAAACGTCAGGAAGGTAGCGAGGTTTGTAGCACACAACCCCTACCCCGCCAATAAAAAAAGAGGGCCGAAGCCCTCTTTTTAAGCACTCTAGTCTGCGAGCATTATTTTATAATGCTGGCAACGACGCCGGCGCCAACGGTTTTACCGCCTTCGCGGATCGCGAAGCGCAAGCCCTGGTCCATCGCGATAGGCGCGATCAACTCAACTTCCATCTCCACGTTATCGCCCGGCATCACCATCTCTGTGCCATCCGGCAGCTTGATGGACCCGGTCACGTCCGTCGTACGGAAGTAGAACTGCGGACGGTAACCGTTGAAGAATGGCGTGTGACGGCCACCTTCTTCTTTGCTCAGCACATAACACTCAGACTTAAACTGCGTGTGCGGTGTAATGGAACCGGGCTTCGCCAGCACCTGACCACGCTCCACATCTTCACGCTTGGTACCGCGCAGCAGTACACCCACGTTGTCGCCCGCCTCACCGCGGTCCAACAGCTTGCGGAACATTTCCACACCTGTGCAGGTTGTCTTCTCGGTGTCTTTCATACCTACGATTTCCAGCTCATCGCCTACGTTTACCACGCCGCTTTCAATACGACCGGTTACTACGGTACCGCGGCCGGAAATGGAGAACACGTCCTCAATCGGCATCAGGAACGGCTTGTCCACATCACGCTCAACCTGAGGAATGTAAGAATCCACCGCTTCCATCAACGCTTTGATGGAGGGCTCACCAATCTCAGAAGTGTCGCCTTCCAAAGACTTCAGCGCGGAACCTTTGATAATCGGCACATCGTCGCCCGGGAATTCGTACTCGTTCAGCAACTCACGAATTTCCATCTCAACCAGTTCCAACAACTCAGGGTCGTCCACCTGGTCGCACTTGTTCATGTACACAACAATCGCCGGCACACCCACCTGACGGGCCAGCAAAATGTGCTCGCGCGTCTGCGGCATTGGGCCGTCAGCCGCCGATACAACCATAATCGCGCCGTCCATCTGCGCCGCGCCGGTAATCATGTTCTTTACATAGTCCGCGTGGCCGGGGCAGTCCACGTGCGCGTAGTGACGCTTGTCGGTCTCGTACTCCACGTGCGACGTGTTAATGGTAATACCACGTGCTTTCTCTTCCGGTGCGTTATCAATCTGATCGTACGCCCGAAAATCACCAAACATCTTCGTAATCGCCGCTGTCAACGTCGTCTTACCATGGTCAACGTGACCAATCGTTCCTATGTTACAGTGCGGCTTGTTCCTCTGAAAAGTCTCTTTTGACATCGTCTTAAAACTCTCTTTTTTATAAGTTAGCCTTTAAATCCAAATACCTTAAATACTTAAGACGCTGGCATGATAAGCCTGTCGCACAGCATGAGTATTTCTAACATAAATCTACATAAAATAAAGCAAAAAGTGATGACAATTGCCTAAATTCCAGCCAATACCGACCACAGTTTAAAAATTCACCCTTATATTTGCGCTTTAGGCTTGTTTATACCGCCAGCAGGTATAAAATATGGGCAACAGAAATTTAAACACCTTAGCGGAGGTAGTAAAAATGAGATTTGTATTAACGTTAGCCGCTCTGGCCTTTATGGCAACCCCGGCTTTGGCTGACCATCATGGTGACATGGAAGGCAAAGCTCAACATAAAAAAGCTGGTCTGTTCCAAAAAGCCGACAGCAACGGGGACGGTGACATCAGCAAGGCCGAATTTGTGCAGTATACCTCAGAAAAGGCGCAAATGCGTTTTGACAAGATAGATACTGACAATAATGGCCAGTTGACTAAGGAAGAAGCCCTGACCGCCCGCAGCAAAATGCGTCGACACATGAACAAAAAAATCAAAAAATGGAAAAATAACAACGACGCAAACAACATGGGCAACCAAAGCCAAATGCGCCAACGTATGCAGAAAATGGGCAATGACGGCTAACCCAACCCACTAAAAAAGCCCCCAAAGCGGGGGCTTTTTTTTAAACCTTAACGGTTTACGCTTCTTGCAGAGAAGTCGCGGATGTTTTGCCGCGGTTTTCTTCCAGCTCATAAGAAAGCTTTTGGCCTTCGTCCAGGCCGCGCCAGCCGGCGTCTTGTACAGCGGTGATGTGAACAAACACGTCGTTGCCGCCTTCTTCTGGAGTGATGAAGCCATAACCTTTAGTTTGGTTAAACCATTTTACTGTTCCTGTAGGCATTTGATCCTATTCCTTTTGTATTCGTTTAATATTGCTTTTTAAAGACCTCACGCCCTACAGGCGGTGCTCATTCAATAAATCGTCAAATTCTGGAGGTTAGTCTAGAACAGTCGTGTATTAAAAATATAGAAATCTTAAAAAGCCGTCTTTCATGTTTAGTCATGCATGAATTTTTCCATGCGATTATCTTTATAACTCAAAATTTTACATGTGAACAGTACTTTTTATCATAATAATTGACTTTACCCCCTGGCCTCCATTACTGTATGCACACTTAAAAGAAGTACCTGAAAAACGTTTTTAACCAACCTTCCCTCAACCAACACAGGACGTTTTTATATGTCTGACAACCAAACGCCGGACCCGTACCTTTATCTGGAAGAGGTTCTGGGCCAACAAGCCCTGGACTGGGTCAAAGCGCAAAACACGAAAACGCAAAAACTTCTGGACGGCGACCCCCGCTACAAAAAGCTGGAGCGGGAAGCGCTGGATATTCTGGAAGCCCCTGACAAACTTATCCTCGGCACCCGCCGGGGCGACTATCTGTACCATCTGCATCAGGATGACCAACACGTCCGCGGCCTTTACCGCCGTTGCCTGTATGTGGATTACCTGAACAACATGCCCACCTGGGAAACGGTGCTGGATGTGGACGCCCTGGCCAAGGCCGAAGGCGAAAGCTGGGTGTTTGACGGTGTGGTGCCCTTGGGCGAAGGCCCGCTGGTCATGCTCTCCCTGTCGCCCGGCGGCAGCGATGCCTCGGTGTATCGGGAGTTCAATCTGGACACCAAACAGTTCGTCGACGGCGGTTTTTATCTGCCGGAAGGCAAATCCAGCGTCGCGTGGGTGGATAAAGACACCCTGCTGGCCGCCACCTATCTGGTGGACCCGGCCAACGACACCACCACCTCCGGCTATCCGGCTGTGGTGCGTGTGCTCAAGCGCGGGCAAAAACTGGAAAACGCCAGAGAGATGATGCGAACCTCAAAAGATGACATGGCCATGGGCGTTTCCTCGGCCTATGACGGGCCGCTGGACCAAACCACGCCGATCATCTACTGCCGTAAGGACTTCTACACCGGTTACACCTGTCTGGTGGACGATGTTGATAACACGCAGCTACTTCCCATACCGGAAGACGCCGAACTGGAAGCCCTGTTCTACGGTTATGCCCTTGTGTCACTGCGTAAAGAGTGGCGTTACCTGGCTGAAACCTATCCCGCGGGCAGTCTGGTGGCCGTCACACCGGACGGCACCTTCCGTCAGGAACTGTTCCGCCCCGAAAACGGGCAGGTTCTTGACCAAGTGGGCACTACCAAAAGCCGTATCCTGATCAATGTGATGGAGAACGTGCTCAACAGCGTGTACGAGATGAGCTTCAACCATGGCACCCCCGGACGGCTTGCTCTTCCTCTGCCTAAAGGTGGGGTTATTGAGCTGCACACCGATGAGCGCTATGACGATATCCTCTTCACCTACTCTGACAGCCTGACGCCGGAATCCCTGTACCAGTTCAGCTGGAGCACGGGAAACTGTAAGCTTCTGCAGCAAACGCCGGCCCGCTTCAAAGCGGATGACCTGGAAATGACCCAACACTGGGCCACCAGCAAAGACGGGGAAAAAATCCCCTACTTTGTCATCCACAAAAGCGGCATCACGCTAGACGGCTCCAACCCCACGCTGCTGTACGGTTACGGCGGGTTTGAAATCCCCGTCCAGCCGGACTACAACGCGCTTTCGGGCAAACTGTGGCTGGAAAATGGCGGCGTGTACGTCATCGCCAACATCCGCGGCGGCGGCGAATTTGGGCCGAAATGGCACCAGAGTGCCCTCAAGCACAACCGCCAACGCTGTTACGATGACTTTATTGCCGTAGCCGAAGACCTGATTGCCCAGGGGATCACCTCTCCGCGGCGGCTGGGTATTTACGGCGGCAGTAACGGCGGCCTGCTGGTCGGGGCGGTCACCATGCAGCGACCGGAGTTGTTCAACGCCGTGGTGTGTGCCGTTCCGCTTTTGGATATGCAGCGCTACCACCTGCTGTTGGCCGGTGCCAGTTGGATGGCCGAATACGGCAACCCCGATGACCCGGCGGACTGGGCGGTGATTAAGACCTACTCCCCGTATCAGAATATTTCCAAGGATAAAACCTACCCGGAAATGTTCGTGTACACCTCAACCAAAGATGACCGGGTCCACCCCGGCCATGCGCGGAAGATGGTGGCCAAAATGCAGGCCATGGGGCACACGGTTTTGTACCATGAAAACATCGAAGGCGGTCACAGTGCCGCCGCGGACCTTAAACAGTCCGCCGCCGGGCGCGCCCGGATGTTCGTGTACCTGATGCAAAAACTGATGGACTGATAACTGTTCTCGATTCAGGCGCCCTTCGGGGCGCCTTTTTTATATGCCTCATTTCAAAAAAGCGATACTCAGTATTTTTATCCACTTCAGCCCATAAAGTGTGGTTTTGGACTGGGTACCCTAACCTAAAGGTAAAACGTCATGCCTGCGCAGGCAGGCATCCACGACAATATGAATTTTATAAAAACTGCCTTACATCGGTCAGGTGACCTTTAATAGCGGCGGCGGCGGCCATAATGGGGCTCATTAGATGGGTGCGACCGCCACGGCCCTGCCGCCCTTCAAAATTACGGTTGGAGGTACTGGCACAACGCTCACCCTCGGCCAGCTTATCGCTGTTCATAGCGAGGCACATGCTGCACCCCGGCAGCCGCCACTCACAGCCCGCTTGGGTAAAAATCTTATCCAGCCCTTCCTCTTCGGCCTGCTGGCGCACAAGCCCGGAGCCGGGCACCACCAGCACCCGTACATTTTCAGCCACTTTTTGGCCTTTTAAAGTTTCAGCCGCGACCCTCAAATCCTCAATACGGCTGTTGGTGCACGAGCCGATAAAGACCGTATCCACCTCAATATCAGTGAGTTTCTGGCCCGCTTTTAGCCCCATATACGCCAGCATCCGTTCCAGACTGGCGCGTTTTTCGGGGTCATTCTCCGTACTGGGGTCCGGTACCACATCATCAATATCCAGCCCCGTTTCCGGGCTGGTGCCCCATGTGACCTGCGGCTTCAGGCCGCTCACATCAAGGCTCACCTCTTTGTCAAAGGGGGCGTCATCATCGCTGGGCAGAGTTTGCCAAAAGTCCACCGCGTCGTCCCAATCCTGCCCTTTGGGCGCCATGGGGCGGCCCTTCAGATAGGCATAGGTCTTGTCATCCGGCGCGATCAGCCCCGCCCGGGCTCCGGCTTCAATGGACATGTTGCACATAGTCATGCGCCCTTCCATGCTCAAATCTTTGACCGCTTGGCCGGTATATTCAATCACGTACCCGGTTGCCCCCGCCGTACCAATGGTGGCAATCAGCTTTAGTATCAAATCTTTCGCGCCCACCCCTTGGGGCAAATGGCCTGTAAATTCCACCCTCATATTTTTGGATTTTTCCTGCGCCAATGTCTGGGTGGCCAGCACATGTTCCACCTCACTGGTGCCAATACCAAACGCCAGCGCCCCAAACGCGCCATGGGTGGAGGTATGGCTGTCGCCGCACACAATGGTGGTGCCTGGCAGGGTAAAGCCCTGCTCCGGCCCCACCACGTGGACAATCCCCTGCCGTACGTCATCCAGCGGAATGTACGGAATTTTAAAGGCAGCCTGATTTTTCTCCAAGGTATCCAGCTGGTTTTTGGCGACAGGGTCTTTGGCCAGCTCAGCGGCACGATTTTCCACCGTGGGAACGTTGTGGTCAGGTACCGCTAAATTTTGCTGAGGGTGGCGGACGCTTCTGCCTTTTTGCTGCAAACCGGAAAAGGCCTGCGGCGAGGTCACTTCATGGATTAAATGACGGTCAATATACAAAAGCGGTGTGCCGTCTTCCCGCGTGGTAACGTAGTGCAGCTGCCAAATTTTATCGTATAATGTCTGGGGCATAGCTTAACAATCTAATTTTTATTTTTAATTTTTCGGCGTAAGATTTTGTTCTTGCGCCAATTCTTTTATTTCTTCATCGTTCAAACGTTTTTCCGACGCCTTGGCCATAAAGGTCAAATAGAACGCGGCCAGTGTGGCATCATCCGGCGCAAAGCCAAGCTCATCAAGCTTTTTCTTCAACCCTGCCCGGCCGGAGGTCACCCCAACTGTCAGCTGTGTCGCGCTCTGGCCCACGCTTTCCGGCGTCATAATTTCATACGTGCGGCGGTCTTTGCTCACCCCATGCTGGTGTATACCACTTTCATGGGCAAAGGCATTTTGGCCGACAATGGCCTTGTTCTTCTGCACCGGCATTCCGGTAAGTTCTTGAACCAATTGACTAATCGTCATAAACTGCGTAGCGTCAATTTCAGCAAAAAACGGCAAAATATCCGCCCGGGTTTTCAACACCATCACCAGTTCTTCCATGGCCGCGTTCCCCGCCCGCTCGCCAATACCGTTAATGGAGCATTCCACCTGCCGCGCGCCCGCCTGGACCCCCGCCAAAGAATTGGCCACAGCCAGTCCCAGGTCATCATGACAATGGGTGGACAGCACCGCTTTGTCGGCATTTTCCACGTTTTCCAGCACGCCTTTTATCAATTCGGCATACTCCGCCGGGGTAGAATAACCAACCGTATCCGGCAGGTTGATGGTGGTTGCCCCGGCTTTAATCGCGGCATCAATCACCTGATAGGCAAAATCCACCTCGGTGCGGGTATAATCTTCCAGCGAGAATTGGACGTCATCGGTCAGGCTGCGGGCCATTTTTACCGCTTTTTCGGTATGTTCAATAACTTGATTTTTATCCATGCCCAGCTTTTTTTCCCGGTGCAGCGGGCTGGTAGAAATAAAGGTATGAATACGCCCTTTTCGTGCGACTTTCAGGGCTTCACCAGCGGATTCAATATCATCCTTTTTAGTGCGGGCCAGCGAGCAAATGGTGGTATCCAGCCCCTTTTGTGCCAGGGTACGGATGGTTTCAAAATCCAAGTCGGACGATATGGCAAACCCGGCTTCCACCACGTCTACGCCCAATTTGGCCAAAGCTTCCCCAATCGCCACCCGGCCGGACAGCGCCACCGGTTTGATGTTGGGCGACTGCAAACCATCGCGCAAAGTGGTATCAAAAATACGAATATGACTGGGCTTTTTACTCATTACGATACATCCCGTTTTTGGGTTAACTGGTGGTTAAGCTCTTGGATAACCGCATCGCCCATTTGCTGGGTGGACAAGGCTTTTTCCGCCCCACGCGCAACATCAACTGTGCGGGCACCGCTTTGCAGAGCCGCTTCAACAGCATGGTTAAGCAAACTCGCCAAATCCGGACGATTGCAGGAGGTTTCCAGCAGCATGGCAAGGCTAAGAATGGTCGCCAACGGGTTGGCTTTGTTTTGTCCGGCAATGTCGGGCGCGGAGCCGTGAACCGGCTCGTACAGTCCTTGGCTTCGGCCATTTTTGTTTACCTCGCCCACACTGGCGGAAGGCAACAAACCAATGCTGCCCGTAATGGCTGCCGCCAAATCAGAGAGAACATCACCGGCCAAATTAGGGGCCAGAAGTACATCAAACTGCTTTGGCCTGGTTGCCAGCTGCATGGCGGCGTTATCCACATATAAATGGCTGAACTCCACCCCTGTGTAGTCTTTGCTCAGGTCTTCAACAGCTTCCCGCCAGACAATGCTGGACTCCAGGACATTGGCTTTATCCACACTACACACCTTGTGTTGGCGCTTTTGGGCGGCGGCAAAGGCCACTCTGGCGATACGTTTAACTTCCTTGGTGGTGTAACTGGTCGTATTAAACCCGCGCTTTTGGCCATTGCCCAAATCTTCTATGCCGCGCGGCCCGCCAAAGTAAATACCCCCCACCAATTCGCGTACAATGAGGATATCCAGTCCTTCTACCAACTCATCTTTCAAGCTTGATGCAGCTACCAACTGGGGGAAAACCTTTGACGGGCGCAGGTTGGCGAAGAGGTCTAAATCTTCTCGAATATCTAACAGCCCTTGCTCCGGTCGTTTTTCAAAAGATACACCCGCCCACTCAGGGCCACCGATAGCGGCCAGCAGTATGCCGTCAGCTTGTTTAGCTAATTTTTGAGTTTGCCCTGGGTACGGATTGCCAGTTTCATCATAAGCTGCTCCGCCCAGCAAGCCTTTTTCAATCTCGAGCTGAATGTCGGTATGAGTGTTAAGCCAATCAATAACTTTTAAGGCTTCGGCCATGACTTCCGGCCCAATACCATCGCCTTCCAAAACAAGGATTTTAAATGTATCACTCATTTTTGTAACCACGGCTGTTTTTGCTGGCGGGCTTTTTCAAAAGAGCTGATTGTCTCTTGCTGTTCTAACGTCAGGCCAATGTCATCCAAACCCAGCAATAATGTTTTCTTGCGTACCGGGTCAATTTCAAAAGTAAATGATAAATTACCAGCCAGTACAGTTTGTTTTTCCAAGTCTACCGTTACGGAGTGAGTATCCGCAACGTCCGCTAAAGCCTGAATATCTTTTAAAGGCAGTGTGACGGGCAAAATACCGTTTTTAAAACAATTGTTATAAAAAATATCGGCAAAGCTGGGAGCCATAACCACTTTAATACCAAAATCCAGTAAAGCCCATGGGGCGTGTTCACGGCTGGAACCGCAGCCAAAGTTCGTTCCGGCCAGCAAAATATTGGCTTTATTAAACGGTTCTTTATTTAAAATAAAATCAGCGGTTGGTTTGCCTTTCCTGTCGTACCGAAGGTCATTGAACAAGTGTTTACCCAGTCCGGTGCGAGTTGTGGTTTTAAGGAAGTCTTTAGGGATAATGAGGTCTGTGTCCACATTGGCCTGCATCAAAGGTGCGGCCACCCCGGAAACCACCTTAAATTTTTCCATTAAATGCCTCTGTCTTTTTATAAAAGTTATGTATTGGTTAACCGTTATTATACCCAATAGTTATTTATGACGCCAGACACCTGTATTCCTGACGAATGTTTTCGTTTTTCTGTCCTGTTATTTTTGTTGATCTGAATCAATGTGATCACCCACCCTCTGTATACATACTTGTGGTCGGCTGCTATTACAAGATATTTACAGAAGGACAAATTACTATGGCACCTTTTTCGACGTACCTGATTGAGAGTAATGATTTATCCAGAGAGGGGCTAAAGAGTTTTCTTGCCACCACTGAATTTAAGGTTGCTGATGACTTCAGGCATATGGGTTCTTTGTTATCTCTCCCCCCAGAAAACTGTCCTCAATTAATTATTGTTGGCATTCAAAGACACCTTCCCATGGCTGAAGAGCATCATGAAAGCGTTATAAATAAGCTTATGGAAGATATAGCGCAGGTACGGGAGAAATTTAATAAAGCTCGTCTGGTGGTGCTTCTGTCACGTGACAGTATTATGGACATGCCTTCTGTTTGTAACTGCCCTGCCAACGGCTATATTTTGGAAGATGTTTCCCGTACGGCATTTATTAGCTACCTCCATCTGGTTATGGCCGGGGAAAAGGTTTTTCCACCGGATATGGCTACTTTTTTCATTCGCACCTCTAATGGCAAATCACGTACAAACGGGGAGCAGCCCCACCCGCTCTCAGAGCGCGAGGCTGACATTCTGCGTTGTTTAGCCATGGGAGAGGCCAATAAGCTTATTGCCCGACGGCTGGATATTACAGAGGCTACGGTGAAAGTTCACCTGAAAACTATTTTGCGCAAATTGCACCTGTGCAACCGTACACAAGCCGCCCTTTGGGCTGTGCGGCATGGGTATATGGAACATAACAGCGCACCAGCGCGGCCTGCTGCAAGTAGCGAAAAGCAGGCAAGCTACGTTACGGTTTAATGCCTGCCATGCTGCATACCTGCCCTGTCCACACTTCCACAGGGTTATCAAGCCCCAGGTAGGAAACAGGCCCGCCCGTTATGACTCGTGCGGTCCATGTACTAACCGTCGCCCCGCCATGCATTTGACCTATGCTGGCATAACCAGGAGAAGAGCCGGATGAAGATGGTATAAAATAGGTATTGAAAACCCCAGCCGACATATCAAAACGACCGTCTCTAAATGTGGTGCGGTAGCCTGGAACGGTGGTGTTTGTCCCATGCCGAAAAATAATAGCGGACTGGCCAGGCCCTTCTTGCACGTCCAGAAGCTCGCCTCGGCTGTTATGCAACAAGTTGCGCGGTGTAGCATCATAAAGCTTTTCATTAATGATAGCCTGCTTCCCGCCGGCACTCATTCCAACAGACGGCGAACCATTACGAAACGTGTAGGGTTGGTTGCTCATCTGAGCTATGGAATCCGCAACAGGTACCACCACCAGGCCCGCAATTAAAAAAGCCTGTTTTAATTTATGATTATATAGAACCATGTTGATTCTCTCCTCCATTAAAATTTAACAGCCTCATTTTAGCATCCCGGTATTTTTTTGCGGTGGCTCAAAGGGTGAGTTTGTCGTCAAAAAGGTTGTACTTCAAAGGGGTTAAACCCTCCCTGTAAGGTGTAAATATTCTTCTTTAGAGGTAACGCCGCAGAGCTTACTGCTAACCCCTATGCTCAATAGCGTTAGTCCGTATACAGGTTTATTAATTAAAGGCATGAAAGCATTTTATATGGGCAGAACGAACCGCGGGCCGCCCACCCGATAAAACAAGGAGTTGGAACAGTGTTAAACGGAAAACAGAACAACCTGACCTATCGCAGACTTGTTGCGTGCACGGCCTGCGCGGTGCTGGTTTCAGGGTGTACACCTATGGTGACCCCCACCAACCAGCCAGTGGCCGCAGCCTTTAGTTATCCGGTCACCAATAATGACACCCCGTACAGCCAGTGCCTTGAGAAACTTTCTAATATTCAGGCTAAAAACTTGCCCATTTTTGCTGTGGGCGAAGTGGCTGACAAAACCGGACAGATTAATTTGGAAAACACCGGCCATGCCTTAACTCAAGGTATTTCTGAGATGGTCATCAGCGCCTTATCCAAAACCGATAAGGTGCACATGGTCGAGCGCCTTGACCTGCGCATTCCCTTGGCTGAAGTGAAACTGGCGGAACAAAACCGCTTAACCCGCAGCGCGGCTGACTATGGCCGCCTGCCTGCCAGTGACTTTATTATTGTCGGTGCTTTGACAGAGCTGAATTACAACATCGTCAGCGGCGGCACCCAGTTGTTTGTACGCGGCATTGGCGGCGGGGGGCGTGTAGTTGTGGTCAACGTAGCCTTGGACTTGCGTGTTGTAGATGCCAAAAACTTTGCTGTGCGTTACGTGGCCAGCCTGCAAAAACAAATTTACGGCTATGAGGTTGAGGCCAACGTGTTCCGTTTCTTTGGCAACTCCCTTGTGGAATTTGATAGCGGCGCCATTCGCAATGAGCCCCTGCAGCTTGGTGTGCGCTCTGTGGTGGAAATGTCCGTTTACCGTATTATGACAGAATTCTTGAAGCTTCCCGAGGTTGATGGCTGCAGCCTTGTGGAGACGAAGCATATGGCTTCGTATCTTGAAAAAATCAGCCAGGATGAGGCAGCAGAGAACATGACCTCATCTGAAACCAAACAAAATGAGTATAAAGGAGAACGATACGATGACTAGTCAAAAAAGAAAGTTCCTGGCCAGCACAGCCTATGCTGTTGTTGGGCTGGGGTTGACAGCCTCACAGGCCATGGCCTTTGACTCTGTCAATTGGGACTGGCAAAAACTGGTGGATGAAAATGTCATCAAAGATGTTAATGTCACCATTGAAACCGCCCCTTCCGGTATGGTCGAGATTGAAAAAATCCAAGCCCAGATTGGGGATGTAAAAGCCAAGCCCAAGGTACATGGTATTGAAAACAACCCACCCAGTGAAGGCGATGGCTTTATGACCATTGACGAAACTTTCGACTTCCAAACTGGCTATGACGATGAAGCCGACCCGGATGGCATTGACCCTGCCGGCCCATTGGCAGGCGATCAGCTGAGTGCTGAGTTAACTGGCGGCGAAGTCGATGAAGGTGCCGATACGCTTTCTACAAGTTTCCGTGTATTTGGAGATGTGTTTGTAGAGCCTGAAGGTGCACTAAACGCCTTAGAATTGCCACATGTTGAAAGTATCGCCACAGCTGTGGGTAACAGCCAGGAAATCGAAAGTGATGTTTCGCTTGAACTGCATGACGGACAATACCTGTTTGGCGATTTTAACAAGAAACATGGTTATGAATGCCAAGGGTTGAATGGCGAATGTCAGGACAACTATGAAGGAAACTTGGAGAAACTCTCCACCGTTCTAGAGCTAACTCCTGACACCGATAATACCCATACAGATACCGCCGCAGCTTTGGCGCTATCCGGAGCTTTAGGTTTGATTACTCAAGCTGATGTGGAGGCCAAATCAAAAGCCTATGACATCTTGAATACCTCTGTGGACAGCGCCGCGACTGCCGTTGGCAATAACATAGACGCAACACTAACCGCAGCTACAGCTGATGATGCGTTCATGATTGCCGACATCACCCAGTTCGGCTATGCCGACGTGGAGGCTAAATCCAAAGTATATGACGTATCCGTCAATAACTACACCGGATTTGGCGGCGCTGGCATGGGGCCAACGGGTGATCCTCAAAAACCTCTGGTCAGTTCTGTGGCAACTGCCGTGGGTAACAATGTGGCCATTAAGGTCTCAAGCCCTGGTGGACTGTAACGACACCGCCTGTGACGGGGCCAAAGAATTGGGCGCCCCCACTCTTTGGCTCCGGATAGGCGTTTAACAAGGAGAACGATTATGAAAACATCTTTAAAAAAATTCTTACCCGCGGTCGCTGTATTGCTGGTTTCTACGGGGTTTGCTTCTGCTGCCCATGCCCAAATGTTTAACAGCCCTTGGGGGTTTACGGCTCAAAACCGGGCCTCTATCGCGGCCCTGATGCGCAGGTTGAAGATACGGACAGCAACGCAACCGTGCAGCTGGCCCAGCCCAACAGCAACTCAACATTAACCAACCTGGTATGTGGCAGCGATGCCCAGACCTCCGCCAAAGGTAACAGCACCTGCATTATTTTAAACAACGCCGCTGGCGACGTGAATGTGGGGCAGGATGCCCAGGGCAACCAGACCTCCAGTGCTGAAAACAACAGCAATGGCAGCAACGATGAAATTGATGATGTTCTGGCAACATTGAGCGAGGGGGAGTAGCTTTTACTCCCTCTTTTGCTAAACTTTATGTGCCCTTTTCAAAAGAGATGGTTTGATATTATAAAATATATAAGGCGATGATTATACTTGACTTTTGGAACAAAATATGCTTATTATTATCACAATCGGGCGAGAACTATATCGCGCCGATTTTTTATTGGAGAATAATAAATGAATATTTATAAAACCATTGTGCTCACTTCCCTTTTGCTGGGGGTTTCACAGCCAGCGCAAGCAGAAGAATTAGAGCTGAAATACGGTGCAAACACTGTTGATATTAATGCCGATGGTTTAGACGATATCATCGTTAAATCTCGCTGGGAAAACGGTAACGCCCACTCTTTTGATAGGTACCTTATTTTGGCTCACTTAAAAGGTGAACATAACCTTAATGGCTTCTATGAGATACCTCTCGGTGATAGAGCTAACTATAGCTTCACAACATCTGAAGGTGCCGACTGTATTTTGACAGATTATAAATTTGCTAAAAACGAATCAGGCTTTTTAAAAGTAACGAAATATGCAAGAAACCATGGTGAAAACTATGCTTCTGATGAGCATGTAACAATAACCAATTACGTGTTCGCCGATTCTATTAAGGATGAAGGCTTTAGTATTGGTTTCCCAATACTCTATTTAAAGAAAACGAGTGAAAACATTACTAATAAAAAATACTGTGATGTGCGTGATTTAATGAACTGACTCTACCAATAATAAATGGATCCAGCAGGCCTTATGGCCTGTTTTTTTTATGCATAAATACAAGGAAAAAATAAAATGAACCTACCTATAAAAGCAAAGGATATAGGCAATTTAACAAGAGAATACGAATACGCTGATGGCACAAAAGAGTACTGGAGTGGTGGCACAAGGTCGTGGCGAAATAACAACCCCGGAAATATAAGAGATTATAATATTCCTTGGGAGGGTTTAATTGGAGCTGATAAATAAGGCTTTTGCATTTTTAATAGTTATGCCAAGGGAAAGCGTGCGTTAAAGCGTGATTTAAGAACTAAAGGGCGCAGAGGTTTAACACTCTCTCAAGCTATCTATATTTATGCCCCACCTGAAGAAAATGATACGGAAGGCTATATAAGAGCTCTCGTCAGGGGTACTGGCATTCCAAGAAGCACGCCGATAGCAATTGTAGAGCAACAAATTCCTCAAATTGCAGATGCTATGGAGAAACATGAAGGCTTCAAAAAAGGAAAAATAACTAGAGAGCCAAATAAAGCTGAAAAGCCTAAGAGCTCAGAAAAAGAAGGTCAATATATCTGGCGCACCTCAGGCGATGACAAGGTTAGAACATCTCATGCCATGCGTGAAGGTAAGGTATTTAGCTGGGATAATCCTCCCGAAGGTGGGCACCCGGGTGAAGATTATGGGTGCAGATGTACTGCTGAGCCTTATCCAAATGAACATACGCCGTATTTAGAAGAGGTATTTGGACGGTAGAGTGTATCTAGTGGGAGTAGGATTGCCGGCGGGCTGGGCCCTTGGCTTGTCGTCGCTTCGCTCCTCGGATCAAACCAACGACTTCGGTAACAAATCCAGCCCCGCTATTAAACTAAAAAAGTACCCTGAGGGCACTTCTTGAGTTTAATGGTGGTGTGCTCCTAGGCGGTATTACAACCGTTCTTAAAATCGTATCATATTGATTATAAATACAAAAAGAAAGTAACATTTATTCCTGTCTTTTCAGGAAAATAATAGAAAATTTTTACAGCGATAATCCGCGCACAGGATTCGAATTCAAACAAAAAAAGCCCCTCACATTGGAGGGGCTTGATGCGGTGTGGCGGTATTATCTATGATCCATTATCACCTCGGTGCTGCGTTTAAAAAACGATGGCCCAGACACGTCCGTCCCTGTAATAAGCCGAGCAATTTCTGTGAGGCTTTTGTAATAATTGTCCTGATATAAATAGCAGCTTTCTAGGCAGCGGATTGTATGTTTTTTGCGTTTATATTTTCTAATCAACCAAAGTCCACGTGGCAATTTGATGCGATCACCTCGTTTCGCTGTTTGTAAAACGCGATATGCGTATTCGGTCAATCTTTCATCCTTAATCTCTTTCCAGACTTTTTCAGGGGCGTTTTTCTCGACATAAAGACGCTTCATCAACTTTAGAATAATCTCTTCTTTGGGCATGGTCTCCGGACACATTTCATAGAAGCATCTTTTATATTCGTCTTTTAATGCCGTTATGGTGCTGAGCTGTAATCTGGCAAATTGCCGGATCATAAATAGATCCGCTTCTTCCTTGGGCAATTGCGCGTTATCATTCATACCAAGAATGGTCATAATCGGCCCCAATTCAGCTGGGACAGAAACCTGGATTTCATTGCTCTGGTCGTCTTGATGTAATGTTGTGGTCATACTTTTATCCTTTCATTGTACGTTTTTCCATTTGGCTTTTCAGCCAAGGGCAAAATCATGAGCGGCATGCCACTTACGCTACATAAACGCTTCTCAAGCATTTATCCAGTTAAGTAACTGATACTGCTTATTTTTCTTCTGTTTTCGGCATTGTTTTATAATCAACACCGATAAAAGAAAACTTGCCCTTGATTTGCTGGTACAAAACGCAGATGCAAAATGACGAAGGAGGATGAAAAAAAATCAATGGATCAATGTTTCGAACTTTTCTAAGCACTAAAAAACCCGCCTTGGGAGCGGGTTACAGAACAAAATGTTCACTTAAATCTTTTGATTATAATTTTGAGGTGTATCGTAATACATCAATCCAACTTGTCAAACATCTGTCAAGATATTGTAATAGAATAACAAAAGCGACCCACCAAACTTTCCAGAGATTTGGTAATCACCCAGAATTCGAACCTCTGTATTTATCAACATTTTATGTCTACAGATCGTCCGCTGACACGCCTTGCTCCAGCAGCTCAATCAAGCCTGTGTAAACATAAAGACGTTCCTTCCCAGCGCCCGCGATGTCTTTAACAATCCCAAGCTCTTTCAGGTTATTCAATGCTGCCCGCGCCGTAGGGACGCTTACCTCCAGCGCCGCTGCCATATTGATGGCGTTGGAAATGGCAACTTTTTGAAGACACTCATGTGCTTGCCCCGCCGTAATCCCAGCGCGTTTCAGTGAGGCGATCTTCTCCTGATCGGCCTTGAAGAGGCTGGAAATCGCTTGGCTGGTTGCCACGACCTGATTGGCGGTTTCGGCAACACCATGAAGGAAGTAATCCAGCCAACCCTCCCAATCGCCCGCCGTGCGGACAGCACTCAGACGCGCATAATACTCCTGACGGTTATTCTTGAAAAATAAGCTGAGGTACAGGTTCGGCTGGCGCAGGTCGCCCATCATCATCAAGAAGAAGGTAATCAGCAAACGCCCGATGCGCCCGTTACCGTCAAGGAACGGGTGGATGGTTTCAAACTGGACATGGATGAGGCCCGCATCAATCAGGGCAGTATAGGGCCGTTCTTCTTGATGCAGATATTTCTCAAGAGCATCCAGACACTCCATCAATCGCTCTGGCGGCGGCGGAACAAAGGCGGCATTGCCAGGCCGCGATCCACCAATCCAGTTTTGCGATGTGCGGAACTCGCCTGGCTGCTTGTTGCTGCCCCGCCCTTTGGAAAGAAGGATCGTATGCATCTCGCGGATCAAGCGCAAAGAAACAGGAAAACCTTCACGGACACGCTTCAGGCCATGTTCCAGCGCGGCAACATAAGACGACACTTCTGTCACATCATCGATGGGGACGCTGGTCACTTCGCCGCTTTCATGGAGCAGCAGATCAGAGAGGGATGATTGTGTCCCCTCAATCTGGGAAGACAGCACAGCTTCTTTGCGAACGTAGTAATAGAGCAGCAAATTGCTGTCCGGCAGGATATCGGCCACGGCATCAAGCTTGCCCAGCGCCTGATTGGCTTTGGACAACAGCCCCTGCAGGGGCAGCAAATCTAATGGCGGTTCTGGGGGTAACGCAGGCGGCAAAAAGGCCTGATAGGTTTCCCCAGCAGTGACGCTACAGCGTATATAAGAGCCAAGTCGACTTTGATTGTCAGACATGGCCATCCTTTCTTTGCAAATCCATAAAAGAAAATATAAGCAATTATTCTTTCTTTGTAAAGCGAAAACGGGGCAATACCACCCCCAGAGAGGGTACAAAAGGAAAGAATAACTAAATTACCTTTCTTTTCTGCCTATTAAAAGAAAGGATGGCTCACGTCCGAGGCTTCAACCAATCACCCTTCAATAATTTCATACCTCCCCGTCTTCTTTGCCCCAACAAAGCGGATTTTTCCTGCTTCCTTTAACTTTTCAATGTCACGTCTGGCTGTCTTAAGAGAGACGCCAAATTCTCCTGCAATATGTTCAGCACGCCCCTCATTCATGTGCTGCAAAAGAATCAGAAACCAGCCCTGTCGCTCATTCAAAAAGTTTATTGGGACATCAATTACATTTATAGGGACATCGGGAATGACCTCTTCTGAAACAGATACACGCCGCCCCACAGCCCGTCTTCATTGGCGATGGTATCGGCCAGTGTAATACTGTTGTCCTGATCTGATACTGTTTGCGCCAGCGATGCGGGTGTCGATCCCGTCCAGCGCTTTTGCGCTTCAGCGGCAATGACGAGATTGCGGGCTGCATTGTTGACAGCGGCTTTGATAAAGCTGCGCCTATCGCCTTTGGCGGGATCAAAACTTGGCCACGCATGCAAATATGCGATCATCAATTCCTGTTGCAGATCGTCAAAATCATCCGACGTAAAAATCGGCATTCTGGTCAAAGTCCGTGCCTTATAGGCAACAAAAAAAGCGGCGTAGTTATCTACGCCGCTGTAGCTGTTTTTAGTCATTCCTTTTTTCCTTGGTTAGCCCCAGGAAAGGAAGAAATGATAGGCAGAACTCGAATTTAACTTAGGAAGAAACGCATGCCTGTTAACGAGTGCCAATGATGCACGCGTTAATTACGCCAACACCAATCCCCTCGGTTAGAATAAAAGAAAACTGCAACAATCACGTTCATAGACACTTCAACATCTTCCGAATTCATGGGGCTGGTTGCGTCGTTTTACGGACGTTTTTTTCAGCTCGTTTTTTCGCGGCAAGATGAAGCCTATGAATCGCGTGCAACCTCACAAGAAGGCACAAATCACTCTGATAGTTACTTTTAGATTACTAGCCAGACATACAATCATATGAAGGAAAATTTGATGATCATTGGATATCAAGGGCTGTATCAATAGTATGATTGTCAGCGTATGAACGCTGGAAAGAAATTTACGAAAATCAAATTTGTGTAATTAATACGAAGGTATGTACACTTATTGGTGTGACAAATGATGAAATGATTATTTCAGCCCAAAAGCAGAATCAGTGCAGTCGATTTTTATGTGTTTCCTTGAGAATATCGATAACCGTATTTCTAATGTATCATTAGAAAAAGGAAGCAATGCTCTTACCCCTTAAATCGCAACCATCAGCGTGATTAGAATTTAGGAATTGACATTGCAAACATATGAATATATATTCATATGTAAGAATCAAATTATACTAAGGATCAATCATGGCCAACTCCCATTCCGACCACGACCACAAAGACGGCAGCTGCGGCAGCCAAAAACATGATCATAGCGATCATGGACATGGTCACGATCATGACCACGATCATTCGCATGTTCCAGCCGTTACGCAGGATAATGAACGCAAAATTCTGGTCTCTTTCTTTCTGATCTTTACCTTTATGGTGATTGAGGCCGTGGGGGGCTGGATTTCTGGTTCTTTAGCACTACTGGCCGATGCCGGACACATGCTTACTGATGCGGTCGCTTTGGGACTAGCCTATGCCGCCTTCCGTTTTGGTCGTCGTGCCGCCGATAAACAACGTACATTCGGTTATATGCGTTTTGAAGTCATCGCAGGACTTGTCAATGCTCTGACTTTATTTGCGATTGTAGGCTGGATTGTTTATGAAGCGATCGAACGCTTCCAATCACCTCAACCCGTCATGGCTGGCCCGATGATGGCGGTTGCCGTCGCAGGCTTGCTTGTGAATATTTTTGTACTTTGGTATCTCACACGTGGTGATACCGAACATGTTAACGTCAAAGGGGCGATCCTTCACGTGATGGGGGATTTACTAGGTTCTGTCGGGGCTATCGTTGCTGCCATCACTATCTGGTATACAGGATGGACACCTATCGACCCGATCTTGTCGGTGTTGGTATCCTTACTGGTTCTGCGCAGTGCATGGGTTTTGTTTAAACGCACCATTCATATCCTGCTTGAGGGAGCGCCAGCCGATGCCAGCACTGTCGATGTAACGGCACATTTATTGAAAACGGTGGATGGTCTTGAAAATGTAAGCCACGTTCATGTTTGGATGATCACATCAGGTCGTTCAATGGCAACCCTGCATATCCAGCCGAAAGCCGGTGTCGATGTGCCAGCAGTGACCAAACGTGTTGAGCAGGAATTGAAAGATAAATTCAATATTGAACATCCGACCGTCGCTATTGACTGGCAAGGCGATGCCGCATGCAGTCTTGAAGATGCTCCGAAAACAATTAATCCCCACGCAGGCCATGACCACTAAAAAGCAAAAAAATCAATCGCAACAGGATGTCACTATCCTTTCCGAAACCTTCCGCCTGCTGGGTGACCCCAGCAGGTTGAAGATTCTTCTGCACTGTATAGATGGTTCCAAGTCCGTTACAGACATTGCCGAAGAGCTTGATTTGTCCCAATCATTGGTTAGCCACCATTTACGATTATTGCGTGGTGCACGATTGGTTGTCGGCGTAAGGCAATCAAAACAGGTTTTTTACGAAATTGCCGATAGCCATGTAAGCGACATGCTCCTCGACATGATTACACACATTGAAGAAGAGCATGACGACCATTAACGGTATTTGTGATCTTTATTTCGTCAAAATTAATAGCTATATTGTAAAGTATGAACATGAGGAAATGGATCAGCATGATTGTGATGGTGGCCTTCGTCGGTACGACGATGCCCGCCGTTGCGCATGCGGGCATGTCTCATGAAGGCGATGCTGTCGTAGCCAAAGTGGAAAGCATCAATACCGAACAAGCTCAAGCACCTGAACATGAAGACTGCCCTGGTCACGAAAAAGCAGGCAGCAAGACCAGCGAAAAGACTGAAAAGGCCGCTGATAAAAAAGGCAAGGGCTGCTGCGACGGTCTGACATGTAAATGCGTTGGCAATGCCTGCAACGGCCTGTCCAAGATATTAGGCTCGAATAGCCTAGGCTTGTTCTCTCCTCTCGCCGTCAAAGCGCCGTTCTCTTTTGAAGAGCGAATTGCTGCTTCCGATTATTTCACACGCATAAAACGCCCTCCAAGGGCTTAAATCCGCTGCTTCCAAATACGCTTTGTCTCAATGGGACAATTGCGTCTTTTTATCAGTCACACAAGGATTTAAGTCATGAAAAGGCATCGTCTATGGGCGATGGCCCTGTTAGGAGTTATTGCATTAGCAACTCCTGCACAGGCCAAAACCGTCGAATATAATCTGGTTATCGAACGCCAGCCTGTAAATATTACAGGAAAAAGTATCGAAAAAATCACCGTTAACGGCGGCATTCCCGCCCCTGTCTTGCGTTTCAAGGATGGGGACGAAGCAGTTATACACGTCACGAACAAAATGGATCAGGACAGCTCTATTCATTGGCACGGGTTATTGCTGCCCGGTGAAATGGATGGCGTTCCTGGTTTTAACGGCTTTCCTGGCATTCCTGCCGGGGAAACATTTACCTACCGCTTTCCTCTACGCCAGACAGGCACCTATTGGTATCACGCCCATTCCGGTGGGCAGGAGCAAGAGGGGCTTTACGGCGCGATGATTGTAGATCCATCCGGTACAGATCCGATCCGCACGGATCGTGACTATGTGATAGTCCTCTCTGACTTCTCCGAGGAGCCATGGGATGACATCATAGCCAATCTTAAAAAATCAGCTGACTACTATGCTTATAATCGCGTAACGCTCGTGGACTTCTTTAAGGATGCAGAAGAGCGCGGCCTTGGCAAAGCCTGGAAAGACGCAAAAGATTGGGGCCAGATGCGCATGATGCGCACCGATCTTGCTGACGTATCAGGCTATACGTTCCTCGTGAATGGCAAATCACCGACACAGAACTGGACTGGTCTTTTTAAGTCCGGTGAACGTGTACGCCTGCGCTTTGTAAACGCCTCGGCCATGTCTTTCTTCGATGTGCGGATTCCTGGGCTAAAAATGAATGTCCTGCAATCGGACGGTCAGAATACGGAACCCCTTAAAGTCGATGAGTTCCGCTTCGCGCCTGCGGAAACCTATGATGTCGTGGTTACGCCGCAAGACGACAAAGCCTACACCATCGTGGCCGAACCCATCGACCGCACGGGCTTTGCGCTGGGCACGTTAGCCCCGCGCGAAGGCATGAAAGGCGAAGTGCCTGAACAGCGCGAACGGGCCTTGCTCACGATGGGTGATATGGGCATGCACGATATGGATGGCATGGAAATGACCCCGGAAGACATGATTAGCGGATGGAAAAAATCCGGAACGCCTCCAGGCCACAAGATGCTGGATTACGCTGATCTGCGTTACGCAGGCATCCAGAAAGACACCCGCGAACCGGAACGCACGATTGATGTACGTCTGGGCGGGAATATGGAGCGTTATATCTGGACGATGAACGGCAAGAAGTTCTCGGAACAGACCGAACCTATTCGTCTGAAATACGGCGAACGGGCACGATTGACGTTCACAAATGAAACCATGATGGCGCACCCGATGCACCTGCACGGCATGTTTGTACAATTGGAGAATGGTCAGCCCGCAGAAAAACTGCCTAACAAGCATACGGTTATCGTCGAACCGGGAAAATCATACTCCGTACTTGTAACGGCGGATGAACCGGGCGAATGGGCGTTTCACTGCCATCTTCTCTATCACATGATGTCAGGGATGATGACCAAGGTAGTCGTTGCTAAATTTGATGATGCGGACATGCCCTCCAACCCAGCACAACAGCAATCCTCTACAAAGGGAGGCTCCCATGCAAATCATTAAAACACTCACGTCAGCAACAGTTCTTTTTCTTGGCAATCTTGCTCCGGCATTCGCGCAGGATATGGGGCATGACATGGCAAAAGAACATGGCGGCGCAATCCATCACATGTTTCGTGTTGAAACGGATTATGGGTTTGGAAAAGAAAGTGGCGTTGCGTCATGGCATCTGGATGGCTGGATAGGCACGGATGAAAACAAGCTCTGGCTGAAAAGCGAGGGTGCGCGTTCAGATGGTACCACAGAAGATGCAGAGTTTTGGGCAATGTATAGCCGCAATATCTCGACATTCTGGGATGCGCAGTTTGGTATCCGTTATGACGCTAAGCCTGACACTACCGGATATGCCGTTATCGGCATTAACGGGCTGGCACCTTACTGGTTCGAGACGCAGGCACACCTGTTTATCAGCGAGGAAGGAGATGTCAGTGCAAGATTTCGGCAGGAAAACGATTTTCTGATCACACAAAGACTGATCATCGAGCCTTATGCTGAAATTAACCTGTTCGCGCAGGATGTGCCGGATCGCGGTATTGGAGCGGGAATTTCAGACGGCAAGATCGGCCTGCAAACCCGCTACGAAATCACCCGAAAATTCGCACCTTATGTGGACGTTCACTATGGCCGAAAATTCGGTGAAACCTCGTCTATCGCAAAACAAAACGGCGAAGACAAAGACGCATTTGCGGGCGCAATCGGCCTGCGTCTGATGTTCTAAAAATATTCATGATTAACCAAAGGAGAAAACCATGAAAAAATTACTTCTTACCACTGCTGCTCTGGCCATGATGGTCAGCCCGGCTTTTGCCAAAGATTTTACGGTTAAACAAGTCAGCGACCCTGCTGGCGATAAACCGTATTATTTCTCACCAAGCAATCTGACGATTCAGCCTGGAGACACGGTGACGTTTGTCAATGTACAAGACGACATGCATGACGTCATGTTTGTGGAGGTACCAAAAGGCGTTGACGAAATGATTATGAGTCCTATGAGCGAAAAAGAAGGCGATAAGTTCTCGTACACATTTACTGTTCCTGGAACTTACAAATTCCACTGCCACCCGCATGAAGCGCTTGGCATGGAAGGCACACTGATCGTCGGACAAGCTTCGAAGCCGGGTGAAACTGTCAAAATGGATCACCACAATATGGGTAAGAAAACCGATACTGCTAAAACGGCCCCGGTTAAAGGCATCCCAGCAACGGGGATAGTCAATAGCATTGATGTGGCTGGCGGCACGCTCAATATCACACATGACCCAATCAAGGTGCTAAACTGGCCAAAAATGAAAATGGTTTTCACGGCAGAAAAAGGTGTCGACCTGTCTGCTATTAAAGCAGGTGACAGTGTTACTTTTACACTGAAAGATGTGGGTGGTGACGACTATACCGTTTCAAGCATTCAGAAAAAATAAGGCAACCCAGCGCCGCGCGTGAAAATCGTGTGGCGCTAATTTTCAGGAGAAAAAAATGAAAAACATCATGATAATGCTGGCCTTGGTTATAGCCTTCATATTGCCACTAACTGCGGCGTACGCACAAAGCCCCGCACTCAGGAAAGTGGAAACGCAATACACATGCATGGTAACAAATGCCGTTTATGATAGACCGCAAATTGCGGTGGAAGTGAATGGCAAGACCTATTACGGATGCTGCCCGATGTGTAAAGAACGATTGGCAAAAGATGCCAGCCTACGCAGCGCTGTTGACCCTGTCAGCGGAAAAACGATTGATAAAGCTGATGCGGTGATTGGCGCGGCAAGCGACGGTTCAGTCTATTATTTTGAGAGCAAAGATAACCTCAAAGCCTATAAACCCGTACAATAGACCCTCGTAAAATAGAAAACCCTGCGCCAGTCACGCGCAGGGTTTTCTATTGTCAAAGCCGCAAACTTTATGCGGCTTTTTTCATTTGTGACATTTCACGGCAGCTTTTTGCACAGGCGCGGCAGGCCTCAGCACAACGCTTCATGTGATCGCCGCCGATGCGTTCGCACGATTCCGCGCAAGCCTCACAAACTTCGGCGCAGGCCGCGCAAATCGCCATATGGACTTTTGAATTGCGGCGCATGAAATCAGCCGAAGTGTGGCAGATCTGAATGCAATCGGTCATAAGCTTGACGTGCTCAGCTTCAGCGTGTTTGCCGCCTTCAGCGAGGCAGTGATTGTAAAGGGTTTCCTGACAGGTATCGTGGCAATCGTCACATTGGCTGATACAGTCTTGCATATGGGCGTTGTGCTTATGGGGCATGGTTTTTCTCCTCAATTTAATGATAAAAAGTCTTTGGTTATGAACTAACGAAGATAAAAATATGCAGTTCCCTTCATAAGGGAACAATGTGAATTATCTATAAAAACAATTAAGTTACGCGCCTTTTCACCAAAATATGTCCAAGATTAGTTTGTCTTGACCTTCCCATGATGGGAAGGTGTACTATATCAAGGATATGGAATTAAAATAAAGGAGTCGGCCATGACAGCCCATAACCCAAAAGATACACCCAACGTCTCGAATATTTCCCTGCCTATCGAGGGCATGACCTGCGCATCCTGCGTTTTCCACGTTGAAAAAGCGCTTTCCAAGGTCGAAGGTGTTGGCAGCGTTGCGGTCAATCTCGCCACCGAAAAGGCGGAGATCAAGCCATCCGGCCCGGTTGATCGCGCCGCACTCGTCCAGGCTGTCAAGGATGCGGGCTATGATGTGCCTGAACGCACCAGCGCGACCGAGCTTGCCATTGGCGGGATGACTTGCGCCTCTTGTGTGGGCCGCGTTGAAAAAGCCCTCAAGGCCGTACCGGGTGTCACCGATGCGGTTGTCAATCTGGCCACAGAACGCGCCACCGTGCGCGGATCGGCTACCAGCGATGCCTTGATTGCCGCAGTAATCGGCGCAGGCTATGAAGCCCGCCTGATCGAAGCCACAGGTGAGATCGAAGATAATTCCGAGCAGAAAGACGCCGAACGCAAAGAGCTGAAGAGCGATTTCATTCTGGCAACCGTTCTGGCCTTGCCGGTGTTCGTTTTGGAAATGGGATCGCACATGATTCCAGCCATGCATGAGTTCGTAATGAACACGATTGGCATGCAACTGAGCTGGTATCTGCAATTCGCACTGACGAGCTTTGTGCTGGCCGTGCCGGGCTGGCGTTTCTATAAAAAAGGTTTTCCCGCGCTCATGCGTCTTGCGCCCGATATGAATTCCCTCGTGTCGGTCGGGACGTTGGCAGCATACGGTTACTCTCTTGTGGCGACTTTCCTGCCGCATCTTTTACCGGCGAATACCGTGAATGTTTATTACGAAGCCGCCGCCGTGATCGTGGCGTTGGTGCTGCTCGGCAAATTCATGGAAGCCCGCGCCAAGGGCCGCACGTCCGAGGCCATCACGCGCCTGATCGGAATGCAGGCCAAGGTCGCACATGTCCAGCGCAACGGGCAATTTATCGATATTCCAATCAGCGAAGTAGCACTGGGCGATATTATCGAAGTGCGCCCAGGTGAGCGTATTCCGGTCGATGGCGAAGTGCTGGACGGCAAGAGCTTCGTGGATGAATCCATGATCACGGGCGAGCCGATTCCGGTCGAGAAAACCATCGGCAGCACGGTCGTGGGCGGTACGGTCAACCAGAAAGGCGCGTTTACGCTCAAAGCTACGGCTGTCGGCGGGCAAACCATGCTGGCGCAAATCATCCGTCTGGTCGAACAGGCGCAAGGCTCCAAACTGCCCATTCAGGCGGTGGTCGACCGCGTAACCATGTGGTTCGTCCCAGCGGTGCTGGCAG
>MDTD01138435.1_pt1 | contig 33417 bp, 17 predicted proteins | sample 811221 | NCBI WGS metagenome assembly MDTD01 (sample SAMN05326646, study PRJNA326480) | marine metagenome | isolation source: seawater | place: Pacific Ocean: South West | collected 2011
AAATGTCTGGCGCAGAGTTTGCAGAACAGTTGACCACTGATTGCTATTGCCTGGACATTCCTGCCTTCGTTTGTGTTGATTGGGAGGCAACCTGGCAGCAACTCTGCTACGACTATGATGAGCAGGATGGTTACATCTTCGCCAGCAACTGGTGATAACATTTAAGGGGGACAATCGTCCCTCTTTTTTTATACCTACCCTCCCCTACCGGAGGGTCTGCCTTCATCCTAGCACGCCTGGGGAAACCAACCGGAACAGGGGGACAGTCTGCGAACTGGTCAGAACCTCTTGACCTGCCCCCCGTTTTCTCTTATATTACTTTCAGTTCAGACGGGTGGCGCTCACCCGCTTCAAACATGGGATTCCAAACCAACGGTTCTGTTCATCACGAAGGCGTTGCTAATGAGCACGACACCATCGCCCTGCTCAACGCTTCCAACCTGTTCGCTGAGACCGTCACCCACCTGGGCGGCACCAAGCACAAAGCGGACGCCATGGCGGGTGCTACCCCCATCAGCATCAAGCACAAAGCAGGACTGAAAAACGGTTCTTTTGACTGGGTGAACACCAGCAAAACCGACGACCTGCTGGACTCTACCCGCTTTGACGACTTCCGCGATTTCATCTCCGCCGCTCGTGGTTGGGATAAGGATCAGCGCACCGCCATGGTGGAGGAGACCCGCGATCTGCTGAATGAGGTTTGCTCTGATGCCCTGGACTTCATCACTTCCGACACCCTGACCGCTTGGGTGACTGAGCAGGTGGTGAACGCCAACCATGGGATGGTGATGGCGGTGACCGACACCAACGCTCGCCGCTGCTACGTTTGCGACCATGACGACCTGCAAGTTTCTCACCTGCTCCGTGACGGATACTCTGCTGTATTGGTTGCAGGACGCGGCATGACCTCCCGTAAGGTTGTGCTGGTGAAGGGTGACGACATCGTGGACTGTGGACTCCGCATCCGCGTGACCTCTAACAACGGAGTGAAGGCATTCCTGGGGTTGAGCAAAGCAAACAAGAACAGCAGCATCGTTCTGAAGTTGCAGCAGGACCGTGTGGACCAACTGGTGGCGAACGCTCACAGCGTGGTGGAACTGGCGTTCTGATATGGTAGGATACGTGCAACGAACAAACGACCTCATGACCCATCCCACTCCCGACGCTAACGGCACCATCTCCTGGCAGGAGGCAATCCAGTTCGCCTGGAACGCTGATGAGGATCTGAACTTCCTGCCGCAGTTCGCTCAGGATTATGCCCACCTGTGTGGTGAGCGGATCGACCTGGGTGAGTTGGAGACCTGGCGCTGCGACCTCATCGGCGCACTGATTGCCGACCTGGTATTCGGTTGACGGCAGCGTGGGTTCGTGATATGCAGTGCCGCGCCCCCGCCCGCCGTTGGCGGGTTGCCCGTGTGCCCCCCCGTATATAAAACCACTAGGTACCATTAAGCTATAAAGTCTTGCTTTCGCGACCTATTTGTATAAGGCATGACTTTTCTATATAAAACAAAAGTGAGAAACGGAATACCTTGTATGCAAAAAAATCCCGGAGAAAATTTTTCGACTGTAGAGGTCGATCCCGTAACAGGTGAGTATGTGATCAAGGTACCTGAGTGGATCATTAGTGAATTCGGGTGGTATGAGGGTACAGAGATTAATATGGAAGTAGATGGTGACTCAATACTGATAACCGAACCGTAATCATTGACTATCGTATAAGATGATAGTATAATTACTATTGTACCGTGTACGCGAACGCGGTACACGAATCGATTCACATTCAAACTTGACCTAATTATGGCAAAAGGATTTACAGTAAAAGCAAAAACGCCCACAGTAACAAAAGAACCTGAGTGGGACTATGCTAAAGCAAGAGAGATGATCAAAGGTAAGACAGTAGTCTTCTGTCTACCTGGTAGAGGAGTATCATATACGTATTTGAAGAACTTTGTACAACTTTGTTTTGATCTTGTACAATGTGGAGCAAGTATTCAGATTTCACAAGACTATTCGTCTATGGTGAACTTTGCACGTTGTAAGTGTTTGGGTGCTAATGTATTGCGTGGACCAGATCAGAAACCATGGGATGGTAAGTTAAAGTATGATTATCAATTGTGGATTGATAGTGATATTGTATTCAATGTAGAGAAATTCTATCAATTGGTATTGATGGATAAGGACATTGCATCTGGTTGGTATTGTACTGAAGATGGTCAGACAACTAGTGTTGCTCATTGGATGGATGAAGAAGACTTCCGTGGTAATGGTGGTGTTATGAACCATGAGACCTTGGAGAGTATTGCGAAGCGTAAGAAACCCTTCACTGTTGACTATGCAGGTTTTGGATGGTTGCTAATCAAGAATGGTGTCTTTGAGCATGATGAGATCAAGTATCCATGGTTTGCACCTAAGATGCAGGTCTTTGAATCTGGTGAAGTACAGGACATGTGTGGAGAGGATGTATCCTTCTGTCTTGATGCGAAGGAAGCAGGATTTGAGATTTGGTGTGATCCTCGTATCAGAGTTGGTCACGAAAAGACTCGCGTTATCTGATGAGTGCGCGGGAACTCTATACAATCTCTCATAATGGTCAAGTACTTGCTGAAGGCTTGACCCAAGAGGAGTATTTTGATAAAATGATGGACCTGGCGGAGGACTTCTACTCTTCTGGGTCTCCGAATCCCTCGGAATTAATTACAACCATTACTAAGGAAGACTAAGTTATTATGGCACGCTCTAAAGTCGGTCTCTCTGGCGAAAAGATGATCGAGTCTAAACCGAAGAAGACTCGTCAAGGATCCGGAAAAAACACGAAATATACCGCTTCTTCTCGCAATGGTGCTAAGAAGCGTTATCGCGGTCAAGGTCGGTGATACATATTGTTAGAATATAAACAAATGTATGGCTTGTTTGATCGCTAATCTTCCTTCAATGGAAGTATGGGTTCGTAAAGAATATTTGACTGATCATCAATTTGGTCATGGCGAATTTGTAAAGGGCGTTTGGGTATCGGTTAAATCCATACCTGGACGCGCTTTTTATTTTGAAACCTACTTACCAGAATATGCGGCAATGTATGATAAATTGCCGATTAGTGCTTTCGTATCAGATCCAGAAACACCAACACCTGATATGAATCTACCTAACCTACAATTCTGGAATTGTATGGATTATGGTGTTGTATCAGTTGATAAGAAATTTATTGGTTCAATGGATTTTGAATGCTACACTAGAGATCATGGTATTCAAAAAGGTACTTACGTTTGTACAATTGACAATTATCATCATGACCCTGATTATGTTGATTGGGCAACTAGTGAAAATCCAGCAGAACATAAGTCTCATAACTTAATTGAACTGGATAATGGACAGTACGCTCTCTATCCTAATAACCGTTTACGGATCTTTGATAATAGTTTGACTCCTGTTGATCCTAAGATGCCTGATTTTAAGGTATCAACTCAATATTACTCTGTTGAAAATGGATTTGAACGCCTTGGTATGGGTCGTGAAGATGAATACCATTGGAAGACTGCTAAAGAACGGGAAGAGGAGGAGAAAATAAATACCGATGAGGGATAGAAACCCCTATAAAAGTTCTGATTCACACGATCAGGAGCACAATGGGTAACTCACCTGTCGATAGAGACAAAGACTATATGTTCCAAGCACATGGTACTAGGAGTTTAATTACTGACTATTGGTCAATGCCTCATAAAACAAATGATGACCCTGAAGAATTGACGAAAGAAGAACAAAATCGGGAATGAGGGTATAAATAAATTCATAAAATCCTACCCATACGATGTCTTCTCAGAGGGTTTCTAGAGCATTTAAAGATATTAGTTTCGCCTTCGATCCACATCCTGTGACGAAGGACCTTCCAGTGTTAATTAATCAACGTGCAATCATTAGATCTGTACGTAATTTGGTTGAAACAATACCAACTGAACGATTCTTTAACTCTACATTAGGTACTGATATCCGTGGATCCCTCTTTGAGTTTATTGATTATGGTACTGCTACCGTAATTCAAGACCAAATTAAGAATACTGTTGAATTTTATGAGGATCGAATTGAAAATTTAAAGATTGAAGTTGATCCTCAACCTGATAGAAATAGTTTTGATGTAAAAGTATTCTTTGATATCGTTGGTTCAGACTTTCCACCTCAAGCCTTCTCCTTTATATTGGAGGCAACGCGATAAGACATGCCTTTTACACAGTTTACTAACTTAGATTTTGATCAAATTAAGGTTCAAATCAAAGATTATCTCCGCGCTAACTCCAATTTTACGGATTTTGACTTTGAAGGATCTAATTTTTCAGTTCTAATCGACACCTTAGCGTACAATACTTACATTAACGCTTTCAATGCGAACCTTGTAGTCAATGAATCCTTCCTGGATGGTGCTACAGTTCGTGAAAACGTGGTTTCTCATGCCAGAAACATTGGTTATATACCACGTTCTAAGACTGCTGCTAAGGCAAACGTTACTTTCGCAGTACCAACCACTAGTAATGCTGCTACATTGACCTTAGAATCGGGTTTAACGTGCATTGGTGCTCAAGATAACACTTCATATCGCTTCTCAATACCTGCATCTATCACTGCCATCGTCAATAATGGCGTTGCACAGTTCGGTACTGCTGAAAATCCTATAGAAATCTTTCAAGGATCGCTGCTCTCTACACAATTCTTGGTCAATACGGCACAAGATCAGCGTTTTCTCCTTGATAATCCTAATATTGACACTTCAACCATCAGAGTTTACGTCAAAGGTATCAATGATACTGGTTTAGGGCGTGAATTTAAGATGGTTGATAACATTTTAAACATTGATAAGACCTCTGAGATCTTCCTAATTCAAGAAGTTCAGGAAGAACGCTATGAATTGCTGTTTGGTGATGGATATTTTGGTAAAAAATTAGAAAATAACGCTGTTGTGACTGTTAGTTACATCGTAACTGATGGTGAAGCAGGTAATGGACCTTCACTTTTTGATTTCCAAGGCAATTTTGTTGATGAAGGTGGAATTAGAGTCATTCCTAGCGCCTCAGTGCCCGTTGTAACCGTCCAGAAGGCACAGAACGGTGGTGAAGTAGAGAACTTATCGTCTATCAAGTACTTCGCTCCTAGACTCTATTCAGCACAGTACAGAGCGGTTACTGCTAGAGACTATGAAGCAATCATTGCTTCAGTTTATCCTAATACAGAATCCGTTGCAGTGGTTGGTGGTGAAGAATTAACACCTCCACAGTTTGGTAGTGTACAGATCAGTATTAAACCTAAGAACGGTACATATGTTTCTGACTTCGATAAGCAGAACATTCTGAATAAGATCAAGCAATATTCAATCGCTGGTATTAACCAGAAGATTGTTGATCTCAAAGTTCTTTATGTTGAACTTGATTCAACAGTCTACTACAACAATAGTCAGGTATCTAATGTTGATGACCTTAGAACTAATGTTATTAGTGCTTTGACGACTTATTCCAAAGATGTTGATATGAATCGCTTTGGTGGTCGCTTCAAGTACAGTAAAGTCCTGCAACTTATTGATCGTGTTGAGGATTCCATCACTTCTAACATTACAAAGGTGAGAATTAGAAGAGATATGAAGGTTCTTAAGAACCAGTTTGCTCAGTATGAGATTTGTTTTGGTAATAGATTCCATGTCAATCCAAATGGATTGAACATCAAGTCAACTGGATTCAGGATTGCTGGAGAACCTTCACTTGTATATCTGACTGATGCTCCAGTTGATACAGAAATTGGTATTCTTTCTATCGTTAAGATCGATTCACAGGGCAATAGAGTAGTTGTTGCTAGAGAAGCAGGAACTGTCGATTATAAGAAGGGTGAAGTTCTCCTTACTACTGTAAATATCACTGAAACAGAAAGACCAAACGATATTATTGAGATTCAAGCATACCCAGAATCGAATGATGTTGTGGGACTCAAAGATCTTTATCTTTCATTCGACATCCCAAGTAGCACGATAAATATGGTTAAAGATGTTATCGCATCTGGTGAAGATATTTCTGGCGTTTCGTTCACAAGAGATTACTACACTTCAAGTTATTCAAACGGAGTATTACAGAGGAAATAAGATATGTCGCATTTTGAGAAGAAAGTGCAACTCAATAAAATTATTGAGAGCCAACTTCCCGAATTCTTAGTTGCCGATTTTCCAAAGGCAGTAGATTTTTTCAGACAATATTATATCTCCCAAGAAGCACAGGGTGGTAATATCGACCTGGTAGATAACCTTGATCGTTATCTCAAGTTAGATAATCTGATTCCTGAGGTTGTTGTCGGTAAAGCAACTCTGTCTGCTGCTATTAGTACAACAGATACAACAATCACAGTCTCTTCAACGAAGGGATATCCGGATGACTATGGTCTCCTGAAGATTGGTGATGAAATTATCACTTACACTGGCAAGACTGATACCACGTTTACTGGATGTATTCGTGGTTTTAGTGGCGTTACTGGGTTTGATGATAGTACAAAGGCACATTTTGTAAATACGAATCGCCAAAGTGTCATCTTTGAAGACACTGCTGCTGCTTCTCATAATGCAAATGTAGAGATTCAAAACCTTAGTGCTCTCTTCTTACAGCAGTTCTATAAGAGTTTAAAGAAAGCATTTACTCCTGGATTTGAAGAAGAGACTTTTGTATCTGATTTGAACGTTGCTAACTTCATTAAGCACGCTAGAAACTTCTATCAGTCTAAAGGTATTGAAGAGTCTGTAATTATCCTCTTCAAGGTCCTCTACGGCGTCACAGCGAAGGTTATTGACCTAGAGGGTAGACTGATCAAACCATCCTCTGCAGACTATATCAGAAGGGAGGTAGTGGTCGCTGAGCAGATCTCTGGTAATCCTTTTGGTCTGGAAGGTCAAACTATTTTTAGATCTAGTGATCTGAACACAAATGCTTCTGTTTCTGAAGTAGAAATCTTCACTAGGGATACCAAATCTTTTTACAAACTCGGTCTCTTTGTTGGATATAATGATAGAGATCTTGTAGAAGGAACTTTTATTGTTCCTGGATTCTCAAGAGTCTTAGAATCTGTCTCACCTGGTGATTCTGTTATCACTGTAGACTCTACAATCGGTTTCCCAGAGTCTGGAACTATTGTTAGTGGAAGCAATACAATCACGTATACTTCCAAGAGTATTAATCAATTCTTTGGATGTAGTGGAATTACTGCAACTATTAATGTTGCTGATGATATTAGATCTGATGAAATTATATTCGGATATGAAGATGGTGATGCAAGTAAGAAGTGTGAACTTCGTATCACTGGTGTTCTCTCAGAATTTGAGGCATTAGAAGATATTCCACTGATGGAAGTTGGTGAAGAAGTTGCTGTAAGAAATATTGGTGAGGTAATCTTCAATCCAGATAGCGATAGAACATATAAGCAAGTATTCGCTAACTCTTGGATTTACAACACAAAGGCTAGATTTGAAGTTCAAACTATTCAGGGTGGTTCATTCTTCCTTTATGAAGATGTCGATAAGGCACAATTGAGAGTTGGTGACACTGTTGATATTCTTATTGGATCTAGTAATGTTGTAGCACCTAATGGATCTGGTGCTCTAGTATCTTCAATTAATGGTAAAGAAGTAAGTTTTAGTAATATCTCCGCATTCTCACCCGTCTCAACACAATCTTATAGCATTAGAAGAAATCTGATCAAGGGTCAGAGTCTGGGAGCACCTATCAAGGAAGGAAATGATGTATATGTTGCCAATGCTCTCAACGTTTACACCGATGATAGTGAATCTTTTGGATATGTAGCATCACATTCTTTACCTGGATATCAAATTGTTGATGAGATTATTGAATCTTCAATACCTAATGGTCTTGAAGCAAACCTTGGTGGGTATAGTGATGCACTGAAGACTTGGAAAACAATTAAATTTCCTAGTGCAGTACGATTTATCAGTGGAGATCAGATCAAATACGTTGCCGATAATCCACTTTCTGGATTAGTTTCTGGTGAGTATTACTATGTTAAAGTAATCAAATCCAATGAAGTTCAATTATATGCATCAAAATCTGCATTAAAGACAGAAATAACTGTAAAATATCCAGATGGAGAACAACCAGTTCGTTTCATACCTAATTCTTTAGGTGGGACTCATACATTTACTTTACAAAGACATGAAGATAAGCAACTATCTTCGAACAATATTCTTAGAAAGTTCCCACTCAAACAGACACTTTCTCAACAGAAAGAGATAACCAGAAATCTTGGCAACATTGGTGTGCTGGTTGATGGTGTTGAAATTAGCAGTCCCGAATCTAGGGATCAAATTTTCTTTGGACCTCTTGAAAAATTTGAAATTCTTAATGGTGGTAAGGACTATGATGTAATCAACCCACCCGAAATTACAATTAGTGTTGGGCAAGGAAGAACTGTAGGTCTTGTAACTGCACTTGTAGAACCAGTCATCATTGGTAGTGTAAAAGAAGTTCTTGTTGATCCACAAACTTTTGACGTTGAAGATGTTCTGTCAGTAAGTATTACTGGCGGAAATGGTGATGGATGTACTTTAGAACCAATTACTGGAAAGAGATTTAGAGAAGTTGAGTTTGATAGTCGTGCTAGAACTCTTGGTGGTGGTGTTGATATTGCAGAAGAGACCATTACTTTCTTAGAGGATCACAATTTCTTTGATGGTCAGACTCTAGTCTATAATCATAACAACAATGATCCAATTTCTATTGGAAGTGCATACGATATTAATAATACAATCAGTGGAACTTTAATCAGTGGTGACGAATATGTTGTTAAGGTAGTTAATACTAAGACAGTTAAACTTCACCTGAGTGAAGCAGATGCTCTTAATGAAGGTGTAGGTATTAACACTATTGGACTTTCTACTGCAACATCTGCTAGTGGTATTCATAAGTTTAGAACTCTTGCTACTAATAACCTTAGACAGATCAAAGTTCTTACTCCTGGTTCTGGATATACTCATAGAAAGTTAAGAGTAAAAGCATCTGGAATCTCTACAGTCTACAATACTGTATCTCATAAGGACCATGGATTTGAGACAGGTGAGACTGTTGTTTATTCTTCTACTGGAAACACTGTTGGTGGACTGAATACTACAGATCAATATCAAATTGAAAAGATCGACTCAGATACATTTAGAGTAATCAATGTAGGTGTTGGTGGTACAGTCACTACAGATAGTGTAAGAAACAAGTATGTTGATCTTACAGACGCTGGTAGTGGGTACCATATTTTCCAATATCCTCCTATTGAAGTATCTGCAAACGTTTCTTTTGGTGGAACGACTGGAACATTCACATTCACCCCACTGATTACTGGAGAAATCACTGATGCATATCTTTATGAATCGGGTATTGGATATGGTTCTACAACATTAAATCTTCACAAGAAACCAAGCATTTTTATTACCAAGGGTGAAGGAGCACAACTTGCACCGATCATTAATAATGGAAGAATTACTGCTGTACAAATTTTAAACAAAGGGTCTGGTTATGTATCTATTCCAGAGCTAGTTATTGAAGATGGTTCTAGTCCTGCGGGTACTGGAGCAATACTTAGACCTGTCATGGTTAATGGTAGAATCGATGATATTGTTGTAATTAATGAAGGTATTGGATATAGTACAAATGCAACATCCATCTATGTAAAGTCAAGAGGACTTGGTGCTAAGTTTGATTGTAGAGTTAGATCTCTTGAAATCAATGATGCACAAAGATTCTCAGACTTCTCTAAGAATCAATCTAAGAAGATCTTCTCAAATCTTTATAAGAACGATAAAGAAGATTCTCTTGTGTATGGAATCTATGGATATTCCGAAGATCTTGCAACTAATCTTGAACCACTCGATAGTAACCACTCACCAATCATTGGATGGGCATATGATGGAAATCCAATCTATGGACCTTTCGCATACTCAGATCCAGAAAATATTCAGTCTGGTGTAAGAATTCTTGATACCAGTTATGATCTTCAACCTAATACCATTGAAGATAGACCAGACTTTGCTGATGGATTCTTCATTCAAGACTACAAATATACTGGAAGTGGAGACTTAGATAAGCACAACGGTCGTTTTGGTAAGACTCCAGAGTTCCCAGATGGAATCTATGCTTACTTTGTAGGTGTAACTACAACTATTACTTCACCAACTCCTGCTGCATTTGAACCTGAATATCCATATTTTATTGGAAATACATATCGCTCTGAGGTTCTTGAAGAGAACTTTAAGTTGGATCATAAGTTTGACTTCAATAATTCAAATCTTTCTAGAAATACATTCCCATACAATATAAATCGTCCTAGAGCGGACTATGATTTCATTAATGAGGGATACGAAAGTGCCGATCAGATAAGTCTTGTAAAGGCAGTATCTCAAGGAACTGCTGATCGCGTTGATGTTATTGATGGTGGTGTTGGATATCGTATTGGTGATAGAGTCAATTTTGATAGTGAAGGAACAAATGGTGCTGGTCTCAGAGCACAAGTATCTGAACTAGTTGGTGTTGCAATCACTTCTGTTAACACAACTCTTGAAAATTATGAGGGTGTTGTATTTGAGTGGGATAGTGATAAGCAAGTATCTGCATATAATACTCCTGGGTTTGATGTCTTTAATAATGACACTGTTCTTATTACTGGACTATCAACATCTGTAATCTCTCTTGCAGGATCTGTTAAGGTTGGTTTTAGTACAGAGGTTGTTTCTCTTGCAGGAACAATGACGGGTTATACCGCCACACCATATGGTAGATACGAGGATATCTTCCTTTCCAGAAGGTTCAATAATGTTTCCATTGGAAACACAATGAAAATCGTTTCTTCTCTTGGAACAGAAGAAGTAACTATTCTCAATGATTTCAATAATGGTGTTCTAAGAGTTAAGAGACATGGAGCAGCAGGTGTTGCACATACCTATGGTAGTAGACTCGAACTTTTCAGTGATCGTATTACACTTCCAGTAAAAACTAAAGAATTTAGTTCTAAGAGAAATCAAGTAGTATTCTTCAATGGAGAACAGTCCGTTGGTGTTGGTCAGACTGCTGGTGCTGCTATTGATAGAACTTTCAATATTGGTAATACTGAGGTAACAGTTAATCTTCCGCTGAGACAGATTCGTGTACCAAACCATCCATTTAAGACTGGTCAAAAAGTTAAATTTGCTAAGTCTGGAAATCCAGCAGTAAATCAAATCATTGTTGGTAATGATGATAGCAATACAAACACATTCTTTATTCCTCAAGCAGTATCTGAACTCTATGTAATTGATAAAGGTAGAGATTATATTGGTCTTACCACTCAAGTTGGTCTTACCACTGCTGGAAATGGTCTTTTCTTCTATAGTGCTGGTAGTGACAACTCTGAGTACAGTCTCACAACAACATTTGATGAGTTAACTGGAGATCTTGCTAAGATCACCACTAAGATTAGTTGTGGTGCTACTCATGGATTACAAGAAGGTGATACTATTAAGTTGAATCTTGTTCCCAATACTATCGTTGGTCTTGGAACAACTGCAGCAGCAACTGCTGCATATAATGAAGATAAGAAACTTCTCCTTATCAATCCTACAGGAATTAATTCAACAGGTATTAGTAGTGCAAATAATACCATCACAATTCCTGATCATGGATATAAGACTGGTGATAAACTGTTCTATGAATCCATTGAAGCAGCAGAAGGACTTGTTGCGGATGAATCATATTATGTAATTAGAGATAGTTCTAGTACCTTTAGACTCGCTGAGACTCTTTATGAGAGCAATCCTTTAACTGAAAAGTCTATTAATATTGTTGGAACTGGTGATACCAATCATAAGTTCTCCCTGATTAATCCACAAATCAATGTAACAAGAAATAGTGATCTTCAAATCAAATTAGAGGATCCATCTCTTAGTGGATATGAACTTAAGATTTACAGAGAGAATGAGTTTATCAATGAATATATTTCATCTTATGATAGTAGAGACTTCAATGTTGTCGGCGTAGGTTCCATTGGTATTGGAACTGCTGGTACCGCTTCTCTTACAATTAATTACTCCGAAAATGTACCATCTAAACTTTACTACGCTGTTGAGAAGGGTGGATACATTAGCACTGCAGATAGAGATGTAATTCATTATTCAGAAATTAATTATGTTGATAGTGAGTATATTGGAACCTATAATGTATTTGGAGTTGGATCGACAGTATTTAATATTTCTCCATCACAGTTACCTCTCGTTTTAGATTATCTTCCTGAACAATGTGATAAGTTAGAGTATAGAACCAAGTCTGCTAGCGCACTTAATGGATCTATTGGAAAAGTTGATATCATTTCTGAAGGATTCAATTATGAAAAACTTCCAAAACTGATTGATGTTACTACACTTGATGGAAACAATGCTAATGTTGCAGCAATATCAACTTCGATCGGAAGAATCAAGACTATAAGATTTAGAGATATTGGATATGACTACCCTTCAGATAAGACTCTGAGACCAGAAGCAATTGTTCCACCAATTGTTAAGATCGACAACCTCGATACAATCACTGGTTTTGACGTTGTAAATCCAGGTGCAAGATACCTGACGGATCCAGATCTGATTGTTTGGAACGAATCTACAAATACACTTGTAGATTCAACATCTTTAGTTGCAAGTGCTCCAAATGGTGCAATTTCAGAAATTGAACAACTTGTTCCACTATTTGGTTTAGATTCCGAACCACACAGAATTATTTCTGTTAATAACTCAAATGGTGTTGGTATTGTCTCAATGACAACCAGTCCTTTTGGTATTGCAACTTGTACACTGACAACTCCAATTCTTGGATTTACAACTACATTGTTTGCAGCAGGAGATACTGTTTTCGTTGAAGGCATTGAAATGTCTGATTCTGGGGATGGATATAACTCCGCCGACTATGATTACAAGTTCTTCAAGGTTCTCAAGTATGAAGACACTAGTCCAGCAAAACTGACTTTCCAGGTTGTTGGTGAAGATGGAGTTGGTCTTACAACCAATCCAGGTATTGCGAAGACATTCCAGTCTGGATATGCAACCATTGTTAACCGCAATGATTATCCAGATATTAGAGTAATTCAAGAAAGATCTAAGTTTATCATCAATGAAGCACTCTTTGTGGATGCTGGTGGTGGTTATGTTAACACCGATCTTTCTGTTGCTTTAGTTAGAGATGACTATATCAAGATCAAGGGCGATTTCAACTTGGTAAAAGGATCCAAGATCAAGGGTATTGTTAGTGGTACCGTTGCCGATGTAATTGATGTTGATCGTAAGAGAGCTAAGTTTAACATCGATTATGCTTCTAAACTTGATATTGGTTGGAAGAATGACATTGGTAAGATTAGTGAAGACTATCAAGTTACTCCAGATAATGACTATTATCAGAATCTTTCTTACTCAATTAAGAGTCCAATTACTTGGAGTGAGTTTTCATCTCCAGTTAACAGTATAATTCACCCAGCAGGTCTTAAGAACTTTGCTGATGTTGGTATTACTTCTACTGGAAGATCAACTGTAGGTCTTGCAGGATCTACAACATCAATTGTTGTTCTTGATGTTGTCTCTGAAAAGAGAGTTGATACAATCAATATGTTTGATAACGCTATTGATGATGATCCTAGACAAAGCGGAATCACCAGTTTCTTACAGTCTAACTCCTTACAGATTCAAAATAGAAAACTTACAGACTTCACTGAGTGTAGAACTAACAGAGTTCTGATTCATGATGATATTAGTAATAAGTTCTCAAGTAGAGGATTCCAAGATATTTTCGTAGAACTTGAAGAAGTTGATTTCATTGATAATCATGTAAGATACTTGATTCAGATTGTTGATCCAGATACTGGCGATATTCAAGTTTCTGAACTGGTATTACAATCTTCAACTCTGAATACTTACCTCTTTACTAAGTATTCTGCTTTCAGTGATCGTTTGCTTGGTACTTTCCGTGCAGATATTGACGATACTGGAAGAAAGGTCTTAATTTTCGATCCAACTGACCCATACGATACTGATCATGACATCAAGATCCTCAAAAAAACATATCTTTATCAAGCCCTTCCTGCAGGTTCTACAGGAATTGGAACAGAATCGCTTGGTACGGTGGACATTACTGGTTCATTTGTATCTGGTATTGGTAGCGTTGGTACTGCTACTAGCACCAGAACTATTGCTGAGTTCAATGTAAATGATTTCAATGGAGCATTTGCAAGTATTGAAATTTCGGATAGATTTAGTGCAGATGTAAATTACATCGAAGCAACACTTGATTTTGATGGAGACAATACTTATTTGAGTGAGTATTACTTTGATGCTAATAATCTTTCTTATAGTGCAACTCAAACTGGAATCCTTGGAACAATCTATGATGCGAATGCGGGTATTGTTTCTCTGACTGCTACCAATAGCGGCATATCTTCTACCGTAGTCTATGATGTTCGTGCTAATGTTGTAGGATTTGGTACAACTACCGCTGGTATTGGAACTTATCGCTTCCTTCTGAACAATCAACCAGCAGGATCTGAAAAGAGTGCAAGACTTGAATCTACAGTTGGATATGGAACAGATGTTGTAAGACTTGGAACTTACGATATTGATGATATTGCATCAGCGTCTTCAGTTGTTCGTGTCTCTGCTGGAGAAACATCTGCAATTCATCAGGTCACGATTATGTCCAATAATCAAGATCTGGAAACATTTGTTACACCTGGTCCATTTGCTCCAGTCAATAATACAACTGGTCTTGGAACATTTGGTGGACAAGTCAATGGATCTGAGTTCTATCTGAACTTCTATCCAGATGCTGGATATGATGTTGAAGCACAATCCTTTAGTGAAGTTCTCTATAGATTCAGTGACTTTGACAATCAACCAAATCCTCTGGAGTTTGGTCCTTCTAAGCAACTGATCTTCCTGTCTGCTTTTGATGGTCTCAATGGATTGAGAGCAAACAGAGTCAACTTCAAACTGACTCACCAGGGTGATCCAATTTATACTAAACCGTTTGATCCTTCAGATACAGTCAAGATTGATTATGTAACTGGTCTGTTTACATATCCAAATCACTTCTTCAATACTGGTGAAGAACTTCTTTATACACCAAAATCCACATTCAGTGGAATTGGTCAAACTGCTATGGGTATTGGTCAGACTGCAAACTATGCTGGCATTGTAACTGATAAACTTCCAGAAAAAGTTTATCCAATTGCAGTTACTCCTGATAGTTTTAAACTTGCAACTACACCAGAATTTGCTAAAGCAGGTATATTTGTAACATTCACTGATGCTGGTCTTGGAAATGCTCACGAACTTGAGTTTACCAAGAAACTTACTAAGACTGTTATTGCTCTTGATGGTATTGTTCAGCAACCAATCACCTTTACACCAATCAACCACGATCTTGCTTTTAACAACGGTGGAATCAATGCAGGTATTGCTACATTCAATATTAGTGGTATTTCATCCATTCAACCAAGAGATCTTCTGAAGATTGATGATGAATACATGAAGGTTGTTGAAGTTGGTCTTAGTACTAATGCTAACGGTCAACTTCTTGGACCTATCAACGGTATTATTGCTTCTGGTGGTATTGCAACTCACCCAACAGTTTCTGTTGTTAGAGGTGTCGTTGGTACCGCTGCTACATCTCACACAGATGGAGCAAATGTACAGATCTTCCGTGGATCTATCAACATTGTTAAGAACGAGGTCTTCTTTGTTGATCCTCCAAAGGGTAATAGCAGAGCAAGAAGAAATGAGTCTAATCTTCCTTATGTGAAGGCAGAGTTCTCTGGAAGAACATTCTTGAGATCTGATTATGCTGAAAATATGTTGTTTGATGATATCTCTGATAGTTTCAGCGGCATCGGCAAGACTTATACCACAACTATTGAAGGCATCAATACCTCAGGTGTTGCACCTGGAAATGGTATTCTGTTTATCAATGGAGTATTCCAGACTCCTTCTACAGAAAATAACGCAGGAAATAACTACCTGTTTGAGCAAGATACTGCTGCAGGAATCTCTAGTGTAGTATTCACAGGTATCACTTCAACTGATGGTTCTTATATTGAATCTGAATTTGATATCAACCAAAACCAAATTCCAAGAGGTGGTCTGGTTGTTTCCTTAGGTTCTACTCCTGGTCTTGGATATGCACCTCTTGTTGGTGCAAAAGTCAAGGCAAAGAAGAACTCCAGTGGAACTTTAACTGAGATTGTTGGAATTAATACCTGGACTAATCCAGTTTCTATCAGCACTGCTTCTTACAATAAATTCTCTGGTATTCTTGAAATTGAAACCTCAGGTTTACATAATCTTCAGACAGGTGATAGAGTCAAGTTAGTTGGTTTACATTTCACTTGCACTCCAGCATATAGTGGAATTACGACCACTATCTTCCCAGATCATGATCGTTCATTCGATATTCATGACATTATCAGTGCTACTGAACTTACCGTAAATGTTGGTACAAGTTCAATCACACATCACTATAATCACAGTGGTGAAGTATATGAGCACTTCTCTCTGAATCATGGATCTGGTTATAGAGAACCAGTTTCAATTGCTGTAACTGACCTCGCATATGTCCATAGATTTGAAAGAGCAGTAGCAAATGCCTTAACTGGTAAGAAGGTTGTAGACATTAATGTAAGTGGTGTAGATCCTAGTAATCAATATTACACATTGTCTGGTACTGATAGAACTGGTGCAGTTTCTGGAAACGATATTACAATCGAAGTTGCAGTTGGGGATACCCTCAATTTCAATCTCACTTATGGTGGTGGACACCCATTTGAAATAAGAGATAGTGCTGGTGGTTCTGCAGTAAGTTCACCTGCTGCTACAAATAATGGTTCAAATGGTACAGGTACAGTTTCCTGGACACCAAACACTGCTGGAACTTATGTTTATCAGTGTATTAACCATCCTGATATGGTCGGAACAATCACTGTTACCGCTGCTGTTACTCATACACCAACCGCAGCAAAGTATACTTCCAGAACTGGAGTACTTCAACTTACTGTTACAAATCACCCACTCGTAGCAAACGACAAGATTGCTATTACTGATGACTCATTGATCTTCAGATGCTCTCAAGATGATTTCTTTACCGAGCATCCATATCCAAGATCCACTGATCCAGCATCTGGTGTTGATCTTACAATCACTTCAGTCACTGACAATACAATCACCGTAAATGTTGGTCCTGGTGGTGGAGCAGGAACTGGTGCTGAAGTTACAGCAACAGTTGGTGTTGGTGGAACTCTTGCGTTTACCATTGTAAATGGTGGATCTGGATACATCAATCCATCTATTGAGATTCCAGAACCTGTTTATGAAAATATGCCTGTAAGGGGAGTTTCTAGACTTGGTGTTGGTGCTACAACAGAAACTGGTAAGAACTTGCTTCTCAATCTTACTGTTGGTGCTGCTGGAACAAGTAATGTTGGTATTGGTTCAACTTTATTCTTAATTGACTCCTTCAAGATTACTAGAAATGGATATGCCTTCAATGTTGGTGATATTGTTGAAGTTGTTGGTCTTGTAACTGCTAAAGATTATAATGCACCAATTGAACCATTCCAACTTGAAATTACTCAAACTTTCAATGACTTCTTCTCTTCTTGGTCCTTTGGTGAGATGGATTATATTGATAGCATCAAAGGTTATCAGGATGGAAGTAGAAAGAGATTCCCACTGTTCTATAATGGCGAACTTCTGAGTTTTGAAATCGATCCAAATAATCCACTTTCTGGTGCTATTGATCTTGATTCTGTTCTATTAATCTTCATCAATGGTGTTCTTCAAACTCCAGGATATGCTTATCAGTTCACTGGTGGTACATCATTCGTATTTACTGAAGCACCAAGAGAAAATGATAAGGTGGACATATTCTTCTACGTTGGTAAGCAAGGTATTGATGTTGGTATTACTACCGTTAGAGAAACCTTGAAAGTTGGTGATGATCTGTTTGTCCAGAAACATCCATTGTTCCAAGAGACTGTTGATCAGTTACTTTCTAGAACAATTGCTGAAATTGCTGGTTCTGATAAAGTTGAAACACCAATTTACACAGGTCCTGGTGTAAATCAAAATACATTCAAACCATTCAGCTGGACTAAGCAGAAGAAAGATAAGTTCATCAAAGGTGATATTGTCTATAAGACAAGAGATCAACTGGAACCCAAGATTTTCCCAACCGCAAAGGTTATTGGAGATGTAAATGTAGATTCTACAAATATTTTTGTAGATAATGCACAATTCTTCGATTATGATGAAATCATTTATGATCTCAATGTTAACACATTTGAGTTTGATGCCTTTATGGTTGAGCACAGTGAACCTCGTGCTGCTGACTTCAATGTAACTGTTGATGCTGCTGGATCAATTTCAAACATTGCTGTAACCAATGCTGGTGCTGGATATACTGGCACTACAACAGAGATTAAGTTCTCTGCTCCAAAGTTAATTGGTGTTGGTATTGGAACTACAGCAACTGCTACAGCAAATATTGCTACAAATGGAACAATCACATCTGCTACTATTACTAACCCAGGTCTCGGATATACGAGTACAAATGCTCCAAATGTAATCACTGAGATTCCTACTGCTAAGTTTGAAACTATTTCAGAAGTCTCCAATGTTCAAGGATTCAGTGGAATTATTACTGGAATCAGTGAAACTACTGGAACTGGTGGTCAAAAAGCGATTAAGTTCAACTTCGTTGGACTCAAAGATTATGGTAGAAGTGGAGAATCGGAAGTTGCTTCTGATGTCTTAGATCTTGTTGCTGGATATCCAATCTCAATTTTTGATACAAAGGTTGGTCAAGGTGCTGTTTCAGTATATGACTCCGATGCCGCAGTTGTTGGTGTTGGAACTACATTCCTGGATAATATCTACGTTGTGGATTCCATTACAAGTCTTGCTTCAAACGGTGAAATTATTTGTAACGTTACTTCAACTACAGATCTTACTGGTATTACTTCTACTGGAAGATTTGATGAAAACCAAGCAGGATTAACCACTTCTCTTGGAATGCTTTCTTGGGGAAGAATCTACAATTACAATGAAAGAACTGGTTCACCAATTTCTATTGGTGTTACTGGATTGACTGTTGATGCAGGTCTTTCAACCTTCCCAACAATTCAAAGAAGAGGAAACTTTGGTCAAGGTAAGACTGGAGCAGTTCGTTCCAGAAAACCAGTTGCTAACAACAATCTGATTCTTGATAACGATCTTCCCTTTTACTCCTGATAATCTCCTATAAATATATAAAAAAAGATAACAATGTCCGCACTTGTTACTGATCAATTTAGAATCCTGAATGCCAGTAATTTTGTTGAGTCTTTTTCTGACGAAAAGAATTCATATTACATTACTGTAGGTCTTCCTAACCCAACTATTGTTGGATATGGAAGGAGTAATACTTGGAATACCAATCCACCTGCCCCCATTGATAACCTAGATTACAACTCCCACTCTGGTGATGTTGCCATGTTTGGAAGACGTGTAACTGGTTCCAATGTTAGAAGATTGGTACGCAGAATTGATTACGTACAAGGTAATCGTTATGAAATGTATCGTAATGATTACAGCATTCTCAACCCAGCACCTCTGACTAATGCATCTAGATTATATGATGCAAATTACTATGTGATGAATGAGGATTTCAGAGTTTATGTTTGTATTGAGAATGGTTCTACAGGGAACAATCCTAAAGGAAATGTTTCTCAGGATCAACCAAGATTTACTGATTTAGAACCATCTAAAGCAGGTGATAGTGGTGATGGATATATTTGGAAATATCTTTTCACAGTCAGTCCAAGCGACATTGTGAAATTTGATTCTACCGAATATATTACCGTTCCAAACGACTGGGGAACTTCAACAGATCCACAGATTAGATCAATTAGAGAAGCGGCAGACTCTGATATTAATGATAATCAAATCAAAACAGTTTTCATTCAAGATGGTGGTGGAAACTATGCTAATGGTATCGGTCAAGAGATGGATATCATTGGTGATGGATCTGGTGGTAAAGTAAGAGTTGATGTAGTTGGTGGAAAAATTACCAATACAGTTGTAACAACTGGTGGTAAGGGATATAGTTATGCGATGGTTGATTTAGGTGCTATTAACTCAAACTCAACTGGAACTCCTGCACACCTTATTCCAATCATCCCACCATCAAAGGGACATGGATATGATATCTACACTGAATTAGGAACTGATAAGGTTCTTGTTTACGCTCGTTTTGATGGTAGTGATAAAGACTTCCCAGTAGATACTAGTTTTGCTCAAGTATCTATTATCAAGAATCCAACTCAAGTTGGAACTAGTGGAACTTTCTATGAGGAAAACTTTAATGGTTTGAATTCATTCAAGTTCTCAGCAATCACAGGGACTCCAAAGGTTGGTGAAAAGATTGAGCAGATTGTTGATAGTGGAAATGGAAGAGCATTTGGATATGTTGCTTCTTTCGACCAAGAAACAAAGGTTCTCAAGTATTTCCAAGATAGATCTTTGTTCCTGAATCAGACAACACTGAATACTCAGGATTACACTGGAATCTCCACAAGAGGTAGAGCATATGACTTTGAGTCATCTTCTGCTTTAATTTCTGGAGATACTTCATCATTTACAGGATCTATTGATACTGCATTTGCTGGTTTTAGTACAAATCCAACAGGAACAAAACTGATTAACCTCGGTGTTAACTTCACAGGAGGTATGGCGGTTCCTGAAATAAATAAAGGATCAGGGGATGTTATTTTCCTGGATAACCGAGCAAGTATTGCGAGAAACGCACGCCAAAAAGAAGACTTAAAAATAGTACTGGAATTCTAAAAAATGCCACAGAAGACTAACCTCAACGTAAGTCCTTATTATGATGACTTTGATAAGGACGATAATTTTTATAAAGTTCTATTCAAACCTGGGCGTCCAGTTCAGGCAAGAGAATTAACTGGTCTTCAGTCAATTTTACAGAACCAGATAGAATCCTTTGGAAGTCACATGTTCAAAGAGGGTTCTATGGTGATTCCTGGTGGAATCACTTGTGATAATGCCTTCACCACAATTAAAGTCAATCCAGATCATCTGGGCATCGATATTAGTGTTTATCTTGATGCTATTGTATCTGGTAAGGGTACTAAAGTAAAAGGTGTAACTTCTGAGGTTGTCGGTACTATTAAAGGATATCTTCTCCCACCTGATTTGGGTATAGAAGAAATCACTCTGTTTGTTAAGTATCTTGATGGTGCTGCTGACGGAGAGTCCGTAGAGTTCCTGAATGGTGAGACCATTCAACTGCTTGAGAATGTCTCATACGGCAATACAACGCTTGTAGAGGGTGATACTGTATTCAGTCTTGTAACTACAAATGCAGTCTCTACAGGGTACGCTGTAGGTGTTGCAGAGGGTGTTTACTTTATCAGAGGAACATTTGTTGATGTTCAGAACTCACAAATTGTTCTTGATCCATATGATAATGCTCCATCGTTCAGAGTTGGTTTCGACATTGTTGAGGAAATCATCAATGCTGATGAAGACCCAGATCTCAACGATAATGCAAAAGGATTTACAAACTATGCTGCACCTGGTGCAGATAGATTAAAGATTAGTCTGAAGTTGGCTAAGAAGCAACTTACAGACTTTGAAGATACTAACTTTGTTGAGCTTGTTAGAATCGACGAAGGTGAAATTAAGAAGTTACAGAATAAGTCTAACTATAATCTAATTAGAGATTATTTTGCGAAGAGAACATTTGATGAGTCTGGTGACTATGCTATCGATAGTTTCATCGTTGAGACATCAGAATCACTGAACAATGAGACTGGAAATGGTGGTCTGTTTAGATCTGATGAGGTAACTGACGAAGGAAACACACCTTCCGAAGATCTCATGGCAGTTAAGGTTTCTGCTGGAACTGCTTATGTTAGAGGATATGATATTGATCTGGTAGGATCAACTGTAGTTGATGTTGAGAAACCAAGAACTACTAAAGCAGTTCCAACATCTCAGATCCCATTTGTAATGGGAAGTCTCCTGAGAGTTAATAATGTTGCTGGTGTTCCATACATCAACATTGGTGATACAGGTAATTCTAACACCACTGATAATAATATTATTGAACTGTATAAGGAAAGAAGAAATAACACAGGTACAACTAATATTACAGATCAAGCAACTGCTGGTCTTACAACCAAAATTGGTCAGGCAAGAGTTTACTGGTTTGGCGTAACTGATGATTCATACAAGGGTGCTGCAACTGAATGGGATCTGTATCTTTATGATGTTCAGACATTTACTGAACTGACTCTTGGTAATACCTACAATCAAACTGATGTCCCACTGACTTCATTTGTAAGAGGTCTTTCTAGTGGTGCAACTGGTTTCCTTGCAGAATCTAGCAGCAATACTTATAAGTTAAATCAAACTTCAGGAACTTTCTTGAAAGGTGAGCAAGTAATTATCAACGAAGAGGTTAAGTTCCAAACAGGTATCAAAGATATCACCGTATATACTACAGAAGATATCAAAGCAGTATTCCAAGATTCTGATGGTCTGAATAATAATATTGCGACAAACTTTGTTGCAAATACAGTTCTTCACGAAGTAGCACTTCCCAACTTCGCTAAGACTGATATGCTGAATATCAGCGGATCTACCACAACTAGAACTGGTAAAGTTGGTGGAAGATTCTTCAGTGGAAATACTGGTATCAAACTTGGAAGAACTATTAAGTATCAGAATGGAAACGCAGATCCAATTTATGCTGATATTAGCGCAATCGCTGCAGATGGAACCAGTATTAGTTTAACAACACCAACAACAGCAGTTGGTGGTGTTTACAGAGCAACACATACTAACGGAAACTATACATTCTCAATGATGGTTCCTAGAATCATCAACTTTGGTTCTACTGGACTTTATTCTCCGCTTCCTTTTGAAAATATTGCATCAGTTGATCTTTCTGGGGCGCAGTTAACAATTACCAAACAGATTACTGGTAAAGCAGTCGCCAGTAATAGTATGGAAATTACTGTTGCAGATGCTATCGATACCTCAGCAGGAATCACTAGCGTATTCTATGAAACATTTGACGCTGAAAGATATTCAATTCACTATGATGATGGTGGAATTGAAAAACTTACTTCTGGTATGGTTAGCCTGAATGATGGTGGTAATTCAGTAACATTCAATGGTTTAAGTAGAGCGACTGAAACTGGTGTAACTGTTATTGCAACTCTTTCCAAGAGAACTGTTACCAACAAATCTAAAGACTTCATCAGAAGTCAACAGTTAACTGTTGCTAGAACACAAAAGACTAAGACACTCAATGGTCTTACCAATAGTAAGTATTATGGAACAAGAATTGAAGATAATGATATTTCTCTGAATGTTCCTGATGTTGTAAATGTCCGTGCGATTTATGAATCAACTGATTCAAATGCACCTGTTCTCGATAAACTGACATTTGCTACTGGATTATCACTTGATCAAAATGCAATTATTGGTGAAAAGATTACTGGTAAAGACGGAAGAGCAGTTGGTCAGGTTGTTAGTGCAACAGCAACCGAAGTATTCTATGTTCCTAGAAACACAAATAACTTCATTGTTGGTGAAAATGTTAAATTTGGAGATTCTTCTCTTGATATTGTTATCCAGCAAGTAACTAAAGGAAGTTATGTAAATCTGACTGCTAATTATAGGTTAGATGATGGTCATCAGCACGAATTCTGTGATTATTCCAGAATTATCAAGAGACCTGGTGCTCCAACTCCAGATAAGCAACTGTTAATTATCTTTGATAAGTACGAAGTTGCTTCCGGTAATAGTGGTGATGTATTCACTTGCACTTCTTACGGAGCAGGTAGATTCAAAGATGATATCCCATCTCTCCCTAATGGTGTTCGTGTTAGCGATTTGATTGACTTTAGACCAAGAGTCAAACCATTTGATATCACAACTACTGCATCTCCATTCGGATTTAGTTCCAGACAGTATGAATCAAGATTCCAGTTTGTAATTAAACCAGATGAAACCTCATTCTTCGGTTATAGTTACTATCTCCCAAGAATTGATCTTGTTACTATCAATCGTCAAGGTGAAGTAGAAGTTATTAAGGGTGAACCTGCTGATATTCCTCAAGCACCTATTCTTGCTGATGATGCTATGGAGATTGCACAGATTGCTCTCCCTCAGTATCTCTATAATGCTACTAGTGATCCAAAAATTCTTCTGAGAGACAACAGAAGATTTACCATGAGAGATATTGGTAAACTTGAGGATAGAATTGAAAACTTAGAAGAAGTTACCAGTCTTACAATGCTGGAACTCAATGCTAAGACACTTTCTGTTACTGATGCTAATGGTTTAGATAGATTCAAGAGTGGATTTATTGTCTCTGACTTTAGAGATAAGTCTCTTGCTGATCCTCGTCTTACTACCATTGATATTAGTAAGGAAGGAGCAACTGGTATTGCACCAGTTGACTTCTGGTCAATGGATGCAGAATTAGCATTAGATCCAGGTATTGATCCAACTACAGCAGATTTGACTCAGAACTTAAAACTTGCTGATTCAAATGTCCAGAAGACTGGCGATATGCTAACTCTGGCGTATGAAGAGGTTGATTGGTTAGATCAACCACACGCAACTAATGTTGAAAATGTCAACCCATTCAATGTTATTGTCTTCCAGGGTGCAGTTGCTCTTGATCCTGCTTCTGATAACTGGGTAAGAACTATCTACATTGATGACCATAGAACTGAATCTACTGGTGCTAAGTGGAAGCAAGAAGCAAAGATTACCAGAAAGGTAGATAAAAAGACTGAGCGTGTTACTTACAAAAAAGGTGGCGGTAGAGGTGAAAGAGGAACTAGAAAGTACACTACAACAACAATTACAACTAAAACTGAATTTACACCAAAACTTACAGGTCCTTCTAGAGAGTTTAACTATGTTGAAGATGTAAAAATCTCTGGTGAAGCAGATCCTTGGATGCGTTCTAGAAACGTTTACTTCAATGCAAATGGTCTGAGACCATATTCTAAGCATTATCTGTATCTTGATAGCCAAACTGTTGATGTTGTACCAAAAGTTTGTGAAATCAATATGATTTCTGGTACATTTACTGTCTTCGAAGATGCAAATATCTTAGATGCTAACGGCAGAAAGGTCGGATTCATTAGAATTCAAAGACCTAACCATAAGTTTGGTGATACATCAAGACCAGACATCGGTGCTGGATTAGGATCACCTGCAGTTCTTGTTGAAGAGTATACTGTTGATCCTTACGATAGAAATAGACCTGCTCCTGGTACAGGTTATTCCCCAACTTCCAAGTTGATTAACTTTGGTGTTAGATCTCTTGCTAATCTCCAAAAGTATTTTGGATATGTTGAAAAAGGATTTAGAATTGTTGGTACAACTTCTGGTGCTGTTTGTGAAATTACCAGAGCAGAGTTGATCTCCGATAACTGGGGTGATATTGTTGCTAACTTCTTCTTCAGAGATCCAAATAGCAGACCACAACCTGCTACCAGAGTCAAGAGTGGTACTAAGACTGTCAAGGTAACTGCAGTTCCACCTAATACTGTTGTTCTTCCTGGTTCAACTGTATTTGCATCTGAAGCACTTGGAACATATAGTGGTTCTGGAACGGTTCTTACACAAGAAACTAGTAGAGTTTCTGTTAGAAACCCACCCAAACCTGCTAGAAGGAAGACTGAAATTGATATTAAGGTCAAAGCACCACATAGAGACCCACTCGCACAGTCATTCACTGTGGATGGTCAAGGTGCATTCCTGACTTCATTTGATCTGTATTTTGCTACTAAGGATCCTGGTGCTAAGGTCTTTGTTGAACTTAGAACTATGGAACTTGGAACTCCAACTTCCTTCTTGGTTCAAGATTATACCCAGATTGCATTAAATCCTGAAGATATTAATATCAATACTGCTAACCCATTCGAACCTGTTCCAACAAGAGTTCGTTTCCCATCCCCAGTATTCCTTGAGGCAGAAAAAGAGTACGCTATCGTTATTCTTTCACCTGCATCTGATGGATATGAGATGTGGACTGCAACTATGGGTAAAAAGACTGTTAGAACAACAAGTCTCCCAGATGTTCAGAATGTTGTTGTTACCAAGCAATACATTGGTGGATCTCTCTTTAAGTCTCAGAATGGTACAATTTGGACTCCATCTCAGTTCCAAGATCTTACCTTCAAACTGTATAAGGCGAAGTTCGTTAAGTCTGGTACTGTAAATTGGTATAATAGCGATATTACTCCTAAAGGAACTAATAGTGCTGCTCTCAATGAAAATGCAGTTGAAGGTCTCCCAAGAAAACTGAAACTTCCTATTACTGGAACACTTGCTGGTGCTGTTGCTCTTGGAACCAAAGTTATTCAAGGTTCAACTGGATCAACAGTCAATGGTTTCGTTGAAAACTTCGGTGCTGCAGCAGGAGGAATTGAAGTTGATGAAGGTGGTATTGGATATAGAGCAGTTACTGGTAATAACCCAGCAGGAACTGTCAACGGTGTTCCACTTTTCTCAATTAGTGGAAAGGGAACTGGTGGAACTGCAAACATCACAATTGATGCTGATGGTAAAGTTACTGGCGCAACTTTAGCAAGTAACGGATCTGGATATGTCTCTGGTGAAATGGTTGGTCTTACTACTGCCAGCATTGGTAGTAATACAATAACAAAAACTGGAACTGGTGCTAAATTCACAATTAGTTCCATCAATGCAGCAACTGATACTCTGTATTTGACCGATGTTCAAGGTGAGCACTTCACCAACACTTCGGACATCTACTATTTCACTGATCCAACTGATCCAACTACTAGAACAGATTCTAATACTGATGCTTCTGCAAATTCCACACTCATTGGTAATGAGTATGCTGGAAATGTCTTCCGCATTAAGCAACAGAATCACGCACACCACGGTGGAAACAATAAGATTGAAATTGTTGATATTGAACCAGATACCGCTACAACTCAAACAACATCAGAGTTGACTGAAAATAGCACTCAGGTATCTGTTGCAAACACAACAATCTTTGCTTCTTTCGAAGGAATTACTACATCTAGAGGATATGCTCTTCTTGGTAATGAGATTGTTTCCTACAATGGAATTAGTGAAACGACTGCACCTGCAGGAACTCTGTCTATCAACGCTAGATCTGTCGATGGATCATCCAAGACAAATCATGGCATCAATACACCAATTCAACCATATGAGGTAAATGGTGTATCACTGACTAGAATCAATAGAACTCATGATATTCCATCCACATATTATAATACTCTAAATTCTAATATTGATTCTTATCACATTGAATTTGATCGTACTCTCCTTGCTCCTACTGATAGAAGCAGTGGTGGTGGTATGGTTAACTTCACTGCACAGAAGGGATTTGGTGGAAATACTGTTGGTATTTCTCAAAACTATCAGTTTAGTTCACTTGATCCTATGTTTAATATCATTACACCTGGTAAAGGAACAAAAGCAACCTGCAATGTAAGAACTATTACTGGTACTAGTGCTGGTGGTAACGAAACATCGTTTATTGATCAAGGTTATGAACCAGTAACCCTGAATAAAGTGATGAGATTCCCAACACCTAGAATGGTTGCTTCTGAGGTTAATGAAAAGGCAAGGCTTACCGAAATGCCTGATAATAAATCACTCACATTGAGAGTTGATTTTGAAACCACAAATGAGGATCTGTCACCTATGATGGATACTCAAAACGCAACATTTGTTCTTGGTAGAAACAAATCTAACAAACCAATTGATGATTATGTTTCTGATGCTAGAAGCAACGATATTGATGGAGATCCTCATGGTGCAGTCTTTGTTACCAAGGGTATTTCTCTCGCACAACCAGCAACTAGCTTGAAAGTTATTATTGCTGCTAACAGACAAGATGATGCTGATTTCAGAGTCTTTTATCAACTCTTTAAGGCAGACTCTAGTGGAGTTGCACAAAAGTTCATTCCATTCCCTGGATATGATAACTTGATTGATACTGATGGTGATGGTTTTGGCGATAGAGTCATTGATCCTAATAAGAACAGTGGTAGAGCAGATGCTTTCGTACCACCAAATACAAGTGATGAGAACTCATTCTCGGAATATCAGTTCTCTGTTGATAATGTCGATCAGTTTACTGCTTTTGCAATTAAGATTGTTATGTCCTCGACAAATGAATCTACACCTGTTAAACTGAAAGACTTTAGGGCAATCGCACTTGCTTGATATGGATAAAGAAGACCTAATTCCTGTTGAGGGGCATAGCAATCTTTTTAGAGATAGAAATACAGGAGCTATCATTAACACTGATAGTTCCGGTTATGCTCAATATAAAAAAATGAAGCAAAGGAGGCAGACAGAACGGGAAGAACTTGATACACTGAAGAAGGATATTGACGAAATCAAATCTTTATTAAAGGAGCTTACTAATGGACCCAGATGACATAAAACTTGGAGCACTCTCCAAGCAATTTGCATATCAGAAACTTGCAAATGAAATTGATGAATGCGATTCTGTAAGTATGTTGAAAGACATTGCTAAGTCGTATGCAAAACTTTATCTCAAACAACAAGAAGTTGTAGGTACTTTAGGACTTGAAGGAATATAAATAATTCCTAGATTCCTGATAATCATCGTAAATGGCTGATATTAAAGTCAGGGTAGGTCAACAACCTGCAGTAAAAGTAATATCTTCGCTTGCTGGTGCCCAAGGACTTTCTTTGGCTGAACTTAGTGATGTTAGTGCAAGTAATTTGCAGAATGGAATGGTTCTGGTATACAACAGTTCTATCCAAAAGTGGGAAGCAACGTTGGAACTTACACCAGGTGCAACTCAGAATTTAGACATCAACGGGGGAAACTTCTAAATGGCAAGTATTATTAGGATCAAAAGATCCTCTGGTACTAACAAACCAGCAACATTACAATGGGGCGAACTTGGATATGTAACTGGTATCGGTAGTTTCGGTGGAACTAACCAATATAAAGATAGAGTTTTCCTTGGAGATGACGGCACTAATGCCCATCCAATAGGGGGTCACTATTATACCTCCATGATGGAGCACGCTCCTGGTACCATTCCAGCAGCAGCACACAACACCAGAAACCAAGATAGAGGTGTTGTCGCCATCATGGCACCTGCAACCAACTCTGGTTTGGGTGGTGCAGAATCACTGAAAGTAGATCAGTGGAACGTAGATAACTTAAGAATTGATCTTAATACTATCTCCTCAACAGATACTGATGGGGATATTATTCTTGATCCAAACGGAACTGGTGAAGTACAGATTCCTGATGATACTTTCGTCACTTTTGGTGATGGAAAAGACTCCAAGATTGAGTATGATGAAAATGGAACTGATCAGTTAACCTTCACAGGTGCTGATGTTCGTTTTAACATTGCTACCAATTCCACTTCAAAAGATACTGGTGCAGTTATCGTTGAAGGTGGTGTAGGTATTGAGAAAGATCTGAATGTTGGTGGTGGTGTTACTGCAGACGGACATTCAATCTTTGATCAAGTCAAGATTGCTGATAATATCATTTCTACCTTGTCTGGTGGAACTGATATTTTATATCTGGATCCATATCCCGATGGTCTTAGCAATGAAGGTACTGTAGTTGTTAAAGGTAACCTTCAAGTTGATGGTACAACCACTACTGTTAACTCAACTTCTAAGACTTTAAACGATCCAATTTTCCATATTGGTGATGTTACAAGCACCAGAACGGTAATGGCTGACGCCAACTCTGGTGTTACATCTCTGACTCTGGACTCTGTTGTTGGTATTAATACTGGAGACGCTCTGTCTGGTACTGGTATTGCTGCCGCTACAGTAATCAGTTCTTACAACACTGGCGCTAAAACAATTACGTTTAATAACGCCACAACTGCTGGTATTTCTACCACAGCACAAGTAACTATCACTCACGGATACGATAGCAATACTGATAGAGGTATTTCTTTCGCATATAACAGTGGAAGTGGTGTTGCTGATAATGAAACTGGATTCTTTGGTATGGACGACAGTTCCATCGCAAATAGTGCGGCGGACGCTGATAACCACGGAACTCACGCAGACGATAGCAGAAGGTGGACCTATGTTCCTGACGCTGCTATTGCTAATAGCGTTGTTACGGGAACCAAAGGTTTCCTGGATATCAAAGGTATCTATTATCAGTCTGGTGATTATGCTACTGGTGGTGTCGTCTATTTTGATGATACTGGTCTTCAGAGATCCACAAATGCTGTCGCATCTCCAGTTGTTGCTTCCAAGCAAATCTTGACTGCTATTACAAAGAAAGATTTTGTACTTAGCGTAGCAATTACTGCTTCTGCAGGTGATATTATCAGACAAGATACAACTGGTGCTTATGGTGTTGTTGAAACTGGTGTTTCTGGTTCAACTACTGTAAGTTTGATTGGTATTGAAGGAACATTTGTTACTGGAACCAACCTTAGGAGAGAAGGTGTTAATGGTTTCATTTCAAACCTTGCCTCAACTCCTAATACAATCACCGACATATATACTAACAAACCCCATTGGACTTCAACACTCGACGGGGGTACCTTCTGACATTAAATGGAAAATCAATCTGAAGTGGACGTGAATGTCCTGATTAAAATTTATAATTCTAAATTAGCAACAGTATCAAATCAAAACGTTCTTCTTGAGGCAAAGTTAGCAACTCTGTCTCAAGATTATAAAGAACAACTTGATGCTTTGCTAGAAGAAAACGCCGATCTTAAGGCACAATTAGAGAAATAATATGGCAAAACCATCAACTAGGCAAGGACTGATTGATTACTGTTTACGTCAACTTGGTGCTCCAGTGTTGGAAATCAACGTGGATGATGACCAGATTGATGACTTAGTTGATGATGCTTTACAATATTTCAACGAACGTCATTACGACGGTGTTGAAAAAATGTATCTTAAGTACAAGATTACTCAAGATGATATAGACAGAGGTAAAGCTACTCCCCCAAGTGGAACTGGTGTAACAGGAACCACAGCAACTGGAGGTGGATTTAGCAATACCTGGTATGAAAATGCTAATTTTATCAATGTTCCAGACTCTGTAATTGGAGTCGAAAAGATTTTTAAGTTTGATACTAGTTCCATTTCTGGCGGAATGTTTAGTATTAAATATCAACTGTTTTTGAATGATCTCTACTATTTCAACTCAGTTGAACTTCTTCAATATTCGATGACTAAAACATATCTTGAAGATATTGATTTCTTATTGACTCCAGATAAGCAAATTAGATTTAATAAGAGACAGGACAGATTATATCTTGATATTGATTGGGGTTCTCAACCAAAAGATGAATATATTGTTCTTGAATGTTATAGAGCACTTGATCCAGAAACATTTACTCAAGTCTATAATGACAGTTTTATGAAACTATATCTTACTGCTCTAATTAAGAGACAGTGGGGAAGAAACCTCAGCAAATTTAGAGGAGTCAAACTTCCAGGTGGTATTGAACTGAATGGTGGAGAGATTCTTCAACAAGCAGAATCAGAACTCGCAGACATCAGATCAAGAATGATGTCCGAGTTTGAGTTACCACCCCTCGACTTTATTGGATAATGGCACTTAATCCGTTCTTTCTACAAGGGACTGCCTCTGAGCAGAGATTAGTCCAAGATCTAGTTAACGAGCACTTACAATTTCATGGTGTTGAAGTAACGTATATACCAAGAAAGTATGTAAATAGAAAAACTATTATTGAAGAAGTTCAAACCTCACAATTTGATGATAACTTCTCAATTGAAGCATATGTAAATAATTTTGATGGATATTCTGGTGCAGGGGATATTCTTACAAAGTTTGGCGTAAGCGTAAGAGACGAATTGATGCTTACTATCTCTAAAGAGAGATTTGAGGATTTTATCGCGCCATTCATGGCGGGACAGGATGATGGCACTGATTCATCCGAATTACCAACACCAAATAGACCAAGAGAGGGAGATCTAATTTATTTTCCTCTAGGGCAGAGGTTATTTGAAGTTAAGTTTGTAGAACATGAAGATCCTTTTTATCAGTTAGGTAAAAATTACGTTTTTCAACTCAAGTGTGAACTCTTCGAATATGAAAATGAAGTTATTGATACATCCATACAAGAAATTGATACTCAAGTTCAGGATGAAGGATTCATTACAACACTCAATTTAGTTGGTACTGGAAGAACTGCTACCGCTATTGCACAAATTAGTGGAACTGTTAATAGTGGTTATATTCAAAAGATTCATTTGAATAATGATGGTTCTGGATATACTTCCGTACCAAACATTGGAATTACTTCATCTCCAACTGGTCAGATTGGTGATAATGCCGAAGCAGTTGGTTTCCTGACTACTAGAGGTGGTGTTACATCACTTGAGAAAATTCTCATTATAAATGCTGGTGCTGGATACACTGTAGCGCCAACTATCACAATTACAGGTGGCGGTGGTGCAGGTGCTGCAGCAACAGCAAGTCTCGTCACTAGTGGATTGGGTGTTATGAGAATCAACATCAGTGATGGTGGTGTTGGATACAGTACCGCACCAACAGTTACAATTCAAGCACCAACTCCAAGTGGTATTTCTACGGTTGCTGTTGGTATTGCATCCATAAGAAGAGTTGGTAATAACGAATTTACTGTTGGTAATGATGTTGTTAATGCAATTCTACTTGAAGATGCTGGTAGAGGATATAGTTCTCAACCAACAGTCACTATTTCAGATCCTCCAGTTATTTCAGCACAAGGAAACTTTATATTTAATGAGATTGTTAGAGGTGAAAGATCTAGGGCTGAAGGTAGGGTCAAAGAATGGGATTATGATAATGCTCTTCTCAAAGTATCTAACGTTTCAATTGGTTCAACTGTACCAAGTGGATTTTTCCCAGGAGAAACAGTCGTTGGACAAGATTCTGGTGCCTCTTGGATGGTTCAGGTTTATACACATGATGATACATATGATAAATATACCGAGAACGATGAGTTTGAATCCTTAGGTGATAACTTATTAGATTTTACTGAATCCAATCCATTTGGGACATTTTAATGCTAGGAAATTATTTTTATCACGAAATAATTAGAAAGACAATCATCGCATTTGGAACTCTGTTCAATGATGTGCATGTTCGTCATACTGATGGGCAGGGTAATGCTGCTAATGATTTAAAAGTTCCTCTTGCATATGGTCCAAGTCAAAAGTTTTTAGCAAGAATTACTCAACAAGCAGATTTGAACAAAGCGGTTCAAATCACAATGCCCAGAATGTCATTTGAAATGACTTCTATTGATTATGATTCAACT
>MDTD01030918.1_pt1 | contig 33404 bp, 28 predicted proteins | sample 811221 | NCBI WGS metagenome assembly MDTD01 (sample SAMN05326646, study PRJNA326480) | marine metagenome | isolation source: seawater | place: Pacific Ocean: South West | collected 2011
AACGGATGAAGATGGGCATTGTGACGATGACGGTGGAACTTGGGCCACACCTGGCTAAGTGTGCCTTTCACCTGCTGAATCATTGGCTTTTAGCCTCCCCGATTTCCCCAAGGACCGCAACGATGTCATCAATTTGAATCGGCTTGTGTACAAACCGGTACGCGCCAAGGCGGCTGCATTCCTCTCTGTCTTTTTCGGTTCCATGGCCGGTCAAAATGATGACGGGTACGGCGGGATCAATCTTTTTTATCTCAGTCAGTACATTCGTACCGTACATATCCGGCAGTTGGAGGTCAAGCAGAATCAGGGTTGCCCGGTTATCAGGATCCGCCACCCACTCCAGGGCCTGCCCCCCGTCATGGCAGATGTCGGAACTGAATCCCCGCAGCATGATTCTTTTGGACAGCATGGCTGCAAATTTTTCTTCATCGTCTATTATGAGCACGTCAATGTGTTTCATAATGAAATATTTTTCTGTTGACTGTTTAATTTTAATACTCTATAGACCATGTATAGCCAATAACGTTTCATTTGTAAACAATAAAATTAGGAGAGTGCTTAAATGAACAACATATCCATTGGCCGGACCAAAGGGTTCCTGCTTTCAATACTGATTCTCATACTCACCCATCCGGTAAGCGCATTTGCCGCAGACCAGGCCATGCTCGGCGGCGGAGATAAACCCTGGTGGTTCTGGCCGCTTATCCTTTTTGTATTCTGCTTTATATTAGGCATCTTGGCCGTCATGGCCGGGGTGGGCGGGGGCGTGCTCTATGTTCCCCTTGTCAGCGGCTTTTTCCCCTTCCACATCGACTTTGTCAGGGGCGTGGGCCTGATGGTGGCCCTGGCAGGCGCACTTGCCGCAGGCCCGGGTCTTTTGCGGCGGAACCTTGCCAACCTTCGGCTGGCCCTGCCCGTGGCCCTGATCGCCTCCACCTTTTCCATCCTGGGTGCCATGCTGGGGCTCTATTTGAGCGCCTTGAACCCGGATATCATTCAGACCTGCCTGGGGGCCACCATCATCGGTATTGCCGCCCTGCTCATCTTCTCCAAAAACTCTGAAAAACCCGTGGTAACCAAACAGGACGCCATCGGCATGGCTTTAGGGCTTGGCGGGGTATACTGGGATGAAGGGGCCAGGGAAAACGTGGAGTGGAAAACACACCGTACGCTGCTGGGGCTGTTTATGTTTATTCTTATCGGGCTGATCGCAGGCATGTTCGGGCTTGGGGCCGGCTGGGCCAATGTTCCCGTACTCAACCTGCTCATGGGGGCCCCGCTGAAAGTATCCGTGGCCACCTCCAAATTCCTGCTGTCCATCACCGACACCTCTGCGGCCTGGATTTATATGAACCGGGGCTGCGTCATTCCTCTGATCGGCGTTCCTTCAATCGTCGGATTGATGCTCGGTTCCCTGGTGGGGGTAAAGGTTCTTGCCATAGCCAAGCCGAAGATGATCCGCTACTTTGTCATCGTGGTATTGTTGTTTGCAGGCCTCAAAGCCATGGACAAAGGTCTTGGCCTGGGACTGCTGGGATAACCGGCAAATAAAAAATATACAAACCGACTACCAAGGAGTAAAATAATACAATGAGCGAAGCAACAAGAAATGCGGCCTCCCGCCCGTCAAAAGAGCAGGTTATTTACGCAAACATACTGGTAATGGGAGTATGGTCAGGGATTGCGATACTCTTTATCACCTATTTCATCTATCTGTCCGGCATCATGCCCACCTATGTGGAGATTACCGAAATTCCCAAACTCTGGGGGCTGGGCGTCAACGAATACCTGGAACACACCCACTCTCCCCACGGTTGGGGCTGGGTGGCGCTCTTAGGGAACGGCGACTTTCTCAACTATATCGGTTTTGCACTTCTGGCACTGATGACCGTGGTCTGCTACCTGGTGTTGCTCAAGGGCTATTTTGCCAAAAAAGACTGGATTTATGCCGCGATTGCCGTCCTTGAAATCGTTGTGCTTTCCGTGGCTGCATCCGGACTCTTGGGAAGCGGCGGCCATTAATAGGGCGAACGTCAATACGGACAAACAACTAACTGACCAAAGGATACAGGTGACTTATGACCAAAAATAAACAAACACTGCTCCTGGTGGATGACAATAAAACCTTTCTGGAATCCCTGGCCAGGAGAGCCGAACTCAAAGGATTCAACGTACTCACGGCGGAAAGCGGGGAAGAGGCCTTGAAACTTGCCGCCGCACAGCACATCGATATTGCAGCGGTGGATCAACAGATGCCGGGCATGGAAGGCCTGGTGGTGATCACCAAACTCAAGGGCATCAATTCGGAAATCAAAACCCTGCTGCTCACCGGACACGGGGACGACAAACTCAAAGAAGCCACCCGGGCCCTGGACTCTGCCTACTTTGACAAGGAAGATATTTCCGGATTCTGGGACTTTTTGGCCAACCTCTCCCTGGGCAAGGTCAACATCCTTCTGGTGGATGACAATCCCAAGTTCCTGGAAACCCTGGCGGACAGGATCAGGCTCAGGGGCAATGAACCCCTCACCGCTTTAAACGCCACGGAAGCCATGGCCATTATGGAAAGCAACCGGATTCAACTGGCCATCGTGGACCAGCGGATGCCGGACATGGAGGGGCTGGAACTGATCACCCGCCTGAAAAAGATTGACCCGTCTGTCAAGACAATGTTATTGACTGGCCACGGGGATGAGAAACTCAAAGAGGCCACCCAGGCGCTGAACACCTCCTATTTTGAAAAGGATGATATGGGAAGCTTCTGGGGATTTTTCAGACAGATCCTCAACTCCCTGGAAACCAGTATGGCCGCTGCAGGCATGGCCGAAGGCGGCGACCACAAAGACGCCATTAAACTTGAAGATCCCAATAAAGAGTAATGACCCATGCATTAAAAACCATCCTGCTTGTTGACGATGAAACGCGGCTTTTGAACTCAATGGCCCAGCGGCTTGCGCTGCTGGGCCTTGAGCCGTTGAAGGCGGTTTCAGGCACCGAAGCCATAGAACAGGCCAGGACAAACCAGATTGACCTTGCCATCGTGGATTACAAACTTCCCGACATGGACGGGTTGACAACCATTACACGGCTCAAGGAAATCGATCCGGATCTGAAAACGATTCTGCTTACCGGATACGGCAGCGCCAAAACCCGGCAGGCCAGCCGGGAACTGGACGCCGAGTACTTTGAAAAAGATGCCATGGGCGGCCTGTGGGACCTGATCAGACACCTGGATTCCCAGGCCAGTTACGTTATGGTCAATTCCCCTAAGGAAATCCAGGATTCCCGCCCCCCGGCGGAGCATGCGGATATCGGCCCGGCACGTCCGGACAATTCGGCATCCGCCCTGGTCAGCCAGGTTGACGCCCTGCCCCGGTTCATCGGAGAAACCACGGATATGCAGCGGTTGAGAAAGGAAATCAAACGGCTGGCCGACCTGGACTGCACCATCTGCATCCGGGGGGAGGCAGGCACGGGAAAAGAACTTGCCGCCCGGTCCATCCACCGGCTCAGCCGGCGCAGGCATCAAAGATTTCTGGCCTTCAACTGCGGATGTTTCAGCGATGGATTCCAATTTGAAGAACTATTAGGGGCCATCGACCCGTCCGCCCCTTTTTCGGGAACGATACTTCTGGATCACGTGGAAGCCATGCCCGCCGCCACCCAGGAAGAACTCACAGCGCTGCTCACCGACAACCCGAAGGGAAATGCCGGGGACATCCGGTTCATCGTTGCCTCCCATAGGGATCTCAAATCCCGTGTAACCCAGGGACGGTTCAGTAACAAACTGCTCCACACCCTATCGGCCATCGAACTTGCCATCCCGTCCCTACGGGAGCGGCGTGAGGATATCTACCCCTTAAGTGCCCATTTTCTAAAGACCCTCAACGCGGAATTCAATAAAAATATCCAGACCATTTCAGAGGAGGTATTGGCCCTGTTCATGGCCTATCCCTTCCCAGGGAATGTACGCGAACTTAAATACATTATCGAACGCGCCGTAATTTTGGCCGACGGCACTGAGATTACCCCGGCCCACCTGCCGGAACGATTTAATCAGGCCCCCTCCCGTCACACAGGCGTTACCCCCTCATCCGACAAGCAGTTGCCGACCCTTGAAGAACTGGAAAAAGGCCATATCCTCAAAGCCCTTGAACTCACCCGGGGCAATAAGTCCAAGGCAGCGGAGACCCTGGGCATCAGCCGGGCAGCCCTATGGCGGAAACTCAAGGTGATGGATAAAAAAAAGAAATAGTTTTCCCATGAAGCATCCCGGACAGACACCAGACACCATCCCGTCACTTATTCCGGTCAGCCGGTTTCCCCTGGAGATCGGCCCCCGAATCCGGGTCGTGGGCAACTATTACTTCAACCTGTTCCTGGTATTGGGACGGGATAAAAGCCTGTTGTTTGAAACCGGAATTTCGGGCATGGTCGATACCGCCATTGCCCAGCTTGAATCCCTTGGCGTTTCACCGGACTACCTGGTGGTCAGCCACCCCCATGCCGATCACCTGACGGGCCTGCCGGCACTGGCAGAGCGATTCCCCAAGGCCCGGGTGGTCTGCGGCAGCGGTGCCCCGGAATTTGCGGCCCACCCCAAGGCACAAAGCGCCCTGGTCAAAGAAGACCGTTACATGTCAGGCGAATTGAAACGCCGCGGCCTGCCCCCCAAACGTCCGCCCCTGGAGAAGAGTCCCGATTTAAAAAACGCCATGGTCGTTGACAAAAATACGGCGCTGGATCTTGGGGGAGGCATCCGTGTCGAACTGATGCCTGTGCGCGGGCATTCCCCGGGCAGCCTGATCGCCTGGGTGCCGGGGGACCGGGCTCTTTTCTGTTCAGACGCCATGGGGTTTCACTATCCGGAACGGGGATTCTGGCCCCTTTTCTTTACCGGGGCCAAGGACTACCTGGACACCATAGATTTAATCGAAGGATTATCACCGGCCTGTCTTGCCCCGGCTCACCAGGGGCCGATTATCGGAGAGGATAATGTGGTTCGGGCCATTGATGAATCCAGAACCGCCACCCGGGATATTATCCGAAAGATAAGAAAAGGGGATCAACCGGAAGACACCCTGATACAGGAGATGTTTGACACATCCTACCGGGATGAGTTTACCCTGTATACCCCGGACAATATCATGGGATGTACCCGCCTGCTCGTAAAACGGACCAAAGAACTTTCAATATAACGGCCATGGGCCGGCCATGAACGTCATGCGCTTTGCCCACAACAAACCATGAAAGAATTCAGATATTTGATTGGTTCTTTCAATATAAAAACGCTATCGCCTGCGGCCCCGGGCCAGGGGTTCAGGCAAACATCCGGTGGAGCCATTCATTCACCGTGTCCGCAAACACGATATTTTCACAGGGTTTGGACAAATGATCGATCCTTGGGTCATTGGCCTTGAGATCTTTCATGGATTCCAGAAAGCCGATGTTGCCGGAGAGAAAAATCACCGGGATCTTACTGTCCTTGCGCCGGATATGATGGTAGACATCCATCCCGTTCAGGCGGCCCGGCAGGATATAATCCAGGCTCACCAGATCAAAATCCTTCCTGTCAAATGCTTCAACAGCCTCCTGCCCCCTTGCCGCCACCACCACCTCATGGTTGAACGGGGGCTGGCTTAAGATCTTGCGCTGCACACCGGAGATGGCCACTTCATCTTCCACAATCAGGATCTTTTTACCCTGGATCACCTGTTTTCTGGCCATACGCCGTTTTTCCCGCCGGGTCAATTCCTTGTTCACCAGGGGAATGGAGATGACAAAGGTGGTGCCCTCCCCCTCTTTTGAAGTAAAGGCGATTCCTCCCCTGTGCTTTTGTACATACTTTCGAACGTTGGACATTCCATAGCCCGTGCCCCTGATCCCCGCTTCGTAGCTGCTGCTCAGATCCTTGCTTCCCTTGAGGGTGAAAGAGGGGATATATATTCTGTCGTGGTATTCCTCCGGGATACCGCAGCCGTTGTCCTGAATTTCAATCACAAGGCAGTTCACGGAGTGAGCCGTGGAGATCTTAAGCTCCGGGTTGGCCTTCTTACTCATGGCGTGGACCGCGTTCTGAATCAGGTTGACCAGTGCATGTTCGATCATTCCGGGATCGGCCAACAGCTCAGGCAATCCACTTCCGAAACGCCGCACCACCCTAACCCGCTCCAGCTCTTTTTTCATTAAGCTTAAGACCAGGTCGATCTTTTCATTGATACTGAAAAACTCTTCTTTGGGCTCCTGGTCCCGGGCAAAGGCCACCAGATTCTTGGTCAGGTTCTTTCCCCTCAGGGTCTGGTCCAGGATAATCTTCAGGGCATCTCTGATCTCCGGGTCTTTACAGTCTATCAAAGAGAACTCTGCATTCCCCATGATACCGCCCAGAATATTGTTGAAATCATGGGCCATTTTCCCTGCCACCTGGCCCACCAGGGCATATTTTTCCTGCTCGGCCGCAAACTTAATGGCATCGGCCCGCTCTTTCTCACTCTGGCGCCGTTCCGTAATATCACGTACCGTGGAGAGAATCATCTGTTCGCCGTGGAATTCAAAGAGGGAAGAGGAAATTTCCACCGGAAAAATTTCACCGTTTTTCCTTCGGTTCAAGGTTTCTATGGTCCGTTTGCCCACCTTTTTGAGGTTGGTCCTGGATTCACGGCTGCCCATGCCCTTGCCTTCGGGATCCAGGATCAATGCCTGAGGGGTCATGGTGAGCAGTTCGTCCCGGGAATACCCGTACCACTTGCAGGCCACATCGTTGACTTCCACAAATGGGCCGAACCCTTCTTCGGCATAGGGATGGACAAAAACAGCGTCGTTGAATCCGTTGAACAGGGTCCTGAACCGGGTTTCATTTTCACGAAGTGCGATTTCCGCATTCCGGCGGTCACTCAGATCGGTAAAACAGGCGCGGATGGCCACCACCTCACCGTCCTCTTCAATAGGGGCGGCATTGATGACCCCGTAGATGTAGCTGCCGTCCTTGCGGACAAACTGCATTTCAAAGGGCGGCCGGGCCTTTCCCTGTCTCAGATCCCTTATCCAGGACTGGACGATACCGGCCTTATACTTTGGCACCAGGCGGGCAACGCTGGGGTACCGCTCGTAATCCTCCCGGGTGTACCCAAAGTAGTTGAGCCCGGCTTCATTGGCGTAAAACAGGTTAAAGTCAAAGTCAAACTCCGCCACGGGGATAGGCAGAAAATCCGCCATCTGGCGGAAACGCTCCTCGCTTTTCTTCAGCCGCTTCTCGACGGCCTGCTGCTCGGTGATATCCCTGGCAGACACCACGGTACCCACCATCTTGCCCCGGTCATCGAAAAACGGGGATTTCTGGATGTCCAGAATCAGTTTCTCCCCCCCGGCCAGGCCTTCGGCCACAAAACGTACGGGCTTTCCTGTTTCTCTGACCGTGCGGTCCGAGTCGGTACACGCCCGGCTGAAGGTCAGGTCACCCCCGTTTTCCTTTTCCCTCTCCGCAAAATAGGACAATGGTTTCCCCATCGCCTCTGCCGGGCTGTCGCATTTCAGAAGAATTTCGCACGCCGCGCGGTTCACAAAGATAAACCGGTCTTCCATATCTTTGGCCCAGATAAGATCGGGCGCATTGTCCATCATCATCTGGAAAAAACGGCTGTCGATTCGGGTGGGGGGCTGGGATGCTGCCAGGTGCTCAGACAGGCACCCCTCGGGTTTTACTGTCATTCAAAACATCCTGTTCACCGGTTGCCACAAGGAGGATATCTGCTGCAACCGGAATCCTTGTTCTCAATAGTGGGCTGCGATTTATTCGGCTGCGACTCAACAACGTGAGACCATGCTTGTTCCGGGTCTTAGGAAAGGGGCCGCTGCAAATTACGACTTCCTTTCTCTACACCATTTGATCCTGAAAATCCACATTAAAGTCCTATCCTTTAACCTTTCTTGCGGTAAGGAAAACATTGCCCGAAAAAATCAGGAAGGCCCCGATCCACCCGCCTGCGGACAGGGAAGGGTCCATGGCGATGAGCGGTCCTAACAGGGCTGCCAGAAGGATGCGGGTGGAGGATATAATACCGCCTTCAATGGCGGTTACGTATTTAAATCCCACAGTGAGCAGATATTGCCCGGCAATGGCGATGGCCGAACACCAGAACAGATATTTGAATTCCTCAAGCCCGGGCAGTCGCATCTCATTGAAAAAGAGAATGAATATAATGCTTCCCCCCAGGCTGAACATGAAGAACAAGGTGGTCTGGGTATCGTGAACCTGCCGGGACACGTTCAGGTACATAATGGCGGCAGCGGCACTGATGCCCGACCCCAGCGCCCATAGGGAGTCCTGGTTGAATGCCATATTGGCGGGGGAAAGGATCAGCCAGACCCCGGCCAGGGCAACCATGACGATCCCCACGGAAATGATGTCCCGCTGGGCTTTTAAAAATATCCATGAAAAGACGGCAATAAAAAGGGGGTAGGTCATATTCAGGATATTGGCCTGGGCCACCGATGTCAGTTCAACCCCTTTGAAAAAACAGAACACGGCCATGGCATTGCACACGGCCCGGCCGATGAGATACCTCTTTTTAACGATTTTTATCCGCTGCCTGCGCAGGCCCATCACGGTCACCACGGTGATAAATCCGAACAGGAAGCGTGACAGGGTAAACAAAGAAGAGTCAATGGCAAGCCCGGCCATGCTGGACCATTTGATAACCACCGTGGCCAGATAGAAAAAAAAGGCGGAGCCGAATACCGCAAGACAGCCAAGGGTTGTTCTGATATCCATGATTTAAGTTGCCAATCATTCTTGAATATTGATAATCTCTATGGTATGCAACCGGTTTGCAAGGACCACAACGCCTTAGAGAACATAAATCATGGATAAAGACAATACAATTTTTTTTGATAAAATCCGCCCCATGCGGGATGAGATAGACCGTATCGACTCTGAAATTCTCCTGCTCCTGGCCCGCCGCCAGGCCCAGGTGGAAAAGGTAGTGGCCCTGAAAAAAGCCCACAACATGCCGGTGTATCATCCGGCCCGGGAAGAGGATCTGATCTCCCGGCTGAGGTCCCAGGCCACCCAGGCCGGCATGAACCCGGATTATCTGGAAGACCTGTACCGGGTGATCCTGCGCCAGTCCAGAATCAAGCAGACACGGAAGATGGCCCTCAAAGGGCTGCGCCCGGAGGCCAAGGTGCTTGTGGTGGGGGGTGCCGGCCAGATGGGGGCTATGTTTGTCCGCCTCTTTTCCCGCTCAGGTTATGAGGTCCGGGTCCTGGATCGGGAAGACTGGGACCGGGCACCGGAATTCTGCAAGGATATTGATCTGGCCCTGATCTCCGTACCCATTGAAAAAACCTGCGAGGTGGCAAATGCCGTGGCCCCCCTGCTCCCCCCCGATGCCGTTATGGCCGACCTGACCTCCGTCAAACAGGCCCCGGTAGCGGACATGTGTCAGGCCCATAAAGGCCCGGTGATCGGTCTGCACCCCCTGTTCGGCCCCACCACGGATTCCCTGGACAAGCAGATCGTCGTCACCTGCGACGGCCGAGACAGCGATGCCTGCCAGTGGGTGGTGGAACAACTAAATCTTTGGGGTGCCGTCATCGTTCCTGCCACAGCCGGCGAACACGATGCCGTCATGGAGATCGTTCAGGCATTGAGGCATTTCGCCACGTTCTGCTTTGGGGATTTCCTCTGCCAGCGCCACGCCCCCCTGGAACGTACCCTGGAATTTTCCAGCCCCATATACCGATTAGAGCTTGGGATGGTCGGCCGCCTGTTTGCCCAGGATCCCGGACTGTACGCGGAAATCATCTTTGCCACCCCGGAACGCAGGGCCCTGCTCAAGGAGTATATTCAATCCCTGAGCCGCCATCTGGATATGCTCGACCGGAACGACAAATCAGGCTTTATAGACCAGTTCAACCGGGTGGCCGAATGGTTCGGACCTTTTAGCGAACAGGCCATGCGGGAAAGCACCTTTATTATCAACAAACTCATCGAACGGTTCTGATCGGCTAGAGCCCCTGGGATCCGTATCAGTCCCAAAGCCTTTTGTTAAACGTCTGAAGGAAATTACACCCCCTTTCCACCCGCAACGATTTTTTCAAAATTGTTGCGGTCGCAATCTGCGGTGGTCAACGCAGTGGACAGCGGCAGTAAACATTTGTTTGCATTTCCTAACATTTACTTTTCGACATTTTGTATTATGTTGGATGCATGAACCGGCACTTCTGTCGCAACAGTCAACCAAAGAGGTGACCCATGTATACACCAGACCAACTCTGTAAAAAAATCAGGTCCGTCTCCCCCGACGTCGGGGACTGCGGACAAAATATAAAAACCTGTTACGATCCGGACAACAGGGCCTGGGTGGTCCAGCTTCACCACGGCAACCGGAAACTGTCCACCTATGTGGAACCCGAAGATGCCGATGCCTGTGTGGACGGCGATAAATGCCTGGGCCTGGGCCTGCAGATCTACCAGCTAAAGGACAACCTCGGATTCAAAGGAGGAAACGCATGAGTACCGTCGATACCGGCACCCTGAACCTGGATCCGGAGGGCTACCTGGCAGATCCGGATTCCTGGACCGAAGAGGTGGCCTGCGCATTGGCCGATCTGGAAGGGGTCTCCCGGGAATGCCCCCTGAGCCAGGAACGGATGGATATTCTCAAGTTTGTCGGGGAGTATTACAACCGCTTTGAGGCCTTTCCCATCATCCGGGCGGTGTGCAAAAACGTAGGCCAGGAAAAATCCTGCCAGTACGAGCAGTTCCCCGATCCCATCACGGCCTGGAAGATCGCAGGACTTCCCAAACCCACCCCTGAAGTCCTGGCAAAGATAAAACATTAATCCCTTTCTTCACCTGTCCTGATCAAAGGGCAGGTGAAGCCCGATTAAAACAAACAACTTAAAACAAACAACGGCATGGCCCAATTGTATTGTTTACCAATGCAAACAATTGTCCATTTCATTTTGGCTCCAATATCTGTATAAGAGATAAAGCGCATTTTAAAATCAATACTGAAATAGGAGTTAAAAATGGAAAATCAAGCCAGCAAAAGCGCCTATCAGGCAGTGGCAGCGATCGCAACTGCACTTTTCGCCATCATGATAATTTTGTTTTTTGTCTTTGTTTATTTTGACCATACCTATACGCCCGCCACCGGCGGTGAGGCGACAGAAGCGGTCGAAGCCGCTGATGCCGCTGACGCTGTTGAAACAGCGGAACCGATGGAAGAAACTCAGGCACACACGGATGAACATGCCCAGGAACCGGCCGAATCCCATGCCGCTGATGACGGCCATGCTGAAGCCGACGACAATGCCGCAGAAACGGACGCTGCAGACCATTCAGAATCTACGCACTAACAGGTATTCCCCCTGCCCGGGACAGCCAGGCGGTGGCCCGAGCGGGGGGGAGCGTTAAACATGTTTGAAGCCATAAAAAAAATCATTGGCGGTATAACTCCGGGACCGCCCACCGAAGATCAGGATGACCTGAGCATAAACCTGGCACTCACCGTTCTGCTGTTTGACGCAGCCTATGCCGATGGCGAGTGCACAGCGCAGGAAAAGGCCCACCTGATAGATACCCTTGAGACAAATTTCAAGGTTCCCAGGGAGGAAATCGACGCCCTGCTCGCCGACCGGGAAAAACAGCGGGAAGAACATGTGGAATTGTTCCGGTATACCCGTTTCCTCAACGAACACTTCTCCGAAGCAAAGAAAAAGATATTGCTTGAATCAGTCTGGCGCATCATCCTTATCGACGGCCATCTTGAGGCCCATGAAGATCATTTTGCCCACAGGCTGTCCGACCTGCTGAACCTGAGCCACAAAGATCTGATAGATGCCAAGCTCAGGGCAAGAGATCAATTATCCTGACACCCGATCCGGGTCAGTCATTTTGGCCGTACTGCTTGAGTTTGTTGAGCAGGGTTTTCCGGGTGATGCCCAAACGGCGGGCCGCCTCGCTCTTATTTCCCTCTGCAGCCGCAAGGGTGGACAAAATGGCCTTCTCCTCAACCTTTGACAGGCTGATGTTTGACAGATCCTGTTCCGCCGGAGGGGGGTCTGTTTCCTCAGTTTCTATAAAGGCAAGATCCGTACGCCGGATATAGTCGGTTCTGGCCAGGACCACGCCGCGCTCCACGGCATTCATCAACTCCCTCACATTTCCCGGCCAGGCGTACCGGATCAGGGTATCCATGGCATTGGGGGTAAAGCCCCGGATGTCCCGCTTGTTTTTCTTTGAAAAGTCTTCCAGGAAATGAAGGGCAAGTTCAGGGATATCCTCGGGCCGCTGCCGCAGGGGCGGGATGTCGATACGGACGACGTTGAGCCGGTAGTAGAGATCCTCCCTGAATGTTTTTTCCGCCGCCATGGCCGTAAGATCGCGGTTTGTGGCGGCAATGACCCGGACATCCACGGCAATGGTTCGGTCCGATCCTACCGGGGTGATCTCCTTTTCCTGGATAACCCGCAGCAGCTTGGCCTGCATGGCAAGGCTCATCTCCCCGATTTCATCTAAAAGGATGCTGCCCTTGTCCGCCAAAAGGAACTTGCCCTTGCGTTTTTTGTCCGCCCCGGTGAATGCCCCCCGCTCATGTCCGAATAGCTCTGATTCCAGAAGGGTTTCGGTGATGGCGGCGCAGTTGATCCGGACATAAGGCGCCGCCTTTCTCATGCTGTTATAATGAAGGGCTGCCGACACCAGTTCCTTGCCCGTGCCCGACTCTCCGTTCACCAGAACATTGGCATCCGTGGGGGCCACCATGTTTATGGTATCCAGCAAAGCGGCCATGGCCGGGCTTTTACCAAGGATATTATGACGGAACTTTTCCCGGGCCAGCTGGTCTTTCAGGGACCGGTTTTCGGTTTTCAGATGTATCCGCTCAAATACCCGGTGGATGGTCAGCTTGAGTTTATCAAAATCCAAAGGTTTGGTCAGATAGTCGTATGCCCCGATCTTCAGGGCTTCCACAGCCGTGTCCACGGAGGAATAGGCGGTCATGATGATCACTGGCAGCGAGGGGTTGTAGCCGTGAATCTGAACCAGGGCCTCCATCCCGGACATCTTCACCATTTTCATGTCCAGAAGGACCAGGTCAAAGGCCCGTGCCTTGACCATATCCACCCCCACATCCCCGTCATCGGCCAGATGGATCTCATAGCCCCAGTCCTTCATCAGGGTGCTGAGCATCCGGGCATGGGCGGCATCATCATCCACTACCAGTATACTGTATTTGGTCACGATCGTATCCTTATGCTTAGTTTCCCCATCCTCATGGGGTGTCTTGCGTTTCCCTCTTCCCGCCTGTCCCTTGTGCCGGCAGGCGGATGATAAAACAACTGCCCTTGCCGGGTTCCGATTCCACACGGATCTCGCCCTTAAGGTTCTCAATGATCCGGTGAACAATGGAAAGGCCTAAGCCGGTGCCGTCCGGCCGGGTGGTAAAGTAGGGGTCAAAAATATCTTCGATATGGTCAGGTTCTATGCCGGTGCCGGTGTCCCGCACCCGGATTTCCACCCGATCTTCGGTATCCCCGACCGCCACGGAAAGCATTCCGGGGGCTGTCATGGCATTGATGGCGTTCATGTACAGGTTCAGCAGCACCTGGTTGATCCGGTCGGGATCTGTCCTGAGCCGTGCAAAGCGGGTATTGATAGAAATGTTCGTGTCAATGCCCTTCTTTTCAAGGTCATGGGCCACCAACTTAAGGGAATGGGAGATCAAAGGTTCGATCTCCACCGGCCTGCTCTCCACGGCCATGGGTTTGGCAAATTCCAAAAGCTGGGTAATGGACCGGTTGATGCGTTCAACCTCTTCCACCATGATTTTAGCGGTGTCCGCATCGTCCGGCTCATTTTCGTACCGCTTGGCAAAGTAGGTGGCAAATCCCTTGATGGAGCTTAAGGGATTCCTAATTTCATGGGCCACCCCGCCGGCCAGCTTGCCGATGGCAGCCAGGCGCCGGTTGGTCTCCACCTCTTTTTTCAGGGCATCCAATTGTGTGAGATCCCGGAACAAAAAGATATACCCCTGGATTTTTTTCTCATCGTCAAGCAGGGGGGAGGCGGTCATGTCCAGTCTCAGGCCGGATATCATATTCGCTTTGGGATTTGCTTTGGAATCTGGATGCTTGCCTGATATCACATTGACGGCCCCCATCCGGCGAAGCATAAGTTCCCTTGTGATCACGGCCTTGGTTTCCCCCATTTCCACGGCCAGCCGGATCATCTCGGGATAGGCCTTTTCCGGCAAGGGCCCGAGAATATCTCCGGCAGCCCTGTTGGCCGATGTCACCGTATATTCCGTATCCAGGGTAATCAGTCCCGAAGGCATATTCTGGACAACGTTGTCGGTGAATGCGGTCACCCGTTCCAGCGACACCTTGGCGGAGCGATAGGCCTGGAATGCGATCAGCGCAATAATCCCCGCACAGCCCAGCAGAAAAAAGAAAACCCCGCGGCCAATAATCATACGGGTCATCCGGCCTTTGATTTCCTCCGTCCTGGCCATGGACAGGCCGGCAAAAATGTACTGCGTTTCAGCATTGAAAAAATCAGACGGGGGGGTATCCCCCCGGTGACGGCCGTGCCGCCCCTTATGCCGTCCCCAGGGTCCGATCTCCATGGGAGCGAACCGCTTGTACACTTCAAATACCGGTACACCCTCCATTTGCCGCGTCCGGTTAAATACCCGGTGCTTCTCCCGGGTCATTTCCGTCATCACCGGGAAACCTGTATAAGTACTGCCGATCCGTTCCGGATCACTGTGAGCCAGTATCTGCCCCCGCTCGTCCGTAATCATGATATAAGCGATGTCATCCTGCACTGCCGTTTCCTGAAGCATTGCCTGAATCCGCTGCCCTCCCCACCCCATGGTCAGCATCCCGGTGCGCGTCCCGGCCTCAAAGGTTCTGATCAGGGATATGCCCCGGACCAGAAATCGTTCCCGGATATGATCATCGTGCCGTTCCATCCGGTCCAGGGTCATAAAGGTAAATACCGGCAGCAGCACCACCAGCACCCCGACCATCATGAATGGGGACACGGGAAGAGAAAATTTTTGTTTTAAGAACTTCATCTGTCAGACCACCAGATCCTTCATCTATAATTGTTTCCAAATAGCCCAACCCCATGGCGCATGGACATCCACACATCTTATGTCTATGCAATTAAAGCACCAGTCCGGTTCCGGCCCAAATAACAAGAAGATTCCCAGCGCAGTGCCCTATGCAGGTTCTTTTCTATACCCCAGGCTGTATAAAAAATATACACCCGGGGAATTTCTCCGGGTAAAAACTACACAGGTCACTTTTTAGCCCCATCGGCACCAACCCATGGTCACTCATAATTTATTCTTTAATTTCAACGCACTACAACATTCCATCTCAACTGGCACAGCCCTTGCTCAATAGGAAAGGCAGAAACGATCGAAAACGATCACAACACCGAACAATAAATTTTAGGAGATTTAATTATGAAAAAAGCACGTATCGCAATCGTGGCCCTTCTCACCATAGGTTTTCTGGCAACCAACGCCTTTTCCTGGGGGCATGGCAGCGGCAGGCGTGGTGGCTGCACCGGCCAGGGATATGGATCCTTTGCCAACCTGACCCCGGAGCAGACAACCCAACTGACGGCACTAAAACAGAAATTTATCGACGAGACCTATGAAACCCGGGCAGCCCTGATGAACACGCATCAGGAAATCCGGATGCTCATGGAGACCTCAACCCCCAGCCGGGAAAAGTTAGAAGCCCTGTCCGACGAAGCACTTGATCTGATGAAAGAAATGAAGGGCAAACTGATAGACGCCGTTCTCGAAGCCAAAAAAATCGCCCCGGAATTTGATATGTCATTGTTCACCGGCCACCGGGGCGGTTTTGGCAGACACGGGTTCGGTAAAGGGGGATTCGGCAAAGGCATGTTCGGCCAAGGCGCATCTGGCCCCTGCTCCTGGAACACCCAGACCCCGGAAGCCGCGCAATAAGCTGACGCACACCACCTGAAACCGCGTCATCGGTTCTCCCAGGCTTTGTATACACACAAGCACCCGGGCTTCTTGCCCGGGTGCTTTTTTTATCCCCTTTCGGAGACCACGGGATTTTCCAGGGTGCCGATTCCTGCGATTTCGGTTTCCACACGGTCCCCCGGTCCCAGGTACACAGGGGGCTTACGGGTATAGCCCACACCTTCGGGGGTACCGGTGAGGATCAGGGTGCCCGGCATCAGGGTGCAGGATTGGGACAGATATGAGATGATTTGTGCCACTGAAAAAACCATGTCCGAAGTGTTGCTCTCCTGCATGGTCTCCCCGTTTACCCGGCAGCGAATGTCCAGGGCCTGGGGATCCGTGATTTCGTCCGGTGTTACCATGACAGGTCCGCAGGGGCAAAAGGAGTCAAAGCTTTTGCCCTTGACCCATTGGCCGGCACCGGCATGTTTTTGCCATCTTCTGGCGGAGACGTCGTTGGCACAGGTATAGCCTGCCACATAATCCAGGGCCTGGGCTTCAGAAAGATTCTTGGCCGGCTGTTTGATAATGACCCCCAATTCCGCCTCAAAATCCACTTCAGGCGTTTCCGTACAGCAGGCGGGAATAACGATGGGCGCCCCGTGGCCGGTAATCGCCCCGGGATTTTTCATGAACACCGCCGGGTAGTCCGGCAGTTCCAGTCCGGTTTCCTTGGCATGGCGGCGATAGTTCAACCCGATGCAGATAATGGCCGACGCCCAGACAACGGGCAGCACCTGAACCACTTTCAGCCGTTCACCCGTATCCGTTAGGCTCACAAACACATCACCCTCCAGGCGGGAGGCGGATTCACCGTCCCAGTCCGTTCCCCAGGCAATCTTCTGATCTTCCGTGACAAAGCGTATGATCTTCATGATCCATCCTTTTCTTTTCAGGTTCCTTGGGATATTTTACCCGTGTGAGCCGCGATATAGTATTCGCGATATATTCTATTAGGCATAAAGACGGGGAAATGAAAAGAATTTTTAAGGGAAACAACCGGAAATCAGCGGATCTGACCCTTACGGTTATGGCGTCCCAGGATATAGCAACCCGGATCACCGTCGCCCGGGACCGGGATTCGGGGCGACGAATCTACGAGATCCGGGTGCGGGAAACCGATTATGAGAATGCTGCGGCACACCTTGCCGCCTATGGTATTGAAAACAACGCCACCTTGCCCCCGACACCTGCTGTCCAGCCGTTTTTCTTCCGATCGGCAACAGCCCTGTTTCTGGTTCTGTTGCTTTCCCTGATTCATATAATAAGTATCCGGGCCGGACTCCATGACCGGCTGGTATTTCACTTCGGTGTTTCCACCTACTTTCTTTCCCAGGGAGAAACATTCCGGGCGGTTACCGCGCTCTTTTTACACAGCGACACCCGCCATCTTCTGGGCAATGCCACAGGCATTCTTGTACTGGTGGGTCCGCTCATGCGGCTCACCGGCCCGGGCACCGGCTCCCTGATGCTGCTGGGTGCCGGTACGGCCGGCAACCTGATCGCGGCAAGCTTGGGCAGGGGGGCCGCGATCTCCATCGGGGCCTCAACCGCCGTGATGGGCGCTGCAGGGATTCTGGCAGCCTTTCAGGCAGCCTCAGGGCGCCGCGGCATAAAACGGCTGGGTCCCATCGCTGCGGGCGCCACGCTCATGGCCATGTTCAGCCATGGGGAACGCACCGATATCGCCGCCCACCTCTTCGGTTTTCTGGCCGGTGTGGCCGTCGGATTCATCGGCCTGTTGCCGGTGGGCGCAATAAAGGGATCTCTTTTTCGCCTGAGATGGGAGATCCTTATGGTGTGTGTCACCCTTGCCATTCTCCTTGCCGCCCTTGTTCAGGCAAGGTTTCTGCACCACATTGTGGGGGTTTAAACCGGCATATAAACCGTTTATTTTCAAATAATTGCAAACCCCTTTTGATTGCCCGGATATTGTGGTAAGGATGGCCTTGTACGTCAATACATACGCCCCCCTGAGCCGGGGTTTACGCACCTGAATTCTCAAGATTTGGAGGCCATCCATGAAAGACACATCTCCCGAAATCCTGATCCTGGGGGGTGGTGTGGCCGGTATGTCGGCTGCCCTTGCCCTCTCCCATCGGGATATCCTGGTTCATCTGGTTGAAAAAACAGACCGCTTGGGCGGCAATGCCGCATCCTGGGCCTGCATGGCAACGGAGGTCTGCCAGAACTGCGGGGCCTGCCTGAGCCAGGAAATGGCGGATCTCATAAAAAAGACAGCGTCCATCACCACCCACCTCAACACCGAGATAAAAACACTGGAACGCAGTGATCAGGGGATGACGGCAGTACTTTCCGGCGGACAGACCATCTTTGCCTCAAAGGCAATCATTGCCACCGGCTTTTCCCCCTTTGATGCGGCGAGGATACCTTCCTACCACAGTGATGCCTCAGAAAGGATCGTCACCACTGCGGAACTCAACACCCTGATCCGTGAAGACAGGCTTTCGGACATGCTGGGCGATTCTCCCAAAATCGCCTTTCTCCAGTGTGTGGGGTCGCGGGACCGAAAGGCGGGCAGGGATTATTGCTCCCAGGTCTGCTGTAAAGTCTCCATGCGCCATGCAAAAAAACTGCGCCACCTGATGCCTGACGCGGATATCAGCCTCTTTTACATGGATCTCCAGATCATGGGCAAAGAGGCCCGGAGCGCGGCCCGGGATCTTGCCGGGGAAATTTCCCTGATCCAGGGGGTACCGGCGGAAATTGCCGCCCAGAAGAACACAGGAAAACTGACCATGGTCACTGAAGACCCGGCCACCCTGGCCCGGAAATCCATGGATTTCGATCTGGTGGTGCTCTCCGTGGGTATGGTTCCCCCGGAAAAAAGCCAGGAAACCTTTGAAACATTAGGAATGTCGCCCAATCCCTGGGGATTCTTCAATACTGATACGGCGGACCCCGGACCGGATGTCGTTGTTGCCGGCTGCGCCAAAAGCCCCAAAGACATTCTCGGCGCCCGGCAGGAAGGACAGATCGCAGCGGCAACGGTTCTAAAGGCCCTGAACCTCACAGATGACTCCAATACGGGAATCGCCGTACTTGGTGACGGGCCGGATGCGGCCGCCATTGCCGCCACCGTCTCTGCCCAGGGCTATCCTTCATACCTCTTCGGAAGAGGCGAAGACCTTGCACCTGGCATTGAAGACCTGAGTGCGGCCCGGATGCTCTCAGTGGACGGCACCGTCGGCAACTTTTCCATTTTCCACGAGATCAACGGCCGTAAAACCACCCTGAACTGCGGTGCCATCATTTCCGCCCCGGCCCCCGAGACCCTGGCACATACGAAATCCGTCCAAGGCACCGTCAGTCTTGCCAACTACGCTAAAATGCCGCCGGCGGACACCCCGGACAACGCCGTCATCCTCCTGGATTATTTCGGTCCCGAAACCAAGGCAGCCGCCAGACAGGCCCTGACAGCCGCCAAAGCGGCAAGGGATGCCGGAAAAACCGTCACCATAGTGATGAACAAAATGCTGGTCCACGGCCCCACCGGCCAGCAGCTCTATGACCGGGCCAGGAAGGCAGGCGTTTGCTTTCTGCGTTACGGCGACCCGGAAGATGTCACCATCACATCCGGTGACAAGGGATTTGTCATCACAATGCAGGAAACCACCCTGCCCGGCCACACCCTTGCAGTGGACGCGAAAGCCCTGGTGGTGCCGGATGCCATTGCCGCATCTCCTATGTTCTCGGAACTTTCCCGTCTGCTGCACCTGGGACTGGATATGGAAGGGTTTATGCAGCCGGCCAACGTCCGGCACCGCCTGGTGCAAAGCCAGCGAAGTGGGATCTTTTTTGCCGGCCCCTGTCACGACGACATTGATGCAGATGACCTGAACCTTGAGATCCAGGCCATCCTGGCAGCCCTGGAAACAGGCCCACTGGAAAACGGCGGTAACGTCAGCATCAACGAAAAAAAATGTGCCAAGTGCCTGACCTGCTACCGGGTCTGTCCCCACGGCGCCATTATTCTCAACGAAAAAAGCCGGCCCCAGATTGAGTCTGCGGCATGCTTTGCCTGCCAGGCCTGCGTATCCAACTGTCCGGCCTATGCCATCGAATCCAGCGGCATGGCCAATGCGGAGCTTGCCGACCAAGCCGAAAAGGGCCGCACCCTTGTCCTGGCCTGTGAACGGTCGGCGGCCCTGGCCGCAGGAACGGTTTCGGACGGCTTACCGGACAACACGAACCTGGTATCCATCCCCTGTGCCTGCAGAATCAGCACGGATATGATTTTAAAAGCCCTGATCAACGGGGCCCAACGGGTGATCATCAGCGGCTGTCACGACGGCAATTGCCGCTCAGGGGAAGGCCCTGCCATTGCTGCCGAAAGCGTGGCCCGGGTGGCACATCTGCCGGGCATGGAAAAGGGACGCGTCTCCTGGCAGCCGGCCGCCGCCAATGAACCTGTTCTGTTTTCCCGCATTGTTTCAACGCCCTAACCGGAAAGATAAAGATGAGGATAAAATGACAACCTTACACATGAATAAAGACTCTGAACTGGCCCGGTTCCTGAACAAACTGGGAAAGGGCGACAATATCGCGGAATGCCTCACCTGCGGGGCCTGCAACTCCAGATGCACCTGGTTCGACGGCCAGGGCGGCCCCATGCCCAGGCAGATGGTCCGCATGGCAGCGTTAGGTCTTGACGACCAACTCATTAAAAGCGGAATGCTCTGGGACTGCCTGATCTGTAACCGCTGCACAGAAGTCTGCCCCATGGGGATCACCATGGACGTGGTGGTGCGAAAAGCCAGAAGCCTTGCCGGCGCCGACGACCAGATCCCTGTGGATGTAAAAAAGGGGATAGAGAATAGGCTGGAATTAGGAGATGTAAACGGACTGACCAAAGAGGACTTTGTGGAAACCGTTGAATGGGTTTCCGAAGAGTTTGTGGACGAGGTGGAAGACGATGGCGCCGAAATCCCCTACGACCGTGCAGGGTCAAAATTCCTCTACCTGCCCAATCCCAGGGAACTGGGTATCAATCTGCTCCACCTCACCGCCATGGCCAAGCTCTTTTATGCCACCGGGGAAACCTGGACCATGTCCTCCAGCCATACGGATGTCACCAACTGGGGATATTTTGTGGGCAAGGATGATATTGCCCAGCGCATGGCACTGATGGTGGTGGAACCGGCAGAAGCCCTGAACATCGAAACCCTGGTGCTCAGCGAATGCGGCCACGGCTATCATGTGCTCAAACATATCCTGCCCCAGGTCATCGGCAGGGAGCCGAAATTCACCGTTATGAGCATTCCGGAACTGGTTGTCGAATACGCGAAAAAGGGCGTGCTGAAATTTGACCCTTCCGTTCATCCTTACAAAATCGCCTATCACGATCCCTGCAACATTGCCCGGAAATCCGGGGGGTATGATGCCCCCAGACAGTTGCTCAGCCTCTGCTGTGACGGGGTGGTGGAGCTTAATCCCAGCCGGGAAGACGGCGTTTGCTGTGGCGGCGGCGGCGGCATCCTCCAGGATTCCACCTCCAAGGAAAAACGGATGATCACGGGCCGTCCCAAGGCCGATCAGATGAAGGCCACCGGCCTTGCACATATTGCCACGGCCTGCCTGTCCTGCCACCGGCAGCTCGGTGAAATTTCCACCCATTTCGAACTGGGAATGAAAGTGGACACCGTGGCATCCCTGGCATCGGCATGTCTCATTCTGAACAAGTAATCCGACCACGTCCGGGGCCGGAGATACCGGTCCCGGGACACCATCCCATGACACTGATCATTGTTCCCGATATTTTCGGCAGGACGCCGGCGCTGGAACGGCTTAAGGAAACACTTATCCATGCCCTGAACAGCCCAAGGCACCCACATTCCCCACTCGCGGCAGATATCATCGATCCCTATGGGGACGACCTGTTTTTCAGGGATGAAAAAACGGCATATGCACATTTCAAAAGAAGTATGTCAATCCCGGCATATGCAGACCTGGTGCAGGAAAAAATTGAAAACGCATCAGGTCGGGTTTATCTTCTGGGGTTCAGCGCAGGCGCCTCCGCCCTCTGGTATTTATCAGGGATGACGAAAGCAGACCGGGAGATAAAAGCTGTGGGATTCTACGGTTCCCAGATCAGGTATTTTCCCGATATCGATCCCAGGTTTGATACCCACCTGATATTCCCCGCTGCAGAGACGCACTTTGACGTGGATGCACTACTTGGAAAATTGACGGGCAGGCCGGCACTGGTCTGTGAAAAATCGAGAGGCCGTCACGGATTCATGAACGAATACTCCGTGAATTTTGATCCCAAGCTTTACAGGATCTACATCGAGGAAAAACTGCCTGACATACTTTATTGGAAATCCTAACGGTCCAGTTCGGCCCTGATCGCCGTACCGATTTTTTCAATCGTATAGGGCTTTTTGACATACTGGCCGGCCCCCAGGGCCTGGGCAGCCTGAACATCAACGGTTTCGGCAAATCCGGAGGCGATAACCGCCTTTTGCCCGGGTCGCAGCCGTACCAGGGCCTCATATGTTTCCCTGCCGTTCATTCCGGCGCCCATGATCATATCGATGAGCACAAGATCCGCCGAATTCTTTCTCAGGTATGCCACGGCCTCTTCACCGTTTGGCACCCCCACGCTCTTATACCCCAGGACATCCAGCATGGCTGCAGCCACCCGCTGTTGATCCGGTTCGTCATCCACAATGAGAATGGTCTCCCCCCGTCCCCGGTAGGCGTCCATCCCCGGTTTTTCACCCTGCGCAACAAAATCTTCACGGGTGGCAGGCAAATAGAGATCAAACCGGCAGCCCCAGTCCCCGGTATCCATATCCACAAAGCCGCCGGTGTCGTGCACCGTATTCCATACAATGGTCAGCCCCAGCCCCGTCCCGCTTTTGCCCATCTTTTTCTTGGTATAAAAGGGTTCAAAGATCTGGTCCCTGTGTTCCGGGGGAATTCCCGGGCCGTTGTCTGCGATGCTGAGCACCACGTATTCTCCGGGCGCAATGATTTCGTATCTTTCAAAGGGCTCCCGGATATAGCGGTTCTCCGTTTTGACAACCACCCGGTCTCCCTTCTCTGTCATGGCTTCGGCGGCGTTTAGGACCAGATTTGCAACCACTTTGCCCAGGTGAACCATGGACGCCTTGACGTTCAGCAGTTCCGGATCAAGTTCTGTGTCTAAGGAAATATGACTGTGGGACTGCCGGAGCAGGTCCGCTTCCGGGGAAACAAAATAGCTTTCCACCACCCAGTTCAAATTCAATATTTCATGGTGGCTGGCCACCCCCCGGGCAATGGTCAAAAGATCGTTGACGATGAATGCGGCCCGGTTCCCGGAGTTCTGGATCAACTCCAGAATTTCGATTACATCGGGCGGCAGGTCATCGTTCATCATCAAAATTTCCGGATATCCCACCAACCCGGAAAGAATATTGTTCAGATCGTGGGCCACCCCGCCGGCCAGCAGCCCTACGGCCTCCATCTTCTTGGCCCGGGCCAGTTTCTGTTCGCTCTCCGCAAGGGTGGTGAGCAACCGGTTAAAGGCTGCCACCAATTGCTTAAGCTCAACATAGGGAATGTTGGCTTCAGACAATGCCCGGTTGGCCGGATTTCCGGCAATGAGGTCTGCCTGTGCCGCGATATCCGCCACCGGCCGGCTCACTGAATGGGCCACGTAGACAGCCACACCGCACAGCAGTATGAATATCATCAGACCGATGCCGCTGAGTACCAGGAACCAAAAGCTTTTTTCGTCGTTCAAGGGCCCCGGGGAGGCACTGAAATAAAGATGATCAAAATTCCGCAGCTTTGCCAGCCAGATATGCGGGAACTGCATCCCGGCATCAGGCCGGTTCAAGGTTTCAAGAGATACGCCCTGGGGAAGGACCCCGGCCTGATTATCCCGCAAATTGATCATCCGGTCGCCGGTTATGGCCAAAAGCCGTTCACCGGGGTTGGGCACAAGCAGCTTCCAAAGGCTTTCATCCGCGGCCAGATCGTATACCACACCGGCAGTACCCACAATGGTTCCGTCTTTTCTTGTGATGGGCAGGGAAAAGACGGTCAAAGGAGTTAGGGCCTCGTCATCCATGAATTGAAATACTCTGGGGGCCTGCCCCAAAGCCGTTTTGACCAGCGTGTTTCCACCGGGGATTCGGGCGCCATAGGGCAGGAGCAGTTCCCCCCCATTCTGGTCCCCGTCTCCCAGGTCTCCATCGTGGGGCAGCACAACGTAAACCGCCCCGTGAGCCGGGGCAAATTCCTGGGCCAATACCTCTTCCACCTTTCTGGTAATCCCCAGCATCAGGTTGATGGTCACCGCATTGTTTTCACTTAACCGCCGTAAGGTGGTCTGTAACTGGTTCATCCGGCGGTCCAGTTGATGGCTGCATTCCGCAGCCCCTGCCTGAAACCGGTTCAAATGATCCTCTTCGATCCTGTGGGTCAAAACCAGGTAAAATGTACACACCACCAGCAGCACAGGCGTTCCCACGAAAATCAGGAATTTTTTTGTCAGGAAGCTGTTAAATGATTTCTGGCGCATTGGCGGTTGCCTGCCTAAAAGAAGATATCGTCCGAAGCGGCGAGAATCTCTTCGGGAATGTTGATATTCAATTGTCTGGCCCGTTTCAGGTTGAATGCCAGGGCATAATCCCTGGCATCCTCCAGGGGAATGGTGCCGGGATCGGTTCCATTGAGGACAGCAGCCGCCTTTATCCCGGCCTGGTATCCCATGGCACGGAAATCCACGGCAGCACCGCCGAACAGCCCCATTTTACAGAATGCATAGTTGAGGGCCAGCTCGGGTTTCCGGGACACGTCCAGTGTCAGTTTAAAAATTCTGGCCGCATCCCATATCTCACCTTTGTGATCTTTTAAAACCAGGGCCACGGGGTAAATGGCGCCGATTGAATCGTCCCGGTTCGCCGCTTCAAGGACTGCCCGGTACTCCGCCACAGATCCCACCACAGCAATATCCCAAAGGGTTTTAGGCATACCGTCAAGCTCCAGTTCGGCCTGCCGCCGGATGGCCTTTCCCGTGGGGGAGTCCCGGTCTACGATCACCTGGGTCTTAGACGTTTTATTAAAGATCTTGCCGTGCACCCTGATGGCGTCGTTGATGTGAAGCAATTCGTACACGCCGGTAACATTGTGCCGGGGATGTGCCCGGCTTTCGAAAACCGGCACCAGGCGATGGTAATTTTCCGGCTGGTTGTTCATCCCGGAAAAAATCACGGCCACATCCGTGTCCACAAGCGTCAACCCCACATGTTTGAATGCGGTATCATCAATGGTCACAAGAAGATCCGGTTTGAATTCACGGATACGGTCCAGGGCGATCTTCGCCTGGTTCGCCACCGCTTCAGGGGTAACATACTTTCGTTTTGTATCCATGAACCACTCGGCCACGGTGAGGGTTTGCCCCGGTGTAAATCCTGCGGCGTCAAGGGCTGCCAGAACACCGTCCGCCTGGGGCTGGCCGCAGACATGACCGGCTTCGTAGGAATGGAGAATAAACACCCTGGGGGAATCGGCCAAGGCCTGCATCGTGCCCGCGGCAGATAGCATCAGCACCACTGCGAAGGCCAGCAGGCAACGCAACATCGTCTTTGCTCTTTTCGTCATTGCATACCGTCCGGTAATAGCGATTTTCAATAAGGATCAGGGCGACTCTGGTTCGTATATCATACCCTGTGGCCCCATAATATCAAGTTTTTTCTCTGTTCTGATATTACCGGTGCAAACAGCGGGTTATACGGTGACGCGGCCTGTAAAGGCCAGGGTGGCCGGACCGGTTTTAAAAATATGGTTGGTTTCCCTGTCCCAGCGGATGGTCAGGTCCCCGCCGTCCAGATGCACCACGGCGCGGTCCCCAGACCGGCCCGTAAGATGAGCTGCCACCAGGCTGGCACAGGCCCCGGTGCCGCAGGCAAGCGTGATGCCGGCCCCCCGTTCCCAGACCTTCATGTTCAGTTCGGTATCCGAGACCACCTGGATAAACTCCACGTTGGTCTTTTCAGGAAAGCGGTCGTGGGTTTCCACTGCCCTGCCTGTTTTCTTCACGTTTACCCGGGACAGGTCATCCACAAAAATGACGGCATGGGGGTTGCCCATGGAGACGCAGGTGACATCAAAGGTCCCTTCCGTGGTTTCCAGGGGCTGAGCCACCGCTTTTTCTCCGCTGCAGACAAAGGGAATATTCTTTGGAACCAATTCCGGCTGTCCCATATCCACCTCAACGGAAGATACGTTACCGTCGCTGTCCACCCGGGATTTCGGGATCACAGTGCCGGCAAGGGTTTCCACCCGCATTTCCTCCTGGACGAGAATTCGGGTTTCATAGCAATACTTGGCAAAACAACGCATGCCGTTGCCGCACATCTGGGGTTCCGTGCCGTCGGAATTGATGATCACAAAACGGATATCATGGGTGTGGGATTTGCGGGCCAGGATGATGCCGTCGCCACCGATGCCGAAATGGCGGTCGCAGAGACGTATGGCCAGGTCTGAATAGGAAATATGATTCAGGATGGCTTCGTCCCGGTCATCCATCATGATGAAATCGTTGCCAAGGCCTTCCATTTTCCAGAAATTGATATCCATGTGTCTTTTCCTTAGTGATATCTAAGGGCCTATGCGCAGGCACCCAGCGTTGTTAATATATCTTCGCCCAGGGCTTCCACCTGCCAGGCCCGCATGTTTTCGATGGCTGCAAGCTCCGCCTCACTGGCAGGCGCTGTAAATGCCAATGTGGAGATCATGGCATTGTTGATCAAAAACCCCGGCTCCATGCCGATGGATTCAGAACAGCGTTCCCGCATCTGTTTCAGCCGCTTGATACGTTCCAGAATCTTCGGTGTTTTCCGGGGCATCCGGGTTCTGGGGTATGAGGGAAGCGCCTTGTGGGGCAGGGCCAAAGCGCTTCGGATGGCCTCCACGCAAAGATCTGCGTACATTCCGGCCTGTTTTTTACTCAGGGCTCTCATATCCAGAATCGCCTTGACGTTTCTGGGCTGCTCCTGGGCCATGGTCAGAATGGACTGGTTGGACATGATCTTGAACAGGGGCAAATCTTTTTTCTCGGCCTGGGCGAGCCTGACTTTCAGCAGCTCCTCTAGCACGGCCAGGCGGCGGTTGTCCATCTTGCCCGCCCCTTTGAACCGTTTGAAAAGCGGAAACTGGTGGTTGGGCTCATACTTTACCCGGGCCTGTGCTTCGAATTCCTCTTCTGCCCAGTGGAGCCGCCCCATATCCGCCAATTGTCCTTTAAGCAAATCGTGAAGGGGCTTCAGGTGGGCCACATCCCCCACGGAATATTCGATCATATCCTGCTTGAGCGGCCGTTTGGACCAGTCCACCTTCTGAAACTTTTTATCCACATGAACGCCAAAATGATTTTTAAGCAGGGCGCCCAGGCCCCGCTCCTTCACATTGAGGAACCGGCAGGCAATTTCCGTGTCAAAAAGATTTTCGATTTTTACGGACAATTCCCTGTCCAGACTTCTGACGTCGAAATCAGATCCGTGGAGTACCTTGATAATGCTGCTATTTTCAAGAATCCGGGAAAATGGTTGGAAATCGGAAATAAGAAACGGGTCCACCAGGTAGGCCTGTCGAGACCCTGCAATCTGGATCAGGCAGATCTTCTCGGTAAAACTGTGCATGGAATCCGCCTCCAGGTCCACACCGATGAGAGATTCATGTTCAAGTTCCCGGCAAATCTTTGCCAGGGCTGTGTCCGTATCTACAAACTGATAATCCACGTAAGTTTTTTCCCTTGATTGTTTACATCACATCTTTTAAAATTTCTTTTTTATATTTAAATGCAATGAAACACAATGGTAAATCATTGCCCGGCCCCCATTGCGCATGAAAATTGCGGCCGGGCTGACAATACAAAACGGGACGAGACAACAATGACTCAGATCACTTTTCCGGATAATGCCGTAAAAAACTTTGACAATCCCCCCACAGGCCTGGAAGTGGCCCAGAGCATTTCCGAAGGGTTTGCCCGAAACTGTGTGGCCATGACTATCGACGACCAGCTGCTGGACCTGAGCCGGGTCATTGAAAAAGATGCGGCAATCAGCTTTGTCACCGTCAACGATGACGAAGGTCTGGACATCCTGCGCCACTCCTCCGCCCATGTCATGGCCGAAGCCGTACTCAACCTCTATCCCGATGCCAAACTGACCATCGGGCCGGTGGTGGAAGACGGGTTCTACTACGACATCGACATGCCCCCCCTCTCCGAGGACGAGATCGGCAAAGTGGAAGCGGAGATGAAAAAGATCATCAAGGCCAAGGCCACCTTTGAGAGGACCGTGGTATCCAAGGAAGAGGCTCTGGAGATGTTCAAGGACAACAAGTTCAAGGTGGAGCTGATCAACGAACTGCCGGACGACGAAGATATCAGCATCTACAAAAACGGCAAGTTCGTGGACCTTTGCCGCGGGCCCCACATCCCCAACACCGGGATGATCAAGGGCGTCAAGCTGCTGAAAATATCCGGTGCCTACTGGCGGGCCGACCAGTCCCGGGAACAGCTCCAGCGGCTCTACGGCATCTCCTTTTTCGACAAGAAAAAGCTGAACAAGTACCTGCACATGATCGAAGAGGCCAAAAAACGGGATCACCGGAAACTGGGTACCCGCCTGGATCTCTACTCCTTCCATGATGAAGCCGCCGGTATGCCCTTTTTCCATGCCAAGGGCATCGACATGTGGAACACCCTGCTGGACTACTGGCGGGACGAGCACAAAAAGGCGGGTTACGTGGAAACCAAGACCCCTGTGATGCTCAACCGGAAACTCTGGGAACAAAGCGGCCACTGGGACAACTACCGGGAAAACATGTACACCTCTGTCATTGACGATGAGGAATACGCCATCAAACCCATGAACTGCCCCGGCGGCATGATCCTGTACAAGACAAAAGCATACTCGTACAGGGATCTGCCCCTGAGAGCAGGCGAAATCGGCCTGGTTCACCGCCACGAGCTGTCCGGTGCGCTTTCCGGCCTTTTCCGGGTCCGGGCCTTCCACCAGGATGATGCCCATATTTTCATGACCCCGGACCAGATCGGCGACGAGGTTCTCGGGGTGCTGCGCCTGGCGGAACGGATTTACAACCGCTTCGGCCTGACCTTCCACCTGGAATTGTCCACCCGCCCGGAAAAATCCATCGGCACGGATGAACAGTGGGAAGAGGCCACCAACGGCCTGCGCAAGGCCCTGGAGGATTACGGCCAGGATTACGTCATCAATGAAGGGGACGGCGCCTTTTACGGCCCCAAGATCGATATCCACATCAAGGATGCCCTGGGCCGGACCTGGCAGTGCGGGACAGTCCAGCTGGACATGTCCCTGCCCGAACGCTTCGACCTGAGCTACAAGGGTCAGGACAATGAAAAGCACCGCCCCATAATGATCCACAGGGTGATTTACGGCTCCATGGAGCGCTTTTTCGGTATCCTGGTGGAACACTTTGCCGGCCGCTTCCCCCTCTGGCTGGCCCCGGTGCAGGCCGTACTCCTACCCATCAACCAGGATCTGGCTCCCTACGCCGAGGAGATCAAGGAACTGCTCGAGGTTCACAAGATCCGCTGCGACGTGGACCCGCGCAACGAAACCCTGAAAAAGAAGATCAGGGAAGCCCAGCTCAATTACGTCCCCTTGATCATCACCATCGGTGACAAGGAAAAAGAATCCAAGACCCTGTCCGTCAGGACCCTGGACGGCAAGGTAAAAATGGGCATGACCCACAAGGAGTTCCTGAAAACGGTATGTGACCACAGCCGTGCCAGAACCCTTGAAGACATTAGCATCTAAATCGTTTCCCATTCCGCTCTCCGGCCCTCTCCGGCCGGAGAGCGGAAAAAACGCCACCACAGGCCTTCCCCTCTCCCCCCAAAAAACATGTATAGTTGACGGATTCCACACAATTTCCATCATTTGTGTTGACTTTTTTTACCAAAATATTTAGCTCTGTATGAGCGCAGATTTCTAATTCTTTAGTCTTAACCATATTTTCCTTGCGCTGCTCAGAAAGGAGTCCCGATGAGAATTACCTGTCTGGTTGAAAATGCCCTGGATGGCCCCAGAATGAAAGCCCTGCCCGGCCTGGAACCCCGCCACGGCCTTTCCCTGCTCATTGAGGCCTGTGGCCGCACCCTGCTCTTTGACATGGGCCCGGACCATACCCTGCTGGGCAATGCCGAAGCGTTAGGGATAAACCTTTCACAGGTAGACACGGCAATTCTGTCACACGGCCATATTGATCATGGCGGCGGCATTGCCGCCTTCCAGCTGGTAAATACGGATGCTGACATTTATTCATCCCCTGAAGCCCTGTCCCCCAGCGCCGTGAAGTTGTTCGGCTTTATCACCAAAGGCATCGGTGTGGACAATGTCGGCATCGACACCTCCCGGCTCCGTCCCGTGACCGCCGACACCAGAATCTCCGATCACCTGGAACTTTTCTGCCAATTTGAATCAGCGGGGTTTATTCCCAAGAATAACCGCTCTCTTTTCCGGATGAAAAACGGCAAAACCATGGAAAAAGACGATTTTTCCCATGAACTTGCCCTCCTGGTCAAAGAAGAGGGCAAAACAGCCCTGTTCACCGGCTGCTCCCACTCAGGGATCGGTAACATGCTCCAAACGGTGCTCAACCGCACAGGCCTGTCCCATATCGACTATGTGATGGGCGGTTTTCACCTGTGCAATCCCATCACGGGCCTTTCGGAATCCCAAACCCGGCTGGACGCCCTGGTGGCCGAACTGAAACGCTTTGAAAAAACCCGGTTTTACTCCGGTCACTGCACCGGCCTCAATGCCTATGTCTACCTGAAAAACATCCTCGGCGACCGGATATCCAGGGTCCGCACCGGGATGCGGCTTGACATTTAGCATCCCCTGCGGCTTGCCAACGGATTTCTTTAATCCCCCCCTAAAAAAATAGCCCCTTGATTTTCACGTCAAAGGGTGGTTAGCTCCAATTAACTGATACCACTGTATCAGTACCATTTTAAAAAAAAGGAAAATCGATATGGCCACAAAAAAAAAAGACGCTGCCCTGAAATTTCTTAACACAATCTGTGGTGAACACGATATTGATTTTCGAGAGAACTCAATCACACAGTCCTATGATTTCCTGATCGATACAGGCACGGAAAAAATCATCATAAAAATCGGAGAAAAACGGTGGGATGATTCGGACAGCGAGTCCATTGTGGATTTCCTGGAGTCCAAAGAAGAAAAGATTCATAAAGCCCTTTCAACCAAGGAAAGTGAAATTCTATCTATGAAATAGTGTTGGGCTTCCTTTCAAAATTGCCGGGCACCAGAAAAAAACTGTCATGCTGATGGTGGAAACGGCTGAAATAGATCCTATTGGAGATGATTCGATAGGGGTATAATAAAGGCGTTTAACACTTGCTAAAAATAACGAAGCGGCCGGGTGGCAAATCCGGCCGCTTTGTTATGAGGATAATAAGGAGGTTATGCTAAACCAAATAGTGACAACGTAAATGGCTTGAGTATGAACCTACCGTACATCATGTTTTATGTCAACAAAAAAGTTATGCTCAAATAACTTTTTTTTCAAATCACAGCCCTTAGCTGATCTTCGCCAGAATGCTGGATACCCATTTGCCGTCATCCAGGCGGCTGGCAATGCTGGTACCAAGAGCGGACAATGCACTGTTGGACAGGGCTTTGCGCTCTGCTTCCTGGTAAACGTCAGTGGCTGCAGCCGTATCATCAGCCACCAGCAGGTAGCTTTCTGCCAGGAAGATGAGATCGTTGAAGCCGGTCAGCTTTTTCCGGCCCAGGCCCAGCAGATAAGAGATGATGCTCTTATCCGTGGTCTGTTCCTTAACAATACCGATGAGGCGGGCGAATTCCTGCTTGTCGTTGCACAGGCCTTCGGCAGCGTCGTAGAGTTTCATGGCACGGTCCCGGTCTTCCAGGATGTTGAGAACGGCGCCGGCAATAAAGGTATAGTCATAAAGGGTAGTGCATTTCTTTTCAGCGGCATCCAGAATGCTTGCTGCCCAGTCTTTGTCGTTGAACTTTTCAACGGCTACGGAGGCCAGTTTAACGCGGTCGCCGTTATTGGCGGCTTTGCCTTCCAGGCCTTTGTAGATTTCCTTGCTCCAGGCATCGTCTTTCAAGGTGGCGGCAATGGCTTGGGTCAGGGCGTTGACGTCGCCGTAGCCCTTGCATTTGTCCACGAGGCCTTTGTAGATCTCTTTTACCCAGTCCGCATCCTCAAGGTCTGCGCAGATGGCAGCGGCCAGTTTGAGGTAATCGCTGAAGTGGATGGTGAGGTTCTCAGATTTTTTGTAGAGTTTGGCTGCGTAATATTTATCGCCTGTTTCCGCGAATACTTTACCGGCCAGGTTCCGCATGGGGGCGCAGGTCTTGATTTCGTTTTCTCTCAGGCTGAAATCATCGTACAGCTTCTTGAACTCTTCGCGTTTGCCTTTCTGGAAAGCAACGGCGTCGGCCCATTCCTTGTCGTCCGCAGCCACTTCAATGATGGCGTCAGCGGTTTTCAAAAAGTCTTCGTTGTTTTTGATGGCAGCTTCCGCCTGTTTCAGAACAGGGATGGCAGCGGCGGTGTCGCCGAGATCCTTGGCCAGGGCAATGGCCAGGGATACGAGCTGGGCACAATCGGGACCTGTGGCGGCGGCTTTCTGGTAAACGCTGGAGGCAAAGGCCTTGTCGCCGGTGTTTTCGAAGCCGGCCTTGGCCAGTTTCAGGTAGTCGGAAAATTCTGTGTACTGATCTTCGGTCTTTTTGTATACGGACAACAGGAAATCCTTGTCATCCAGCTGTTCCTTGACGATTTCGGCAAACTTGAGCAGTTCATCGCCTTTTTCCAGGGAGGACAGGGCCTTTTCAAAGATGGTGCGGGCCAGATCCTTGTCGCCCAGATCGGCGATGGCACCTGCGGCCAGGGCGTTGAAGTCGGCAGCGGTTTTGGCGGCAGCCATACCTTTTTCGTATACGTCTTTGGCCTTGGCTGCGTCTTTGGTCATCTCGAAGATGGCCTTGGCAAAGGAAACAAAATCCTCGGGTTTGGAGCATTTGTCAAAGGCCTTGTCCAGAACGGACTGTGCCATTTCAGGATCCTTGTCGGCCAGCTGGTTGCTCAGTGCCAAAAAGTCTTCGATCTTGACACACTTGCTCATGGCTTCTTCGCCGATGGACTTGGCCAGATCTTCCATGCCCAGTTCGCCGGCAGCGGCACCCAGCCCCAGGAAATCCGCAGGGGAGGTGCAGAACATCTTGCCGTTTTCCAGGAAGGTGGTAACCACATCGTCATCACCGATGATTTCCTTAGCAGCTTTGGCATAGACCACGGCATCTTCGTAGGTTTCCGCCC
>MDTD01133455.1_pt1 | contig 33401 bp, 30 predicted proteins | sample 811221 | NCBI WGS metagenome assembly MDTD01 (sample SAMN05326646, study PRJNA326480) | marine metagenome | isolation source: seawater | place: Pacific Ocean: South West | collected 2011
ACGTCTATCTTCTGGAAGCCAAGTGGCAGGGACATCCGATAGGCGTTGCCGATCTGCACACGTTTCATGGCAAGATCGAGCAGAAGGCGGCATGGACGCGCGGCCTTTTTGTAAGCAATAGCGGTTTCACTGATGATGGCCTTGCCGCCTTTGGCCGCGGCAAGCGCGTCATCTGTATGGACGGCCTCGACCTCTATGAAATGCTGGATCGACAGCTACCGCTGACACAGGTTCTTGAGCGCAAGGTTCGCCGCGCTGCCGAAACAGGTTCGCCGTTCGTCCGCGTTCGCGATCTCTTTCCAGTTTGACACCGGAGAGGGACGTATGGGGACGAGCGGGCCTTTTGCGGGCGCAGGTTGGCGAGGAGGGTCGGGCGGCTCGATCTCACCTATCTGGGGCCTGCAGACCTTTCTGGCGAGTGAGCAGCGGAGGGTCGCGCTCGCATTCACGCTTCATAAATTGCATCCGGGCGTCCGCGAAAGTGTGCGGCCTCTTGCGACCCCGACCTATGGGCCTAACCGCAGAACGGTCCAATTCGATGAAAGACTGGCTTGCCTCATTGGCGGAGGCAAACTTTGAGATTTCAGAAGATGCCATCAGATACTCCGCACTGATGGAGCGGCATCGGATGGTTATAGTTGATAATAATCAATGGTTTATTATTGCCCCTGTTGGGCGAGGGCGATAGGTTGAGCAAAATGAACTTGGAGCAAGCCCAATGGGAATCCGCTATCTACATACGATGGTCCGCGTGCTGGATCTGGAGGAAAGCATGGCCTTCTTTCGGCTTCTGGGGCTGGAGGAGGCGAAGCGCTTCGAAAGCGAACAAAGGCGCTTCACGCTGGTCTTCATGGCCCCCCCCGGCCAGCCCGAATGCCAGGTGGAACTGACCTACGACTGGGATGGCGATGCAGGCCTTCCGTCCGACAGCCGCCACTTCGGGCATCTGTCCTACGAGGTCGACGACATTCACGCCATTTGCGATCACCTTCAGGCAAATGGCGTTCTGATCAACCAACCACCGCGCGATGGCCGCAGGGCGTTTGTCCGCAGCCCCGACAACGTTACGATCGAGTTGATGCAGAAGGGAGCGGCTCTGACGCCAACGGAGCCGTGGACCAGCATGCCCGACACGGGCCATTGGTGAGAGCGGAAGGGGCTAAGGTCCCTTCTATCTTTCGCTTGGGAGGGGTCTCCCTCACCACGACAAACCGGTCCCGAGACCGACTTGTTGGGAAGAGGACAAGCATCACGTGATGGCACCCAATCCTTCGGGGCATCTTGTCGGCCGTAAGGGCAAGACCATCAAATGCAGGTGTGGCAGCAACTCTGGCCTCCGGCACCAATAGGGGCGTGATGGAACAGTTTGACTGCCACACCCCCTTCGGGGCGAAATCCGGCGGCGAGGCTGGTCCTGCATGGTCTGCTTGTTCGGCGATCCTGAATGTCCAAATTGACCCACCAAACGCACTGGCGGCATGTTTCGGTATGCGCCAACGCGAGACATCGGGCCAAAAGGACATGGTGGGCAAGAGCAGTTACTCCGACGAGATCACTCGTGATGCGGCGGTGCGATTCGCCAAGAATGGCTATTTGTAAGAGAAGTCAAAGCGGCCATCTGAGCCGCGATACGGGATCTGAATAGCATGTTTGTTCTGGCTCTGACCCGGCTTCGAGCGATCGGGTGCCGTACTTTTCAGATCGTCGGTCTTCAGCGGGCTGGCGATCAAATCGGTCGCTTGTCTCGCGTGGCCGCTAGGAGAGGTGCGTGACGGTCAGGCACAACCGGAGTGCCAGGCCGGCGAACAGTGATAGCTGACAGGAGCTACGGTCAGGACGAGCGGTTGTGATCATGTCGAGCGGGCTGCGTCGTCAGGTCACTTGGTCAGGTCACGTGCACCCCGCGGTTGCGGGACCAAACAATATGGTTGAACACGTTCACGGCGCTGCGCCGCAAAGCTATCGTTCGCCAGAACATCGAAGCTAACGGGTTGGAAACCCCGCGAGAATCCTCACAAGGGAACAGCCTGCGATATTGTGCTCTCGAAACAAGTTTTTCAAAATTTGGAAATTCTAGAAAAAATACGTGACAGTAGTAGCTGTAGCCGCTACTTCACAGAAAGATGGTCGGAGATGGCTATCAGCCTGAACCTGACGTTGGCGCCTCACGAATTTGATGCAGTTCGATCGTTGTAACGAAGCATCGGAGCGGGTGTCGCGGCGACGGGTTGGCTCGTGCCCTATGGTTGTCGAAATGCGGCAGTGCAAACGAGGAGGATGGATTGAATACCGCCAAGTCTGATGAGGAAAAATTCGACGTTGCGATCGTCGGTTACGGCCCGGTCGGTGCCACGTTGGCGCATCTGCTGGGAATGTCCGGGCTGAGCGTCATCGTTCTTGAGCGTGAGGGAGCGGCGTACCACTTGCCGCGCGCCGTCCAGTTCGACGACGAGGTCATGCGCGTGTTCCAGACCATCGGGCTGGCCGAGCTGATCGGCGCGAAGACCCGCGTCAACACCAATGTGCACTTCGTCGATGCTGCCGGCAAGATGCTGATGGACTGGCCTCGACCTGGCGGCATCGGTCGCCATGGCTGGTACGGAAGCTACCGCTTCCATCAACCGGAACTGGAAACCATTCTGCGCGACGGGCTGGCCCGCTATCCCAATGTCACGGTGCGGACACGCTGCGATGTCTTCATGGTTGAGGATCGGGGGGATTCTGTTCACCTGCGCTACGAGGACATGACCAACGGCCGCATTCACCGGATAGGTGCCGCGTTCGTGGTCGGCTGTGACGGCGCGCGCTCCTTGGTTCGACGGTTCATCGAGACCGATATGGAAGATCTCGGCTTCCATGAACGCTGGCTGGTGGTCGATGTGCTGCTCAAGGGTGAAAAACCCGAACTGGGCGACCATTCGGTGCAGCATTGTGACCCGGCCCGCCCCATCACCTATATTCGCGGCACCGGCAACCGACGCCGGTGGGAGATCACGGTGCATCCGGACGAAGACACCGCCCGCGCGACGACCCCGGAGTTCGTCTGGAACGTGCTCTCGCGCTGGGTGACTCCGGAGGAGGCAGAGATCGAGCGCGCGACCGTTTACATGTTCCATTCGCTGATCGCGAATGACTGGCGGCGCGGGCGGTTGTTCGTGGCCGGCGATGCCGCTCACCAGACCCCGCCGTTCCTGGGGCAGGGGATGTGCGCGGGCATACGCGATGTGGCCAATCTGAGCTGGAAACTCGAACGGGCCGTTCGCGACGGCGACGATACCTTGCTCGACAGCTACCAAAGCGAGCGTATTCCACACACACGGGAATACATTGAGACGGCCGTGCGGTTGGGGTGGCTGATCAATACCGAGGGCCCGGAGGCGGCCCTTGGCGCAGCCGAGCCCGGCCAGGACGGCGCTGCCACGATGGTAAAAGTCGGGCCACCCCTCGGTCCCGGGCTCGGGAATGGACCCCATGCTGGTCAGATCTTCGGCCAGCCGCTACTCGCCGATGGCCGGCGGCTGGACGATGCCGTGGGTTATGCACCGTGTCTCGTCGCCGAACCGTCGCTGCTCGAGGCGGTCGCGCTGCCCGAAGGACTTGTGGCGGTGTCGAGCGCCGATGCGCCCGAAGTCGTCGCGGAGTTGGAGCGTTTCGGCGCCGCGGCCGTCCTGGTGCGGCCGGACCGTTATGTTCTAGGCGCCGCCAACGATGCCGCCGGCCTGTCGGAATTGGTTGCCGCCATCTGAAACCGGTGCGGTGCACGATCCGGACATGACCGGCCTCGTGCACCGCAAGCGTCGCCGTTTCCTCACTTGATCGGCACGCGCCGGCCAACGCATAGTGAGCAGGCTCGAGAGCGTGATCTGCCGCATGAAACCTAAACGCGATACAGCTTGGAGACGGTGCGGACCTGTCCGGATTGGCAGGGCCGCTCCGAGGGGCTGATCCCAGGAAACGCGGGGCTTTCCCGGCCACGCAAACAAACAAGGATCGAATTGCATGCCAGGCTCGCAAGTGGGCACCGAACAGTTCGTAGGTTCGGTGGAAGAACCAGCCCCGCGCACGTTGGCCGAAAGGGTGTATCGCCAGTTGCGCGTCGATATCGTTCTGGGCCGGATCCCGCCCGGTACGCGGCTGCGTTCGGAGAAGCTGCGGCAAACCTATTCCATCGGCATCAGCCCGTTGCGTGAAGCGCTATTTCGTCTCGCTTCCGACGGACTTGTCGTGTCCAACGAGCAGAAAGGCTTCCAGGTCGCGCCAATAGATGCCAAGCACGTACGCGACACGATGGAAACTAGGATCGTCATCGAAACCAGCGCGCTGGAACGGGCTATCGAATTCGGGGATCTCTCGTGGGAGGCATCCATCGTCGCCTCCTATCACAAACTGACCAGCATCGACTCGCCCTCCGACACCGAGGACGGGGCCGAAACCTGGGCAAGATATCACCGTGATTTCCACATGAGCCTGATCGCCAGTTGCCGGTCGAGCTGGTTGATACATTTCGCCAACCTGCTGTTCGACCAGGCAGAACGGCACCGCATGATCGTCGTTCGTTTCCGGGACACCGTGCCGACCAAAAGAAGCGCGGCAACCGAACACGAACTCCTCGTCAAAGCCACGCTTGGGCGGAAAAAGAAAGAGGCCGTTAAGTTGCTGACCGGTCATTACCGCGAAACGGCAAATCATGTGATCGAGCTGATTGGGGTTCATTTCGGCGAGTGAGTCAGGTTGGAATAGCTCCGACGATGTGACCAACCTTCGATCGCCTCAAACAGCCAAGGTACGTCTTCTGGGACCCACTTAGTGAGGCCATCAGCAGGGCGATAATCCCGGTTCAATCGCGACGCAGCCGAGTAACTCGCTCGACCCTTCTTAGCGTCACAGCGGCGGTCACCCTTCCTAAACATACTTTCCGGCTTTCATTGTTGTGAGCGCACAGCCACGCGGTTGCGAACTGCTGGCCGCCGCCTGTCCGGGACGTCATGCCGCGCGGGTTGACGGGTCACCGCGCAAGCACAGCGGATCGGCACCTGCGAATCCGTCCGCATCTCATCAACCAGCGCCCCATTCCGGGCAAGCCCTAGAGCCTTTGCGTGCCGACGTCTTGAAGCACTCCCTGTCGAACGAGAGTGCCGCGACGATTTTCATTTGTCGCTTGTTCCTCTGCTCCTGCGCCCCGGAGACGCTTCATTTCGGACGGCACCAAGACGGCCCATTTCTGCTTTCAATCGAAGACCATCCCCGAGCCTATCCCTGCCCTCATGTGTTTCCAATCCCCCTCCCGGCGAGGGGATTCTGTGCGGAAAACTGAAACAAGAGCCGAACATACATCCTGGGGCACGTCACGCCGCGGCCCTACCCACTCTTGCTTGGCCTCAGTCGCGCGGACCCGAAACCCCGACGATCCCGGACGGAACAAACTTTCCAATAATTTGGAAATTTCAAAAAAAATATGTGACAAGGCGTAACAGGCCCGAGCGTGCATATTTGATCGTTTGATGGGACAAAAGGCGTACAAGCTATGCGCCTGAGCGCTGCAGGTACATGACGACGTTTTCGGCGGGGAACTTGAAGCTTCGGCCATCGGAGACGCGCTCTGCGCTGATCGGATATTTTGGCCTGTTTGGATTGATGGCGACGATGCGGAAGAGTTCATCCTTCGATCGGAAGGTGCGGCCGTGATCCTCGGGCTCCAGGCCAAAATGAGGCGCGAGCACCTCGAACAGGGCCTTCTCTGGTGAGTAGATCTCGCCGCTCTCTTGCGGGATGCCGACGCGGAAGCTGATCTCGAAGCTATGGCGCAGATCGATATCCGAGAGATCCCCGCCTTCGACCGTCAGCCCGTGGGTTTCTGCCACGGCGAGGCAGGCCTTCATCATGTCCCGGCGCAGCCGGTCGCAAAGCTCAGGGGTCAGGTTGCGTGGTGGTGGGACCTTGGCCCCTGTTTGCACAGGCACCTTGGGCGCTGAAGGCTGTCGCTTGCGTGGGGGCTTTTTCATGCAGTCCGCCCCTCTACGATATCGTTGCCCGTCAGCATTTCAGCCTTTGCTTTATAGACAGTACCGCGCGAGATCCCCATTTCGCGGGCAATTTCCGTTGGAGAGAGGCCTGCACCAAGCTTGGCCTGAATGGTGGCCATGTCGATCTTGGGTGGGCGACCGCGATAGACCCCTTTGCGTTTCGCGGCCTTGATCCCTTCAGCCTGCCGCTCGCGGCGGAGATTGGTTTCAAACTCCGCAAAGACGCCAAGCATGTCGAAGAACGCTTTGCCCGTCGCCGTGGAGGTATCCACGGGCTGCTCGGTGGCCGCCAGATGCGCGCCCTTTTCTTTCAGCCGCGCAACGATGGTCTGAAGATCCTGCATTGAGCGGGCAAGCCGGTCGATCCGCGTCACCACCAGGGTTTCGCCTGGGTGAATAAAGTCGAGGATGGTTTTCAATTCAGGGCGGCCTTCAAGCGTCGCGCCACTGCGCTGTTCTTGGCGCACCATCCCACATCCTGCGGCTGTCAGCGCCTCAATTTGGGCATCGAGGTTCTGATCGACGGTCGATGTTCGGGCATAGCCGATTTTGGGGCTCGATCTGTTCATTTTGGGTGTGCCTCTGACATGATGTGTTCACTATCTCGAAACAGACCCAAAGTGAACACGCAAATCGCATGTTCCGGTGTTTATGCGCGCCGTCATTATGGGTATACCCATAATGCGCGTCAAGCCGCCATGCGTTCGTAGTCAATCCGAGTGGACAGGTCGATGTCGTAGCGGCCATAGGGAGTGATGTGCGCGTAGATCAGCGGGGTCAGGCCGCGATAATCCTCAGGCGACAGTCGGTCTTGCCAGTTCGGGTCCGACAGGACCGACTGGACCATGCGCGTGTTCACATAGACCATCGACGCTTGGACCAGTTGCAGCGCCAGGGCGGAGATCTCCTGGTCGGCGATGCGGTTCGAGGCGATCTCACCGCCCTTGCCGAAGAACACGAACCCGTTCGCGCTGTTCCAGTTCTCGACGACGTTCAGGCCGTCGTGGATTTCCCGGCGAAGGGCTTCCGACCGCAGATATCGGCACAGGAAGATCGACTTGATGGCACGACCCAGTTCGGCCAGCGCTTTGTAGGTCGGGTGCATCACGTCGGTCCGGGCGAACCGGCGCAGGATCGCCTCGGGGTCGGCGGTGCCATGTTGCATGGCGGCGGCGTATTTGACCATCTCGTCATATTGCTGCTCGATCTCGGCCCAATCGACCACGTTCGACAAGATCGGCGCCAGGTTCGGCAGGCGCGCCCGCATGCCCGCAGCGGGAAGAACCAGCTTTTGGCGGGCAATCGCTTTCAGACGTGGTGCCAATTCGAATCCAAGCAGATGGCAGAACGCGAACCCGACAGCGGTCTGACCATGGCTGTCGACGTATTGGCGCTGGATTTCCATGTCGGTGCAATGGCGGAGCACGCCCTCGATCATCGCCGCGACCTCGGAGGAGGAACACCTTTTGAGCTGCGAATAGATACATGTCGCCTGACGCTCGACGTGCCAATAGATCATCACGCCACGCCCGCCATAGCGCGCATGCCACTCCGTCATCAGGTTGCGATCCCAGGCGCCGAACTTGGTGGAATCCGAACCACAAGCAGTACCCGCCTCGCCCCAGATCACCGGATTGCGGACCCTCAGTGTCGCGTTGGCCACGCGTGCCGCAGCGGCACGCAGCGTGTTCGGGTCGATATAGCGGCGGTGGATATGGAGCAGTTCGTCATAGCTGATGTCGCCGACACCGGCGGCGACGCGTTTGATCCCGGCATTGGTCCCTGCGGCATAGAGCGCCAGCAGCAACCGCCGGTCCCGGTCCGCACGCGGCAGGGCTTCGCGGCTGGCTGAGGTCTCGAAGCAGTCCAGAAACCCCGTGTCCAGGGCCGTCTCCTTGAGGACATCGAGCAGGCCAGTCATCGGCCAGACGCGTTCGACCTCTCTCTTGAGAGCTCCCAGCCCCGGTGGTTCAGGCGCCGGTGCGAAGGGCGTGATCCTGATCCGGTTCTCTCCGGATGTTCGCAGCCGGACATGGCCATTTTCCGGCAGGGCCCGGTTCAGAAGGTGGAGTTCGCGCGTTAGCTCATCACGCACCTGCGCGACAAACGCACCGGCATCCAGGGAGAGGCCAAGACCCTGATAATATGTGTCCCTCCGCACCTCGAAATCGGCGGGCAGATCATCATCGGGGGTGCGGTAGCGGTCGGCGCCATCGACCCAGATTTCCTTCGCGCGCACCCGCTCACGCAACTGCGCCAGGACACAGAGTTCAAAGGAAATCACATTGAGACGGCCGGCCGCATCGATGACGCCCTCGCGCCATTTGGCGGGAACTGACCCCTCAGGGGCCAGATCGGTAGGCACGACCCGCCGTCCATCCTGTTGCCATCGCTGAATCAAGTCGAGCGCGTCCAGGATCGGGCGCCAGCTTGCATTGTTCGATCGGAATTGCAGCACAGCCAGAAGCGGTGGCACCATCCGGCGGTAGTGGCTGGCATAGGAGCCACGCATCACCGTCTGAATGCGGCCGTCAAGCGTGCCCTTGGCCCGATCTTCCTCGATCACGGCCTTCAACCTGGCCACGCTCGCGACGGGATAAATGACCTCGAGCACCCGACCCTCGGGGTCATCCACCGCGGCAATGGCCATATCGACAAGCAGGCGTTCCTTGCCATGAACTCGCTCGATGTCCCGCGCGATCGCCCCCACCACCCGGCGGCGCGACCGCGTCTGCATCCGGTGGATGATTTCAAGCAGCAGGTCGATCAACGCGTCGATCATCCCCGCACGGCGGTGCATGAGATGGAGCGCGAAGAACCCCAGACGCCGCGTGTCGCCATGGCGGCGCATCTCGGCCGCGGTCTCACCATCGACCCGCCGGGACAGGCGCTGAACCAAAGCGGGATCGACACTTGCCATGGCGTCGAACGGCAGACCGAGCGTGTTCACGAATGCCAATCGCGTCGCCGCCGCCAGGATGCTCTCAAGCGTGGCGGCACCCGCATCCGCTTTCAAGCTCAGAAACCCCGTGGCGCATTTGGGATCGGCCAGGCTGGCCTCCAGTTTCCCGCGTGTCTCACCGGACAGGCTATCGGCAATCTTCGCGAGAAGGTTTTCAACGGCATCATGCCGAGCCCCGCGCACAAGCCGCTCCATGATCTTGTCGGACGGCACGAAATATCCCCGCGCACGGCTCTTGCGATACCCGAGTTCGACCTGGTTCTCGATCTTCCCGAAAGCCCCCTGAAACATCTCGGCCAGTTCGTCCCGCAACGCCTGCCGGTCCCGATCCGTGGCGCGCCGAATACCCAAATGCCGAAGGATCGCCGCCCGGTGCCTACGCGCAGTCACGTGACCGTATTCGAAATCCCGCGTTTCCGGTGCAGCAACCCCCAACTGCTCGGCCAGGTATCGCAAGACATCGGCCTGGATATCGCCCGGCCGGGATGGAAAGCGCGACCGCTCTCGGAAAAAGCAAAGCTGAAACGCAAACCAAACCCGACCAGAACGATTGACCCCCTCAATCAAACCGATGTCATCAAAGGACAGGCTCCAAACCTCGACAAATGACCGTTCCAATTTTCTGTCCCCCGCTTCCAAAGCGGCGACAGCCAACCGCGATCAAACACAACCGTCAACAGCCAAAACGTTCTCCAATTGTTCCTTCAAATGATCAAATATGCACGCTCGGGCCTGTTGGGCCTTGACACGAATAAAATTAGCTATCTAACTCACGTGAGACGTGTGGAGGAACATGATGCTCGCACGCAGAAGGCATTTCGACTCGGGAGGAAGAAGATGGTACAAATCAATAAACTGGCTGGCCTGCGCTCGCGGGTGGGTCTGATGGCGCTCGCGGTTACCCTCACGATCGGCGCTGCTTCGCACGCTGATACACAGGGTCAGACGGCTTTCACGGAGCATAGCGGCACGTTACCCGATGGAACCGCATGGCTGATCCGGGTTCCCGAAAACTGGAACGGGCGCCTGCTGCGCGATCTCGACTTCGCCAGCTTCATCAACGTTCCCAGCTACGCGCCGCGCTACGACGATCTGTTGGCCCGCGGCTATGCCTTTGCCGGTTTGGCTCGACATCCGTTGCGGCTGTGGCAGTATGATCCGCAACGTGAGATCATGAATCTAGAAAGCGTGCAGGACATCTTCGTCGAGCGCGAACGCAAACCCGACATGGTATTGCAATACGGATGTTCGGGCGGCGGGCTCGACAGCCTCGCCTCCGCCGAGGACTTCCCGGACAAGATCGATGGCTCTGTAGTTCTGGCCGCGCATACGCCAGTCTGGATCATGAACAGTTTCCTGGACGGCTGGTTCGCCATGCAGGCGCTGCTGGCAGAGGAGTTCGAAGCTCAAGGCCTGGGGGCCGCCTCGGACCTGTCCGTGGCCGGCTTGCCCAACGCGGGCGCAAACTCTGACCGGAGCCTGCAAGACATCCAGGCCTCGTGGAAAAGCGCGATCGAAATGGCTGCCAAGACCCCAGAGGGCCGCGCTCGCCTCGCTCTTGCCTTTGCGATCGGGCAATGGTCTCCTTGGATGGTCGAAGGATCGGAGATGGCCGATGTCTCCGACATCGAGGCCATGGGCGACATGATTGTGCAATCCATGATGCGCATCGCCGGAAACGTCGGCGGCTCCTCACGCCTGCTCTTTGAAAACGCTGCCTCCGGCCAGCAGCTCTCGGGAAACGAAGACGCGGATTACGTCGCGTTCTACGACAACGCCGCCCCGGCGATGAAGCAGGTGGTTGAGGGTCTTTACGCCGAGACCGACCTAGATCTGGCAAGCGACATCGAGAAAATCGATGCCCAGCCGCGCATCGCAGCATCGGAATACGCGCTGGAGTTCTGGTCGGGCGACGGTCGGACCACTACCGGCGAACTGCAGGTTCCTGCGATCCGGCTCCACATGCTCGGCGACTGGGCAGTGCCATACACCCTCATGCAGGGATATGCGGCGCTGGTGGAGGAGGCAGGCACAACCGACCTTTACCGGCAGTCCTTGGTCAATGGGGCGGGCCACTGCGAATTCACCGCTGCCGAAAGCAGCGTCGCGGTGGAAATGCTCGTTCAGCGGGTCGAGAGCGGCAGCTGGCCCGACACCAGTCCCGAAGCATTGAACGCGGCTGCCGATGCGCTCGAGACCGGGTCGGATGCCCGCTTCATGGAGTTCGGCGACTGGCAGGTCGGCGCCTACAATCGTGCCTGGACGCCGTCGAATTGATATCGGCACCGAGGCCGGTCATGCGACCGGCCTCTACGCCGCCGGAGGCCAAAAAGCTGGCTTCACTATCTTGCGAGGCAGGAGTTCGAGTTTTGGCGGTTCGAGGGAGGATGCCCGCTGCCTCCAATCCGAAAATCGGCGCGGTCATCGGTATCAGCGCCAAGCCCCCGTGAGATCGCGCGTTCGTCGTTATCCCAGATGGAGCGCCTGAAGCCATTCTTTCCCAAGAGCCACGGCAAGCCCCGCGTCGATGACCGTCGCGTCCTCAGCGGCATAATCTTCATCAATCGCAATGGCTTGCGATGGTGCGACGCGCCGAAGGAATACGGCCCCGCCAAGACGCTTTACAACCGATGGAAGCGCTGGAGCGACAACGGGGTCTTCGCCCGGATCATGGTCGGCCTGGCCGCCGAGAGTGCCGAGCACAAGACAATCATGATCGACGCGACCTACCTCAAGGCACACCGCACGGCGTCGAGCCTCGGGGTGAAAAAGGGGGGCGCGGGCGCCAGATCGGGCGCACCAAAGGTGGCATGAACACCAAGCTGCACGCCGTCGCCGATGCAAACGGACGCCCGATTGGATTCTTCATGTCCGCAGGCCAGGTCAGCGATTATACCGGCGCGGCCGCTTTGCTGGACAGCCTGCCGAAGGCAGGGTGGCTGCTGGCCGACAGAGGCTATGATGCCGATTGGTTCAGAGAAGCGTTAAAAGACAAGGGGATAAAGGTCTGCATCCCGGGCCGGAAGTCCCGCAAGATGGCGGTGAAATACGACAAGAGGCGCTACAAACGGCGCAACCGCATCGAGATCATGTTCGGCCGCCTCAAGGACTGGCGGCGCGTCGCCACGCGATACGACCGCTGCCCGGAAACCTTCTTCTCAGCGATCATGCTCGCCGCAACCGTTCTGTTCTGGCTGTGAAAGGCAATGAGTCTGGAACCTAATGATGTGAACGACATGCTTAAGTCGAGTTTGCGGGCACCTATTGAAAGGGCATTTCGGCGCAGAATATTCTCCAGATTTAATCAACATTAAGTTTTGGAGACTTGACCATAAGGACAAGTTGCCGCACGCGTCATGTTCAGGCAAAAGAGGCTTATCAGCCGGGCGGCCCCTGTGTTGTTGTCATGTTCCCAAGTGCTTGCCGCCCGGCTGGAAGATCCAGCCAAAGCCATGTTCCAGCGGCCAGCCTGTGCCGGATCAGCAGCCTCTCTCCACCTTTTTGCCCTGTCGTGACCTGTAGTCCTTGACGATCAGGAGCATATCGGAACTATGGCCTGTGTTCACGGATTGTTCTTGGCCATGTCACTTGATCTTCATCCTCTCAGCGTGACGCTGATCGACCGCGACATGCCGCTGGCTGCCATTCAGGTGCCAGCCGGTTTTCCCTCGCCTGCGGCCGATGATCTTGAGGACACGGTTGATCCGTTCAAATGGGTCATCCGCCATGAACACGCGACCTTCTGGTGGCGTGTCTCGGGCGACAGCCTGGAGGCCGAAGGCATCCTGGACGGGGATCTGATCGCGGTGGATCGCGCAGGACGGCGGCGCAGCGGGCGCATTGTCCTGGCCGTGGTCGATGGGCAGATCACCGTCAAGAAGCTCGCCAAGCGCGAGGGCCGGTGGTTTCTGGACCCGCGCGCCCGCAGCGACGGCTACCAGACCATTCCCGTGACCGAGACGACCGAGATATGGGGCGTGGTGGCGGGCGTGGTGCGCCGCCTGCCTGTCGAATAGGGCGATGCTGGAGGCGTCTGATAAGCCGATAGCCCTGATCGACTGCAACAATTTCTATGTGTCCTGCGAACGGCTTTTTGACACATCGCTGCACGGTATCCCCGTGATCGTCCTCTCGAACAATGACGGCTGCGCCGTTGCGAGGTCTGACGAGGCCAAGGCGCTCGGGATCAAGATGGGGGCGCCCGCCTTCAAGATGCGCGACTTCATGGAGCGGCATGGCGTGAAGGCCCTTTCGTCCAACTATACGCTTTATGGCGATTTATCATCGCGCGTGACGCAAGTGCTGCACGCCTTTTCACCGCGCCTCGACGTGTATTCTATTGACGAGACCTTTGTTGACCTGTCGGGCTTTGGAGACCGCATGGAGGCGCACGCGGCCCGGATGCGCCAGGCGGTTCGGAAGCAAGTGGGCATCCCCACCTGCGTTGGGATCGGGCCGACAAAGACCCTCGCCAAGCTGGCGAACTTCGCCGCCAAGAAGAACCCGATCTTCGGGAGCGTCTGCAACCTGATGAACCCCCAGGTGCGGGACTATGTGATGCAGCGTATCCCGATTGGCGAGATATGGGGCGTCGGCCCGGCGACCGAGGCAAAGCTGATCGCCCAGGGCGTCGGAACCGCGGCCGCGCTGCGCGACCTGCCGATGGCGCTTTCCCGCAAGATCGGCACCGTTGTCCTGGAACGGCTGGTGGCGGAGCTGCGCGGCATCGCCTGCATCGACTTCGAGGACGTGCCGCCGCAGCGCAAGGGCATGGCCGTGACCCGATCCTCGGGCACGCCCATGACGACATTCGATGTGCTGGCGCAGGCCGTCACCGCCCATGCGACCCGCGCGGCCGAGAAGCTGCGCCAGCACGGCCTTGTCGCCGGAACGCTGACCGTGTTTTTTCACACCAACCCGCACAAGCCGAACCGCCCGCAGCACTCCGCCTCGCGCAGCGTGCGCCTGCGGCCCATGTCCAACCACACTTTCGACCTGGTGGATGCTGCCGTGTCAGGCGCGCGCCGAGGCTGGCGCGGCGATCCATCCGGCAACGGCTGCGGCTATACCAAGGCAGGCGTCATCCTCGATGACCTGCTGCCCGAGGCCGACCGGCCGGCCATGCTGTTCCAGCCTGACCGGCCGCGCGACGCGCGCCTGACAGACGCGCTCGATGCGATCAATGACCGCTTTGGCAAAAAGACGATGGTGCTGGCGCGCGAAGGCTTCGCCGGTGAATGGCGCTTGCCGTAAAGCTTGCTCAGCAGATGGAAGAGCAGTGCGCCGCCTGAGGCACTGAACGGCAGGTAACCCAGCTCGTCGAGGATCACGAGGTCGAGGCGCACGAGGGTCTCGGCAAGCTGGCCTGCCTTTCCCTTCGTCTTTTCCTGCTCAAGGGCGTTGACCAATTCGATGGTCGAGAAGAACCGCACCTTGCGGCGGTGATGCTCAATGGCCTGGATGCCAAGCGCGGTCGCAACATGGGTCTTTCCGGTGCCGGGCCCACCGATGAGCACGATGTTCTGCGCCCCCTCCATGAACTCGCATCGATGGAGCTGGCGCACCGTGGCTTCATTCATCTCGCTGCTTGAGAAGTCGAAACCCGACAGATCTTTGTAGGCCGGAAAGCGTGCCGCTTTCATATGATAGGCAATCGACCGGACCTCTCGTTCGGCCATCTCCGCCTTCAACAGCTGGGTTAGGACCGGGACTGCCGCTTCGAATGCAGGCGCGCCTTGCTCAATCAAATCGGTCACGGCCTGCGCCATGCCATGCATCTTGAGGCTGCGAAGCATGATAATGATGGCGCCGCTGGCGGGATCATGACGCATGGCGGCCTCCGGTGTTATGGGCCCGCAGATCGTCGTAGCGCCCGACATTTGCCTTAGGCTCGCGGCGCAGCGCAAGCGCTTGGGGCGTATCGATGAGCGGCCCATCGTTGGTTTTGCCATCAATCAGGCGATGGAGGATATTCAGCACATGTGTCTTGGTGGCGACCCCTTCGGCCAAAGCCAGTTCCACAGCGGTCAGAACAGCTTGCTCGTCATGGTGCAGGACCAATGCAAGGATATCGACCATCTCACGGTCTCCACCAGGACGTCGCAGCATCTGTTCCTGCAGTTGCTTGAATCCTGACGGCAGTTCGGCAAACGGAGCGCCATTCCTAAGCGCGCCAGGTTTGCGCTGGATGACCGCCAAATAATGCCGCCAGTCGTAGACCGTTCGCGGCGGTAGTTGGTGGGAGCGGTCAATACGCCGTGCATGCTCGCATAAGATCTGGCCCTCTGCGGCGATGACGAGCCGGTCAGGATAAACGCGGAGGCTGACAGGGCGGTTCGCGAACGACGCCGGCACGCTGTAGCGAGTGCGCTCGAAGCTGATCAGACAGGTGGGAGAGACGCGCTTGCTCCATTCGATGAAGCCATCGAAGGCCGGCGGCACCGGCATCAACGCGGTCTGTTCCTCAGCCCAGGCATCGGCAACAGTCCCAGCCAGACGGCCATGCGGGATCTCCTGCCAGAGCGCCTTGCAGCGCTGTTCCAGCCAATCATTCAGCGCCGCGAGATCGGGAAAGTCCGGCATCGGCTGCCAAAGCCGCGGTCGTGCATCTTGGACGTTCTTCTCGACCTGACCCTTCTCCCAACCTGCGGCCGGATTGCAGAATTCCGGCTCGAAGACATAATGGTTGGCCATGGCGAGGAAACGCATGTTGACCTGACGCTCCTTGCCGCGCCCGATCCGATCCACCGCTGTCTTCATGTTATCGTAGATGCCACGTTCCGGCACACCGCCCAGAACGCGGAAGCCGTGCCAGTGGGCATCGAACAGCATCTCGTGGGTCTGAAGCAGATATGCCCGCACGAGGAACGCCCGGCTGTGAGACAGCTTGATATGCGCAACCTGCAACTTTGTGCGCTCACCGCCAAGAACCGCGTAATCTTCGCTCCAGTCGAACTGGAAGGCTTCACCCGCTCGGAAGGTTAGTGGCACGAAACTGCCGCGCCCCGTCGTTTGTTGTTCACGCTGGCGGTCTGCCCGCCACGCACGGGCGAAGGCCGCAACTCTGCCATAAGAACCGGTGAAGCCAAGAGCCACGAGATCAGCGTGAAGCCGTGTCAGCGGACGGCGCTGCTTACGTGATTTGGACGCCTCGGTCTTCAGCCATGCCGCAAGCTTGTCCGCAAAAGGATCAAGCTTGCTCGGACGCTCCGGAACCGAGAACTTCGGCTCGACCGTGCCAGAGTTCAGATACTTCTTGATAGTGTTGCGCGACAAACCTGTGCGACGTGCGATCTCACGGATCGGCAGTTTCTGTCGCAGGGCCATCCGCCGGATGACATTCAAAAGTCCCATGTGGATCACTCCTCGGTCCCCCGTCGCTCGCTGCGTTGGGAGAAGGGTCACATGGGTCAATTCTCAATGAAAATTATCCCGTCTACCGGGTCACGTCTCGGCGGAAATCAACAGACGCCCTGCTCAACGTCGGTGGGCTTCTCCCCACGCACATAGGTTACAAACTCGGCGATCACACTGACCGGATCGTCCAGTTTCGAATGTGCACGTCCCGAAGCCGTGATCACTAGATCCTGTTTTTTCTCGCGAAGGGTCTGAAGAATGTTTGGATAGAAGGGCCGCAGCTGCGCGGCGGGTTCCACAAGTGCACCCTCGTCTAAAAGAACGGCGCAGATCAGATCCTCGCTAGGGTTAGCTTGTGCTTCGGCAACGAGATCGGCCAGCAATCCCCGCACCTCACGGACACGGCGCAAAGGCTTGAACGCAATCTGTTCGAGATTGGCCAAGCTTCCGTCGGCCGTGAGGTCGAAGACGATCATGGACTTTGATGTGTTCGCTTCGTCAAAGCCGAAAGCCAAAGGCGATCCGCTGTAGCGAATACCGTCTCTTCCAGCGGCTTGTGGGCGATGAAGGTGCCCCAATGCGACATAGTCGGCGCCATCGAAGATCGCCTGTGACACCATTTCGACGGTCCCGACAGCCAGGCGACGCTCACTGTCACTCGGTTGGCAATCGGCGACGAAGGCATGGGCGACTATGACCCAGCGGGCGCCTTCCGGTTTATGGCGCCGCGCCGCTTCGATCTGGTTTCGGAGCACATCTTCCGGCGTCCGGATGGTCTCGTCCTCGAAGTCGCGCCGAGCTGCATAGATCTCGCCATAGGGTAGAGCCGAAAACGCCACAGCTCCATGCTCATCCTCAAGCACGAGCGGCGTCTCGTCCTTCGAGAGCGGACCTCTGATGAGGATACGCCCTTTGTCGAAGAGCTTGGTGACCGCGCCCAGGCGCTGGCCTGAATCATGATTACCGGCGATCACGATGATCGCTGTCTCTGTCTCTTCGTAAACGCGTTCAATGAAATCGCTGTAGAGCTTAACAGCCGGTTCCGGCGGCGACGCCTTGTCATAGACATCACCGGCCACGATGAGAACGTCGATGTTCGATGCAACAATCACCTCTAAGATCTGATTCAGAACATGGGCTTGGTCCTCGAGCAGCGACACCCCGCGTAGCGAGCGTCCCAGATGCCAATCTGCTGTATGAAGGATCTTCATCTTACACCATCAGTTAATACACGTGTAAAAATTAGATGGACAAAAGGAGGGAGTCAAGCTAGTTTCTGCCCATGGCCTTTAACGACCTGAAACACGCGCAACGCGCCCGCCTGGAGCATCTCGACCGACTCTTCTTTTGGGACGGTGCGGCAACCCGTACTTCGTTGATCAAGCAGTTTGGTATTTCGAACGCGCAGGCTGCACTCGACTTTCGCGCTTATCTCGCCGAGGCAAAAAAAGATGCGCTCCGCTATGATGCCTCATCCCGCCAATACCTCGCGCAGGAAGGCTTTCAGCGGCTGAGCGGGGAGGCCACATCTGCGGAACTGACGCAACTGCTGACCACCGATTTTGCCGCGGCGTTTGACAGACTGCCAGACCTTCAGCGGGTTCAGGATATGCGCGTGCTGCGCCCGCTCTATCGGGCGTTCAAGGCCAAGGAGGCGGTGAAAATAGTCTACCAATCGATGCGTGATCCAGAGCCGATTACGCGCTGGATCGCTCCAGTTCGCTTCGCTTCGGATGGCGTTCGACTGCACGTCCGTGCCTGGTGTTATACCCGACAGGCCTTTCGGGATTTCCACCCGGCGCGCATAGACCCCGAACGATCGTTTGAGGAGACAAGGCCTGCCGAAGCCGTACCAACTGACGAGGACTGGTTCACCTGGGCTATATTGAAGCTCAAGCCCCATTCTCGACTGACTGATGCCCAACAGCGTGTTGTGCGGATCGAGTTCGGGTTCACCGCCGACGTGCTCGAAGTCCGAACCAGGAAAGCGCTTGAGTTTTACACCGAGCGCCGATGGGGGCTCGAACAAAAGGAGCCCAGGCTCGAGCGCGTTTCCACGGAATATGTCGTCATGGGTGCGGAGGAAACTGATGCAATTTGACATGCGTCGCGTCGACCCGTCACGCAATATGAACCGCTTCTATTCCGTAGAGTTGACCAAAGACCTTTTCGGTGCTCATGGCGTACATCGTCAGTGGGGACGGTTCGGCACATGGGGACGACATCGGTTTGACTGGTACAAATCGCTACCCGAGGCCGAGCGCGCTCTATCCGATTTGGTCAAACAAAAACTGGCGCGCGGTTATCTGCTTAAGCCACCGGTCCCTGATGCATAAAGGTCAGCATCGGCTGAGTTTTCGAGTTCGTGGCCGCTGCCATTGGCCGGTAACTTTGGTCGTCCGCCCTTGCACCACTGAACCTGACCCTGTTTGATCCAGAAATGACACCCGCACGCGTTTTGCTGATGCACTGACGGCTTGACTGTTGGTCGCATCCAAAAGTCTTCCGAGATCGTCCAGCGTGGTCGCCGGTTGGGGTTCAAGGATAGGTTTATGACCTCTCCGCAGCCGCCCGGGCATCTGAGGCAAGCCCATTTCCTGATGCCACCACTTTCCACGAGCGTGACGCGTTGGTCCGCAACCTGTGATCCGTCCGGAAAGGACGGGCTACGGTCGATCAACAGGTCATAACGCAGCAAACGGAGACGGCGGAGAAGCTTCAAAATCTGGCGTTTCATGTCAGCTCACCATGTCCAAAAATGGCCGTACATCCGCGCGACCGAGCGTCTCTGCCTGGCTGCAACACGGGCAGCTGGATCGTGACTCGACCAAAGGCCTGCGTTCGTCTCGTGCATGGAAGCGCCGGATGCGTGTAGGCAACATCCCCGCTTCACCGGCAAGTCCGGTCACGCCCGCCAGCCACTCATTCACCGCCATGGTCGCCGCCTCGGTCGTGAAAGTAACAACTGCCGGAGATGGGTCGCCTTCTCCCAGGACATATGCTTCCTCTTTCAGACGCTGATAGGCGTCAGGATCATTCCGTCTAAGCGCCTCTTCACGCGCGCGGCGCGGATCGACATAATCGCCGCAGAGCAGACAAGGATGGCCAGGCACGAGCGTTGAAACTCGGGCGAAGAGATCGAATGCGGTGCCCGTCCGCCGCTGCATGGCAAGCCCCACGTCTATCACGGGGATACCGTAGAACCGGGCAAAACGGTTCAGAAACAGTCGGCCGGCATGATCGTCCGTGCAGCAGAAGATCACATCGCAGGCTTTGAGCGCATCCCACGTTTCCGGATGTCCGGCCCAGGCATTTATTGTCACCAACGTCATTCCGAGGCCGGATTCCAATACAGTCCGTGTGTGTATGGAGGTCTTCGGCATCTTCGCATCGACATCTGAGCGCCGCGCACCATGGAGGCGGTTGAGATTGGTCTCGTCCACGATGTCCTTGTCGAACTGAACGGCTTCGGCGACGCCAAGCCTCAACAAGAGGGACAGGAGCGCGCTCCCGGTTGCACCCCCGCCAGCAATTCCACACCGAAAGCCCGACACCTGCCGCGACGCCTCCTTCCCGAACAGGCGAACCTGGCGGTCCAAGAAATCCTCCGGAGTCCCTTCGAGACCCGAAATGCGCAAGCGGGGTCCGGAATGCAGGACCCTGCCAATGTCGATTGCTGTGTCGGCCTGTGTCCAGATGCGTGCGGCGATGTCACCATTCCCGGCTATGACAATGCTGATCAGCCCGGGCATCCCTTTCAAAAGAGCGGTGCGGGCAAGTTCGGCTTCGTTGCGATCGTCCTGTTCGGAAAATCTGGCATTGCCTTTCGGATGACTATGGACAAGTGCCGGTACGTGACCAGCGACTTTTGCGTCATTCAACAGCCGCATGAAGCCATCCGTCTGCCAAGTGACATGCCGCCCGGAGGCCGAGACAAGAGCGTCGTCATCGATCTGGTCGAACTGATGCGAAATCAAACGCCGGCGCGATGCCTTGGTCCACGGGTCGGATTCGATATCGGCGATGCCAAAGAGCATGTAGGCTGATCGCTCTGATCCGGCCCCTTGCGTCAGCAGAGACCGGATTTGCGCCTCGTGCGGGTCCAGAAGGACGAGATCCTGTGTCTTCATCACGCCCGGGCCTCCATCAAAGCGGTCCGCACGCGGGCGACCATGGTCTGAAGACCATCGACGCCGGGGCGCCAGGCATTGTTGTGCCGCGACCAGCGCTGCCAGACACGGCCGGCAAAATGATGCTCCTTCTTGCATGCCTTCGGCACCTGTCCGGTCCCGGCCAGCGTGAGCTTCGGCGACACATAGAACATGTCGGGCGAACAGTCGGGATAGCCACGGGGCAGCAAGATCAGAACGTCGGCTGTCTCATGGTCGAATTTGCCCTCCGGCAGCGCCAAGGCTGTCAGGATGATGCCCGTGGCGCCGCCTTCCATCACGACTTCGAACTCGTAGCCGTGATCGGAAAGGTAGGTCTGATCTTTCGACGGAAGGGCGTCCCCCTCCGTCGTCTGATCAATAAGCGACACGAAGCGTTCCACCCCGACGTCGGCCAGGTTGATCACATCTGTATCGGTGATCTTCTTGTCGTGCTGACCGGGGATCTCCTGCCAGAGATTGTAGTTCGCCGGCAGCTTGGCCAGCTTGCGCAGCACAAAGCCACTGATGCAGGCCCGCGGCCATTCAAGATCGGCGTCGTCGATCTTGAACTTGAAGCTCCGATCCGAACAAGCAACCAGTACCCTCTCGGCACCGCGACCGTTCAGATCAAAGCTTTCGTCAAGGCGGATGTCTTCAAAGTCCCCATTGGGCAGAATGGCAATTGCCACATGCTCGTCGACGGGATGCCCGCCAGCGGCCTCGATCAACTGCCGCCCCAGAACCTTGGGATCGTCGAAGACGTGCTTTTTGAAGTTGAGGCTCTCATCGCCGATGAGAACCGGGAAGCGAGGAGTGTTTCCTTGCGGCTTCATATTTGATTTCCTTGTGTTGTATGAGGCCGCAGACACCATGTCTGCGCCTTCACAAGGACAATCGCGGCGTCAGGAGGAATCCGGTAAGCCGATTCCGATTTTTTTTCTGAGCGTGCCGGAGGGTGGGGCGGTGCAGATGAAAAAGTGGGGGCAGCGCGCGCATCGGTCGCTACGTTTTGGCGGAAACCGGCCCTCAAGAATAGCGAATGCAGCGTCAGCGATTGTGGCTTTCTTGTTCCCGAGCTGCCCACTCTTCATTGCCAACCGGTCTTGCGATCTGCCTGTCAAATAGACGAATTCCGCTTCACCTCGGCCCTCGGCAGCAATCTGAAAAGCGGCCGCATCAAGCGCGGTTACCGCAGTGCTTGTCTTGCGGCCTGTGCGGATGCGCCGGAACACTGTGGCGTGTTCCGTTTCGATTTCTTCATGAGCTGTCACGACGACTTCAGCGTCGCCAAACCGGAGCGAAAGGGATTGCGGCGTGCGCCGGGTTTCACCCTCCCTCAGCTGAAAGAAGAATTGCAGCAATTGGTCGGAGATCTGCCGGTATTCCGAGGCATAGCCATGCTCAATCGGTCCATGGGCCGTCCATGCGGCATCCATGATCGCCTGCAGTTCGGCTTCGTCCGGCACGTCGTTCAGACGGCCTGTAAGCTCATCAATGACGACCTGGATAGCATTGTGCATCCGCATGGGAGCTGACTCCGTTCGCCGACCGCCAACCTGCAGCACGTGAGCAAAGAAAAATCTCCGGGGGCACTTTTCGTATGTGGCAAGCTGGGACGGCGACACGCGGGCAATGCCATCGACTTCCAACGTGAAGCGCTCACCTGTGACCGAAACGTTGATTGGTGTCGATATTGGTGATGCCTCGAACAGCGTACCGGAAATGTCGTCGATGAAACTCGATCGGCTCTGCCGGCGTCCATTCGATTGTTTGTTCGGCGCATAGAGTGTCAGGTGCTCTTCCGCCCGGGACAATGCCACGAAGAACAGGCAACGCTGTTCTTCGTCATGTCCAGCCTTCATAGCTTCACTGCCGCGAAATGGGGCGCCCTCGATCATCCCGTCCGGTGGAGCAAGGCCACGGCTCTGATTGGCCGAGCGAGGAAGCGAGCCACTCGTCAAAGCGGGCAGGTGGAGAGCTTTGAACTCGAGGCCCTTGCTCCCATGGATCGTCATCAGTCGAACGGCGTCCAGGCCCTGGGCGGCGTTAGGGAGATCACGCAAATCCCGCTCGTCGGACAGGATGACCAGCCGCCGAATGTGCTCCAGAAGGTCGCGGATGGGATAACCGCTTTTTTCGGGCAGGGCGGAGCGGAGGAAGTTCTGGAACTGCCAAAGGGCAAGCGCAGGGTTGGCGTTGCCCTCGCGAGCCTGCGTGGCAATATCGGCAGCAAGGCGCGTTCGATCCAGGTAAATTTTCGTTATGATCTGCCACGGCGTAGCCGTAGGCTCGATCCCGGCGAACGCATCGACAAGCGCTTTGGCAGAGACCTGCCCGCCTTCCGTCAACCCCGAGATTGCTGTCAGTATGTCTCGCCAATCTAGTGGAAGAGGTTTGTCGGCGCCTCGGATCTCCTCGATTGCGAGCGAAACGTCCTCGATAGCCATCTGAAACGCCGCCATCGAGGCGACGCACGTCAGTCCCATTGCTCGCGGATCGATCACGAGCGACAAGAGCGACAAGGCCTCTTTGATCTCCGGACGGTCGAACAAAGGTCCAAGAAACAGAACCGGTATGCCCCGTGCCTCCAGACCCGAAGCGATCTCTGCCAACCGCGCATTGCCCTTGCAGATGACCGCCTGATCCCGAAACGGGATCCTGTCCGTACAGGCGGTTATGCGTGCGGCGATCTCATCGATTTCGTGATCTTTCGATTCAACTGAGACGAAGGAAGGGGCCACACCGTTTGTGCCTTTGAAGGCGTTCGCTTCGAAATCGGTGGCATTCATACGCGTTCTCGCGAACTCGCGGAACGCATCGCAGATTTCCTGCGATGACCGGTAGTTTGTACTGAGTTGCAGCGATGTCCCGCCCTGAAAGTCGTCAGTCTCGAACCGGTCGATGTTGTAAGAGGAAGCTCCACGGAAACGGTAAATCGACTGCTTCGCATCGCCGACGACCCAGAGGTTTTCGCCTTCCGGTTTGAGCGCGCGCAGGAGCCGCACGCTTGCTCGGTTCACATCTTGGTACTCGTCCACCAGGATGTGTTGGTACCGACTTTGAAGTTGCGCACGCACGGCGTCATCGGATTCGACCAACGCCGTTGGACGAGCCACGAGATCCCCGAAATCAACGGCGCATCGATCAGACTTGAGCTGCTCATAGAGGTCGTAGACCGAAGCGATCTCGAGACATTTCTCGGCGGCGATCCGCTCTTCTTCCGACTCCGCAACATCCGCCATTTGCTGGGCAAGTGCCCGGTATTGGTGATGGTCCACAACCTCGTCTTTTGCGCGTGAGATGGCTGAGAGAATGGACCGCAGATTGTCGGTCGGGTCATAAAGATCGTTGAAATGCGTCAGCCGCAGTCGCGGAAACTCGTCCTCCAGCAGTGCAATAGCTTCGGTGGCATCGATTAACCTCGGATCGGGCGGCAAATCCGCACGATCGTGAAACCGGCGCAGCAGATCGAGCCCGAAGGAATGAAAGGTACCAATCCAGGCTGAACCGGCCGCTTCCGGCCAGGCCGCCATGGCGCGATCCGTCAGTTCGCCGGCCGCCTTGTTCGAAAAGGTCAAGAGCAAGATGCTTTCCGGATCGACACCGCGATCCTTCAGAACAGACAATCTGCCGACGAGGGTTTGCGTCTTGCCAGTGCCGGGTCCGGCTTTTAGGAGCAACGCCTTGCCGTCGTGCTCGGCTGCTCGCTTCTGCTCGTCATTTAGAGGCTTTGGGGCCGGTGCAGCCTCCTCATTCGATTCAGTCTGCGGCAACAGGAGTGCATCGAACAGCTGGACCGCCACCATGTCGTAGGGCGCTCCGAGACGCTCGGCTATAGCCTTTGTGCTTAGGGCCCCGTCGATGTGCCAGGACCAGGCCAATGCTCGCGGAAAAAGGAACTCACGCGCAAAGAGGTCCATCTGAACTTCTTGCCGGGCGCGATTGCTGTAATCGACGACTCGATCGGCGCCCACGGATGATGGGTCTGCCGAACGCGCCGGATCGATGCCCATGACCGGCGGAACGTCAACCAAGCCGCCGAATTCATCATGTCCGAGTTCATGGGCGACCAGAAACGCATCAAGGAAGGCGCTTCCGGTATCTTCGTGCAGGATTACACCGGCGTGTCTCTGGAACAGCGCCCGACCACCGTTCAGCTGCGGATGCCCGGCAGGAAGTTTCCTGACCTCAATATCGCGATCCCTGGCTTCGTGAAGGGCAAATTCATACGGGTTTGTCGGATCGCCGCCCTTGCCCGTGCGCTCCGCGTGAAGATCCGCTGCGCGGGTCCGTGTCGCTTCAATCCGATCCATCGCCTGCAAGCAACTTCTGCAAAGCGCGTTGCTCCTCCTCGGCAAGCCCGGCCTGGCCGACATAGTCCCAGAACTCGATGGGCGCTTCCTTGCTTGGCTTTGAATCGGATTTCATCGCGACGGCTTGGCCGTCGCCCTGCTGCATTCCTCTGATCAGGTCCTGCAACCGCACATCCAGGCTTGCCGCGAGGCCTTTCAGGAATTCTGAGGGCATCGAGCCGAGGTGAACAATATTGGCGTTCAATCCCATGAAGAACGCGCGAGGGAGGCCCATCTCGCGAGCGAGTTCTTTGACCCCGTTGCCAAACAAAGATTGTCGAACGTGTTGAACCCTCAAAGCCTCCGCCGTCATCGCCTTTGTCTCAAGCGGTAGGTTGGCCTCAGTCGCCTCGAGGTCGCTCAGCGAAAGCTCGTTAAAGAGCGCCAGTAAGTCCTTGGTGTACTCGGGATAGCGCTGCAGGTAGTCCTTGAGGACCGCGGGCGACATTTCTTCCTCAATCGTGAAATCGCTTAGGACGTCGTCTCTATTCGCCATCGTCGATCTCCAAATCCAGTGCTCGCCTTATTCTCGCATAGGCACGATCCCGCCGGTTGCGAACTGTCTTTTCCACGCAACCCAGAAGTTCCGTCATCGACGGTTCGCCATCCTTGCTGGTTTCAATCGGAATGTCTGCGAGCAACAAATCAATCACCTCTCGTTCGTCTGTCGGTAAGACGTCAATCGCGCGGCGCAGGTGAATCCGGTAATCGAAATCTTCTTCAGCCGTAAGTCCGGTCTTCTTGTAGCGATCCAACGCCGCCTCCACGACAGTGCGGATCTCCCCGGTGATGGCGTCCTCTACCTCTTCAGTAGCGTTTTCTCGGCGGTTCACTTTGCGAAGTTTGGTGATCCGCGCCGAACGCACTGCCTTGTCGAATACAACCTCATAAATATCGAGTTGCTCGTCGTAGCCTTGCCGGTCGATGAACATCAGTTCAGTGACATGGTTGATCGTCGCGTCGCGAATCTCGGCAATACGGCTGTCTTCGTAGACCGTGTCGTCTACATGGCGGTTCGGGCGTGGACAGGCCGCCTCCACCCGATCGCGAAGGATATCGTAGAGTGCAACAAACCGACCGTCCGAATTGTCGGACTTGGTCTGACGCAAGTGATACACAATCACCTCTGACGGCACATAGTCGCTGTGCCTGCGATCTTTTATTTCGGCCTGCCTCAAAAACTCGTCGAAGGGCCAATCGAGGCTCTTCTCGATGAAGTGAGTTACAGGCGGCCGGCGCGTATATAGTTCGCCGCTTTCTTTCCGTTTTCGAAGTGGGTTGATATGCATGTTGCGCCGAATCTCAAGTCAGGTCGGTTGCTTGCTTTGTGTCTCATTTATGAATATTTCAAGCGCTTCAATACTGTCCATGACTTCTTCGAATTTTGGCGGGATCCCGAATATCATGGCGGACATCCGCTCATAGTCAGTCTCCAGCTTCTTGCTCATCTCCGCGGTTGGCATCAGGCGGTACGAGCCCGGTTCTGCCCGATCGTACCGATGGTCAGGCGCACGGAACATGAGCTGCTTGTGCTGTCGGCATGCTTCGGCCAGATCGCCCATCGAGGCTACATTCTCGCCGTACTCTGCATGCCGCCAAATCTGGTGGACATCGTAGTAGTGCCGCGAATAGCGATTGAGATCAGGGACCGGACGGCCGGGATCACTATCTGCGGCGCGTTTTTCCGTCATTTCCGTCATGGCGTGCAGGATCAGCACCTTTTCCCAAAAGGTGCGTTCCGGCTTGACCGTCGTCACCCCACCGAATTTGATGGCGGCGCCATTTGGAAGTTCGTCTGCCACGTAGGGAACGATCTCACGCGCTTCGACGGGAACGGGGTCGGGCCGGGCGCCACCCTCAATCCGTACTGCAGCCTGGACATAGCCGTCTCCGGATCCGAATGCGCTGTCATAGCCGACCACCAGAACATCGAGTGCATCCCTGTTCCGATAAGGATCGAAGCCAAACTCTACGGAGAAATGGCCACTCCTGCCTGACAGTTCTTCGACGGTCGCGATCTCTTTCAGTAGCTGGTCACGAAGCGTGCCGGATATGTATTTGCGCGCCGCTTCGTCGACCTCCTCGGCGAGGGCCTTTTGCTGTTTGGTGATCGATGGCAGTGCGGCGATATCGGCCTCAAGCGGGGCATTGAGGTCGGCTTTGAATATTCCGATATCGATGTCTTCTGAGAACCGTCTTATAAGACCATACGCCTTGCTCAGGCTGGTTCCGCCCTTGAAATAGAGGTGGACCGGGTCGTTCTTGCGCCGGTTGAACAGGAAATCGAGAACCCAGCAGACATAAAGGTCCTTCTCGACATTTTCGGCGCGCGTTTCCAGTTTGGCCGCGACCGCCGAATAGAGGGCTTGGCGTTCATCGGTACTCGATTTGAGGATTTCAGCGAATGCCTTCTGCATGTGCCCCCGTCGTATCAGATAGCTGCGATGCGTCGTCCGAGCCTTCATCAGTCGGCAGTGTTCGCGTAATCTTCTCGATTACCGGATACATCCAGGCAGGAACGGCTTGGATGTTCTGGTGCAGGTCTTCGACAATTGCGTCACGCTCCCGCGCGCTAGCGAGGCGTCGGACAATCCCGTTAACGGCGGCATCCAGGCTTGCTCGATCATCGCGAAACCATGACAGGGCCTGAACGACGCGCATGGCCGGCCGGCCGGCCCAGAATGCCGTCTTGGCGGAGATCCGTTTGAAGTCGAGTTTGTAGACGACCGGCTCTTTCGCGTTTGGGTCGCCCGTGTTGGCAATAATCTCGATCGTCCTTGGATAGGTGTCGGCGTAAATCGTGCTTCGGGCCGGGACTGCCGTTGTCAGTCCAAGGTCATTGGCCGCGGTCATTCCGTCAACGAGCACTCGCAGCTTGTCGCGCCGCGCGATTGCATCGACAAATGATGCGATGGGAGGGAACACCATTTTGCCGGTCAGTTTGCTTGTAGTCGGTTTATCATAGAGGCCACGGCACGGGCGCCGGATGTCGCCACGCTTGGCAAGCCTCTGCAGGGCCTTCTCGACCCCGTTTGGGCTGGCGATGTCCAGGAAATCGGCGCGCGACCAGACCCCGCCGGGGGCGCCTGCGGTGATACGTGCATAAACCCGATTGAGTGTATCGGACGTCGGATCTGGCATTCGAATCCTCGTTTAATGACCAAAGATTATATACGAATTTTGGTCAGTAGCAATGCCGAGCGCGAAAGGCGACCAAAGTTTTTATACAAATTTTGGTCAGTAGTGGTCGAAAACAACCTGATATGGTGTCGCGCGCACCCTGACAAAAGCACCGAAAACGTGTCGTCGTCTGCTCCAGGGCTTCCCCCCAGATTGTGAACCGCCTCGCTATGGCTTATATTGCCGAATCGGAGCCGATCGCCAGGGCTGCAAGCGACCCAAAAGACGGCAGTGAATTCGATTTGAAAACCTGAACGGCAATCATTCAGCCGGCGCAGGGTGTTCATGAAGCGCTTGCGACCACCCCTCACAGACGCCGGTGAGAAATGGATTGTCATGTCTATCCAAAAAGAATGCGCAGACCGTCTGCGCGAGACCTATCGCAACCTGACCGGATCCAAACTGAAATCCGGCCATGCCCGTGAACTCGTCGCTGCCTATTTCGGCTACGGGACCGCGGCGGCGCTTCAAGCCGAAACCGAATATCCAGTCGAAGCCATCGAAACGGCAGCGATTCTCATTCCCGACCTCGCCCTGATGGATCGACGGCGAGAAGAGCTCAATCAGCTCCCTTCCGACCTCCAACCCGTCGACAACCTTGCTAGGGAAATCAGCGCGTACCTACTCGACGAGGGTTATTTCTCGGGCAAGGTTTGGTACGCCAGAGACCTCAGCGACGAGATTAACTCCTATGTCATGGAAGATCCGATGCTCATCGAGGATGCGTTGTCGGGAGAGATTGCTTCAACGAACGCCTTTTTCGATGAGCTTTATATCGATGAAGTCGCGGTCGAGGTCACGGACGATGCCTTTGTTGCTACGCTCACTGGTTCGTTGAACGGAGATCAAGACCAGGATCGGGCGTTCCACGGAGACAAGATCAACTTCACGAGCATCATGACGATGTATCGGGTTGCGGCCCGTAATGCGTATCAGAAGCTGGACTTTGAAACGAGTGGAGGTGTCGACGACTCCATGTACTTTGAAGACCAACCGGCTTAGTCACGAAGCGAAGGGACCGCCGGTCTAGCCAGCGGTCCCCATGCTCCAAACGCATTCTTCTCGCGGCGGAAAATCAATAATGCCACTGCCGAACAGAGGTGCATTTTCCGTGTCCAGCCCGGTCTTAGTACCTTCTGTGGGCACGCACGATTGCCCCAACCGCCTTGCCGGAAGCTCCTTCAATTCCGACAAGGACCTGCACGCGCGGCTTCTGCAGTTCCTTGACAGCCAAGCCAATCGGCTGAAGTTCGTCCATTGCCACCCATCTGTCACCGATAGGAACGCTCTCGATTAAGTCGTTCACCGTATGATCGGCTAGTGCAACAAGGCCTTCCAATTCCTTTGCACGTGCCCCGATAAAGAGCGCTACGTCGACGGATGTGAAGGCGGCCGTTGGCCTTCCGTCCTGGTCCACGCAAATAATCGCCGGGTGTTTCTCTACAATTTTATCGGTCAGCTCGTTGAGCTTGGTATCCACGGAAACTGCAACAAAATTCTTGTCGAGTTTCGTTGAGAGGCTGTTTGCGATTATGCCGTCACGCCGCGGACGGGTCCTGACGATGGTGCCAACAGTCGAATAATGCCTCATCCACTTGGCTGTATCCACGCAACGAAGCTCGGTCAGGCGAATAATCTTGGAGTAGGTATCATTGATGTTCATGTCGAGAACCGGTTCATGATGAGCGACCCGGTTTCGAAAGGCGTTGATCGGCCTCACAAGGTTCTGGATATCTTGCCTGCTCTCTCCATGTTGTAGGTGTGGGAAAGCTCGGTTCACCTTCGTGCGCCAAAGAGATCCGTATTCTGATCGGAAGAGGTTCGACCAAAAATCAAAGGTAAGCGTTGCGATCACCTGACCGCGCGGAGCGTTCTGACCGGCCCGCTGGATCGCCTTGTCGAGAGTTGCCAACCCTTCGGCAGTCAGCGTTTGGTTCCGGAACGCTGCATCTTGATGCCAGTCTTGCTGAAAGGTAGACACTAGGATCTCGTCAACTGCATTGCGCAACGTAACTTCTGCCACGTTGAGCGGGAAGAGGAACGCCTTCGCAAGCCGCGCGTTGTAGAGATAGAGGGCCAGCGCATACTCCTCGTGGTTGCCGCCTTTTGAAAGGTAAGTGGCAAATCGAGGTTCAGAGATTGATGCCCGGATCGCCTGCAGGTCTTGCGGCGTGTATGGATAAGGAACTTGACTTTCGGCCATAAAACGACGATAACCCACCAAAGCAGTCGAACAGGCCCCACTGGCTCGCCATGCGCCTTCGACATAGAATTTATGTACACCAGGTCAGGCCAGTCCTCACCTGGTGTTTCATTTTTATAGCCTAGTATCATACAGATCTGCACTAAACGAGCTTCAGCGGATATCAATCGCAGAGAACAGGTTCGGTAGAACCTTTCTAATCCGCGCACGGCGGCGCTCCGATTGCGGGGTTGCTCTTCTGGTCGTACAGCTCCCGGGCCTGGTCAGATTTCAATCTGCCTTGCGATGTACCTCAGAACAGAGCTTCATCGTCCTTCGGATTGGCCGGCGGCTCCACCAGGACCAGCATGTTGCCGGGCAGCGGACGCTGCAGATGTTTGACGTCCGCCCATTCCCCGGTCAGCCAGAGATCGACCTCTTCCGGCGTCGTCAGGATCGCCGGCATGGCCTTTTCGTGGATGGGCTTGACGATCTCATTCGGCGTCGTCGTCAGGAATCCGAAGAGCTCATATTCCTGCTCGCCGTCGCGGACCTTTCGCACACCCTTCCAGGGTGTCCAGAAACCGGCGAAGAACATCAGCGGCCGGTCGGGGTTCTGCGCGAACCAGGCGTTCGGCACGCGGCCGCCCTCGACCTTGCTCGCGGGATCGGGCTCCGCGAACGAGGTGAACGGAACGACGCAGCGGCTTGTCGGTCCGAGCCACCGGCGCCAATGCGGCGATCCGACATTGCGAATATTCGTAACCCCGCGATCGGCCTTGCCTTTGACGAAGGCAGGCGGCGTCGGCATACCCCAGGTCGCGCTGACAATCTCGCGATTGCCGTCATCTCCAACACGGACGATCGGCGCCAGCGTGTTCGGATAGACATTCAAGGAGGGCTCGTTCCAACCGGCCTTGTCCGCCATGGCCTTGGTGAACTCGACAACCGCGTCCCGCGTCGTCGTCAGATTATAGAGATTGCACAAATCCTGCTCCCGTCAGCGCCACATGCCGCGCATCCGCGCCCCGACATCGAGACGCATTTGCCGCGGTCCGGCATTACTCGCTTGGCCCGGCGCGACCACCGGCCAGGTCCTATTCTCGAAAAGCTGCAACAACATAGCGGGAATGAACCGTGTTCGCGAGGCGTAGACATGCCGGTCGCCGGTCGAAGACTGTCCATGGGTGAAGAAACGCTGCGGGACGACAAGGTTCAGACTGTCTTTTGCTCGCGTCATCGCCACGTAGAGCAATCTCCGTTCTTCTTCGATCTCGTCTGTCGTCCCGACGCCCAGATCGGAAGGAATGCAGCCGTCGACCGTGTTGAGGACGAAGACCGAGCGCCACTCCTGGCCCTTGGCCGAATGGATGGTGGAGAGGATCAGGTAATCCTCATCGAGCAGCGGTACACCGGTCTGGCCGGACGTTGCATCCGGAGGGTCGAGCGTCAGCTCCGTCAGAAACCGCTCGCGTGACGGATAGCCGGCGGCGATGTCCTCGAGCTGCAGGAGATCGGCGCGGCGCATTTCGAAGTCTTCGTGGATGCGCTCCAGGTGCGGTTCGTACCATGCACGGATCCTGCCGATTTCAGCGGGCCAGCCAATGTTTGCTGTCCGCAGGTCCGAAACCAGCGATACAAGAGCCGGCCAGTCGGCTGCGGCACGCGACGGTGCGGGCAGGGCGGCGAGGGTCTCGACGGGATCGGCGGTTTCGCTAACGGCATCGAGGGCGATTTGCGCCGAGGCCGGACCGACACCCGGCAGGAGCTGCATCAGTCGGAAGCCCGCCACGCGATCACGCATGTTTTGGGCGAAGCGAAGGGCCGCCAGCATGTCCTTCACATGGGCGGAATCGAGGAACTTCAGGCCGCTGAATTTGACGAAGGGGATGTTCCGTCGGGTCAGCTCCACTTCCAGCGGGCCGCTATGATGGCTCGCCCGGAACAGGACAGCCTGGTCCTTCAGGCGCATGCCGCCTTCACGATTGTCGAGCACTTCGTCGGCGACGAAGCGCGCCTGGTCACCTTCATCGCGGACGGTCACCAATCGCGGCTTTTCATTGGAGGCACGCTCGGTCCAGAGGTCTTTCGTGTAGCGCTCTTGCGCGAGACCGATGACACCGTTGGCGGCGGCGAGGATGGGCTGCGTCGACCGGTAGTTGCGGTCGAGCGTGATCACGTCGGCCTTTGGCGAGAATTCATTCGGGAAGTCGAGGATGTTGCGCACCGTGGCGGCGCGGAACGAGTAGATCGCCTGGGCGTCGTCGCCGACGACCGTCAACCCGCGCCCGCCGAGCTTGAGCGCCATCAGGATCGACGACTGCAGGCGGTTGGTATCCTGATATTCGTCGACCAGAACGTGGTCCCAGCGTCCGCCGATCTCGTCGGCGAGGACTGGATCGCCCATGGTTTGCGCCCAGTAGAGGAGCAGATCGTCATAATCGAGGACGTTCTGGATCTGCTTGGCCTCGACATAGGCCGCGAACAGGTCCTTCAGCTCCTTTTCCCACGCGGCGCACCACGGGAAGTTCGCTCTCAGGATTTCATCCAGCGGCGCCTCGGCATTGACGGTGCGCGAATAGATGGAAAGGCAGGTGCCCTTGGCCGGAAACCGGTTTTCCGTCTTCGAGAAACCGAGATCATGCCGGGCAAGGTTCATCAGGTCGGCCGAGTCCTCCCGGTCGTGGATGGTGAACTGCGGATCGAGGCCGAGCTCGATGGCGTATTCCCTGAGTAGCCGCGCGCCGATCCCGTGAAACGTGCCCGACCAGGCAAGCCCGTCGGCCATCATCCCCGCCTTGTCGCCAAGCGCTTTCGCGCAGATCCGCTCGACCCGTTTTCCCATTTCGGCGGCCGCGCGACGCGAAAAGGTCATCAAAAGAATGCGCCTTGGATTGGCTCCGGAAATCACGAGCTGGGCGACACGATGGGCGAGTGTATTGGTTTTCCCGGAGCCCGCGCCGGCGATGATCAGCAACGGCCCGCCGATGCCGCCATCGGGCAAATCGATGCCGTGCAGGACCGCGGCCCGCTGATTGTCGTTCAATTTTTCCAGATGCGCTGCGCTCATCCCGTCCCACCTCAAACCCCTGGGAATCAACGATGCGCGTCCCACGCATCGGCGTTTTCTGCCGGTCGAGGTGGCCTGAGCCCATCAAAGAGTCCGATTGACTCAAAACCGGAAAGAGAACAAAT
>MDTD01018689.1_pt1 | contig 33373 bp, 18 predicted proteins | sample 811221 | NCBI WGS metagenome assembly MDTD01 (sample SAMN05326646, study PRJNA326480) | marine metagenome | isolation source: seawater | place: Pacific Ocean: South West | collected 2011
CATCTAGATCTGAGACTTTGACCCTAAGTGTATTTGTCCAAGAAGTAATTGGTAAATTACTGGTATCCAAAGTTGCAGAGACTACTTGTGTTGATCCCGTGGCTGGAAGATTGTTTAGCAACACAGTATCTCCAAATTTAACCTCTGTACTCCCATCAACGTAAAAGAATTCTATTTTCCCACCGTCTGAATAAGCCTCAACCCCGTTATTTCGGATTGTTGCTTCCACTTCGACTGAATCTCCAGGAACATATCCTGAATTGGTCGAACTTGGATTATTGACTTCAACTGATTCGATTCCAACATCGACGAGTGGCAGCATAGTTGAATCAGTTGCGTGGTATACGTGGGGACTTGAGCCCCCGACCGATACGGTATTACCACTCATGAGTACAGCGACTACTATGGCTTTATCCAATCCACCTGGAACTACTGAAGTAGGTATTCCCGACCATGATTGGCTTTCTTCGGTGCTCGAAACAGTGACGCTATGGAAAGCATTTCCTGTACCTGCACTCTTGGATTTGTAGGTATTTCCTGCGGTGAGCCAAGCCATCCAGCAATTGTAACCGTGAGGTATACCGGAACTGTAGGAATACCCAGTACAATCCTTGTCAACGAGTGCCGCATAGAGTTTCATGTTACCTGCGGGCGTACCTGTACCTGTATAGACGTAAGAAATTGATACGTCGTATGAATTACCATTTTGATAAATTGCAGCTTCCATTCCGTAATCATTGACGGTGGAGTGCATACCACCTCCGCTTGAAAATAAGTTGTCGTAGGTCGTGTATTGATTATTTGCACCTCCTTGATTTTTGTCAGAACGATCACCGAAGTAGGCATCTGGTGCGCCGGAGGTACTCCAAACCCAATTGTAGGGACCTACCTTGCCAGCCCTTGCGGTGTCAGTATCACCATAACTGGCAGACATGTATGTGACGTAGACATATTCATCTGGGAATGTTTCCTTGATAGAGTGATGAGCTGCCGAACCACCACCAGTTTTAGAGCAATGGCCACAATTATCGGAAGAAATGTATTGTCCAAATACAACGTGTCCGGGGCTTGTAGCATGAGTGCCATGCGATTGTGCTTTAGTAGGTTCATCACTCAATTCCTCAACGTTAGGATTGAGTGTACTAGAGAAATAACCCGAAAGGATACTAACCACAAAAATCGATACGAGGACTATCGATAACGTTCTCACTGAGGCTTTCATGTGTTTCTGAGTATTTGTAAGGTATATCAACTAGTCGCCCCCGTGTTAAAATCCTACTCGCGACCTGTATAGTGAATCTTGTGCTTTCCATAACATTTTCACTTTGCAACTCTTGGCCAAGTTATGGGCGAAAAATCACCTGTTCTAATTCGAGAAGAAGGAGGAAAAATACACCTTGTTCATCTTGTTGACGAGATGATGAAAATCAAAGGATTGGGCGTGTTTAACCCAAGTAAGTTACTCAGTAATTTAGAAATTGGAGATAACGTGGAAATTGGGCAAAAAAAACTACAACGAGTACCTATGAGATTACCTGAGTTTATTTCTTGCATGAAAAGAAGGGCGCAGACCATCAGTGCCAAAGATGCTGGTTGGCTTATCTCAAACATGGGAATCGGCTCCAGTGATGTTGTCCTTGATGCAGGACTAGGTTCTGCAGGTCTTGCTCTTCATCTGGCCCAAGTATTGAACCCAAATGGAACGCTTATCACTGTAGAAGTAAGAGATGATCATGCCAGTGTTGGTTTGGAAAACCTAACCGCTGCAAAGGAATGTTTTTCAGAATTCCCAAATCACGAACACTACTCTGGACTTGTTCAAGAAGTTGTAAAAAATGAGAATATTCCCCCATTGGATGCTTGTATTTTGGACATGCCCGATCATTGCGAAGCCATTCATGCCTGTTCCGAAAAATTACGTATCGGTGCAAGACTTGCATGTTATGCACCAAATTCTGTTCAAGTTGAGCGATGTTGGCTTGATTGCGAAAACGCTGGCTTAGAAGTTGAGCATTGTGTTGAAATCATCGAACGCCCTTGGAGCAGGACTTCAAAGGGAGGGATGAGACCCTCAAAAGGCTTGTTTGGCCATACCGCATTTTTGCTCGTAGCAAAGAAGGTTACTCAACAACTCTAATCTTGATTTCACAACTTGGACATGTAAATCTGAACGGAGGTTTAGCACCCCTTGGAACACCCAAGGTCTCTTGACAAGATGGACAGTTGACTTTCCTTCCATCAATCATCCTGACTTCATTTTCGGCCAAAGTTGCCGGTGCAGGAGGCATGATATCTTCTCCAACAACCGGTGTCGTAAGAGAAGGCAGGCTTTCAAGAGAGGGTGGCAAAAATGCATCTTCTTCGATTGGTTTTTTCCTTCGCATTCTCATGAACATAATGAGAAGGAAGGAGAGAATCCATCCGCTTGAAATAAAAGTAATACCTTGCTGGTTATCGATTTCAAAACCGAGCGGCAAGGTTAAACCATCCGGAGTAGGAGTAATGCCTTCAACATTAATTTCTCGTGTTGAGGATTTCTCGCTTGCGGTGAGAGTACCAAATGATGCGGTCGCTTTAACGTTCAGAATCGCCGTAAATCCTTGGTTCCCTGTTGCGATAAGAATCAGAGAAAACTCTGTACACTGAGAGGGTTCAAGCGTGAAATTCTGACTAATTGAGTCGCTTCCACTTTCTCTCCATACCTGGCTTAATTTAGCAGAATTCACACCCTCTAATTCAACCATTCCGTTGGTATTTGTATTTGCTTGATTGCAAACCACAACTTGAGAGGTAACATCACCTTGATGAGATATTTCTGAAGAGGCAGGATTGAATTGTACGGCAAGGGCACCATCACTTGACCAATTTTCGAGAACTTCATAGGCCATACCCTCTTGAATGTTATAGAAAGCATCAGCTGAACTCGTAGCTCTGAATTGAACTTGATACAATCCTGCTCCTTGAGAAGACTGTGTTCTGCATGTCCATGTGTATGGAGAGGAGGAACTGCTCGGAGCGAGGCTCTCGGCAAATACAACATCGCAAAAGGAGTCTACTGAAATTACACTGATGTTGTCAATAGCATTACCTGAATTTGAAATGACAATTGTGCCACGTATTTCTTCTCCAGGTTTCACTTCATCCACGATTGGGAGTATTTGCATCTGGACACCTACTTTTTGTGGCACTAGGATCAAATCAAGACTATCAATGACTTCACCTGTTGAACCTGCTATAACTTGGACGGGTAGTGATTCACCTGCTTGTGAACCGCCCGAGGCGATTTCTCTGAAACTTAATTCAATGTCCTTGGATTCACCAGGGCCTAATTGCATGACATTTACATTGGTCTCAATTTGGAAATAATTTGTGGTGTTGGAATAATCAAAATTTAGGGAAAAGGTTTCGTTCGCAGTACCCATATTGATAACAGTCAGTAGAGCGGATGTGGCTTGAAGTGGAGATGTAGTAATCCTGTTCGTACTCGAGGACAGTTCTGCTGCAATTCTTTTTGATATTTGTAAATCAAGTTCAAGAATTTCAATTTGTGTGCTATCCTCAATGTTTGAAACCAAACACTCGACCACGTAAGAGGAAGGAATAATCGAAGGGTCTGCTGAGAAGGTCAGTGCTACCTCAATTGATGCCATCGGCATAAGACCGGTAATGGTTTGATTTTCGAATTGAGCGGTAATTCCCATAGGAAGTGATTGGATACTTAGTTCCAAATCAAGTGATTTTGTACCGACGTTGTGAATGGTTACATTTGAGGTTCTTGTTCCACCAGCAGGGACAATTACACGATTATTTTGGGGACCACTCATTGAAAATTCTGGCGCCCCTTCAACCGTGACATTGAGATAAGAGATAACTGAATCTGCTTGGGAATGATTGCTGGTGAGAGAGAATGGAAGAGAGAAATTGCCAACGATTCCTGATTGTGCCGTGATCACTACATCCACATACGTCCCTTGACCCCGAGAGAGGGAGGCAACAGGAGGTAAATTCACCACAAATGCGGAAACATTACCCTCAAAATTGAGCAAAACGTCTGCCGATTCTGACCCTTGGTTAGTTATCAGGAAAGGGATAGTAGCACTCACATCTGGAAAAAGCATGATATCTTGAGCATGGCTCAAAGATAAATTGAATGATTGTTCAATGACAATTGAGAATTCAAAATCAAAAATAAATCGAGGGTCAGATTGCTCCACACCATTGATGCTGAAGGTACAAACATCTCCAACTGAGGATGAAGGGAGAGGGAAAAGAGCGATACTCAAATCTATTTCTTGCCCCATAAGGATTGTGCTTTGAATTTCAGAAAGCGAAGATTGGCACGGACCAGATATCGTATCTAAAGTCCAATCATAAGCGGCATCACCATTACCTATGTTGGTAAGTGAGAGGTCAATATTTTGCTCAATACCAGGCAACCATGCAAACATCGGCTCTCCAACATCGATGCTCAAATCGTGATTAACCGTGATATTGACTACCATTGTTGAATAAACCGAAAGGTTACCAAAAACCGAGGCTGCATACAATCGAACTCCGGTGAATCCTGGCCCTTCATTTGAGGGGACAGTTATTCGAAGAGTCGTCGTTTGGGTCTCTGAAGAAGAAATATTTTCGATGACATCATCAAGCCAGCGAACTTCCCATGTTGAGGGAATGGCTGCATTCTTTGGTGCAGAAGAGGACATGCCACCATTCCCTGACCCATTTCCAGATTGATTACTCGATTGCCATGGATAGTCAAGGGAAGAGGTATTGTTGAATACCGTATCAGAGGCATATTGTTGTAATTGTAGTTTGAGAGTTGTATTTAGATTTGTAGAATCATTTAGTCCTACTGGAGAATAACCCGTAAGCGTCGCATACATCACGCATGCTGATAGATAACTCCCAGACAGTGAAGGGTGTGAACCATCATTCGTGTAGAGATCATAAAATATATTTCCAGGAGCAGTTGGAACACCGTTTGCAGCAACAATATCATCGTGAATGGCTTTCCATGCCAGACCAACTGGTGCAATCCATACGGTTGCATTTGTATTTGCAGTCATATTGGTTTGAAAATCGAGATATCCTGATTCAAGGTTGTCCTGCATTACGGTATAATTTGGATTCCTAAGGGGGTTTGTGACATCTCCTGCTCTCCTGCCCCACGTCATGAATAGAACGACTTCTGAACCTTCGGTGTGTATTCTCTCAGCGAGAGAAATCGCCGCATCTTTTGAATCATTCCAGTCTGAGTTATTTCGTGGAAATGATGGTATTTGACTTTGGTCTTGTAAAACAACATAATCCCAGGCAGTATTTGAGAGCGTGGTGTTCCATTGATTGCCGCTTGTGTTTACGTTTGTATAATGTTGCGGGAGGGTCATACCACCACCGGTCTGTGCATCAACGCTGGTGTTTCCTCCAGCTGCGTCGATCATATCCTCAATCAATGTATCGAGGGCGTTTGCCTGTGTGTAAGAATTTCCAAACATGAGAATCGAAGAAATCGACGATGTCGTTTGATTTGTTTCCCCTGGATTGTTACCTTCGCTTCCGTTTCCATTTGAATTATTTCCCGTTGAGTTATCTTGTGAGTTATTTGAGTCCTCAGGGGTCCAATTGGCCCAAAATTCCGCTAAATCAGGCTCACTGTCTACCGAAAGTAGGAAAGTGTCCTGCACATTACCGTGATTGCTGATTTGAACAGATAAATCAACAGATTGACCTGGATCAAGCGTTACTAAACCATCTTGTCCCAGAGCAGAGGCATCAATGCTTGGCAGATACATTGGCAGCACCGTTAGAACGACTAAAAGGTACGAAGAGATACCCTCGCCTGGTTCTGTTACCGTAATATTGAGGATGGTGCTATCAGAGGGTTGTGCTTCAATAGAGAGAGAAATCACAATGGTTGTATTTCGTTCGCCAAGTTGAGGATACACGTCCTCGACCGTTGATTCTGTTGGTATTGCATCCCAATACATCGAATTGGTTTCAGCTTCAATATCATATGATACAATGGAATCTCCTTCATTTTCAATCACCAAAGTGAGATTTTCAACAGAACCGGGTTGTAATGCAATGTGGAGGGTATCTGCAGATAACACGATATCCTCGTGTGCCCTGACACCAGGAGTTATCAACGATGTCAGTAACAATAATGTCAGGAAATAAGTTACACTTGTCCTCGACATGAACTCTCCAAACCCACAATACATTTCAGCCAATCGGCAAAATGGACGTTTCATCATTGTTTTAATACTTCAATCCTAGAACCGTCAATCTTCTCCCAGGGGAATGTACCTGTATCTCCTGGATGACGGCCAAAGTGCCCACCTGCGGCTGTCGAACTGTATATCGGACGTAATAAATCCATATCGCGGATAATGGCCCTCGGTCTGAAATCAAAGGCTTTGTTCACACGATTGGTTAATTCACTGTCACTAACTTGGCCGGTTCCAAAGGTCTCAACCCTTACACTCACAGGTTCTGCGATTCCAATGACATAAGCCAGTTGAATTTCACACCGAGATGCTAGACCTGCCGCAACCACGTGTTTGGCAGCCCAGCGGCTTGCATAAGCCGCAGAGCGGTCGACCTTAGAGGGGTCTTTTCCTGAAAAGGCTCCACCACCATGTCTACCCATGCCACCGTAGGTATCGACAATGATTTTCCTGCCAGTTAATCCTGCATCTGCGTAAGGACCACCAGGATCTGCAAAGCGACCTGTGCCATTAACGACCAAACGGTAATCTTCTGGTAAAATGGATTCTGGAATGACGTGTTTCACGACGTGTTTCTCAATTTCGTCCCGTATGTATGCCTGTTCTTTATCTTCGTCACCATCAAACTGGTCTTTCAGTTTGTCATCATGCTGGATGGCGATGACGACCGTATGGACGTGGGATACCTCTCCCTCATTACCATATTCGATGGTTACTTGACTTTTCGCATCTGGTCTGGCCCAAGGAAGAATGCCCTTTTCTCTTACTTCAGTAAGTCGGCGGGTTAATTTTTGAGAAAGTGCTGCTGCGAGTGGAAAAAATGTTCCAGTGAGCCCATCTAGACCTTCTGTTTCCATACAAGCATAACCAAACATAAGACCTTGGTCCCCTGCGCCTTGGGAAAGATCGTTTTGGTCAACACCTTGGGCAATGTATTGCGATTGAGTAGTGATGTGGACTTGAACATCACACAACTCTTGACTGGTTGCATCCATTCCTATTATGTGTGAGTCATATCCAATTGATGCCGCTGCTTTCCTTGCAATTTGCTCGTAATCTGGAGCATCTCCTTTCACAGTGACTTCACCAGCTAATACGATTAAACTTCGATCTGATTTACCCTTCACACATGTTTCAACCGCTACTCTCGCATGTGGGTCGACTGAAAGACAGGCATCAACAATAGCATCAGAAATGGCATCACATAGTTTGTCTGGGTGTCCACTACTGACAGATTCGCTTGAAAATAGGTTTCCGACCATGACACGTCGGATGGTTCAAAGAATATCAATCCATTCCTTGCGATGAGTTCATGTTTGTCTTCCATCCCCCACAACTATGGCCGAACCTGTGCCCTTGTCAACTGCTTATCGGACGCATGCGTTGAACGAAATCCAAGCAAACGGTGCATCTCTCATTGATGTCGAGGTTACAGTGTGCGGTTTCATGGAAGCAAACAGAGGAAAGGGTAAAATTTGTTTCGTTGACCTAAGAGATGGAACTGGAAAATGTCAAATTTTTCTCAAAGAAGGGAATGTTGACGAAACAATTCTTACTGAAATACAAAATTTAAGTCGAGAATCCACCATCCAAGTCCGAGGAGTTGTAGCTCAGAAACGACCGCCTAAAGTCAAGGAAGGCGAACCAATTCCTCCTCCAGAATACGAAGTCGTTGCAAATCATGCCTCAGTTTTAGCCCAAGCAGAGACACCCTTACCTCTAGGCGTAACCGATAGCGTGCACGTAGAATTGGACACTCGTCTTGATAATCGATTCTTGGATTTGAGGAGAAAACACGTGAATGCTATCTTCAACCTACGTTCAAAGATATTGCAGTATGGGAGAGAGCACCTCATCAAAGAGGGTTTCAAGGAAATGAATAGCCCAAAAATTATTGCAGCAGCGGCTGAAGGAGGAACAAACTTATTCCCGATGAAATATTTCGACCGAGACGCTTATCTTTCCCAGAGCCCCCAACTTTACAAACAATTGGCGGTCCTAGGGGGTCTTGAAAGAGTGTTTGAAATTGGACCTGCGTTTCGAGCCGAAAAGCACGACACATATCGTCATCTTAACGAATTTGTTTCATTTGATATCGAGATGGCTTGGGCCAGCGATGAAGATGTTATGGGCGTTCAGGAACGCATGATTCATCACATCTGGTCCCAAGTGGCTGCAAATGAACAACACTTTGTTGACGACATCAATGCTTATCGATTAACACAAGATATGGAACCAATCGAAGTAATTCCACCGACCATACCATTTCCAAGAGTCTCTTATTGTGATGCAATCGATTTGATTCAACAAAGTGGACAAGAAATCGAATGGGGAGATGACATAGAAGCCCATCATGCAGATATCATCGCAGAAAAACACAATGGATTTCATTTCATTCCACGATGGCCGATGGAAATGAAACCGTTCTACATTTACCATGATGAAAAGGAAAAATCAGTATCTGGAGGCCAATTATCGAGAGGATTTGATTTGAATTATGGCCGTGATGAAATGACAAGCGGTGGACAAAGAGAGCATCGAACAGAAATTTTGCGGTCTAATTTAGAGAACATGGGGCTTGAACCCAGAGAATTCCAGTTTTACATTGATGGCTTCAGATTTGGCGCTCCTCCTCACGCAGGATGGGGTTTAGGCGTTGCGCGACTCACAATGGTACTCACCGGAAGTAGGAATGTAAGAGAAACGGTTTTGTTCCCAAGAGACCGAAGAAGATGCACTCCCTGACCGAAAATAACGGGTATCTCTAACCCCTCGGGTCGACCATGCCGAAGCCAACATTTGCCTATCTTTTGCTTAAAGAACATCCCTATGGAAGGGAGATGTTGCGCCAAATTCTCTCCGAAGGGTTCGTTCCTGACATCATCATTAGCGAGGTATCGGATATTGCTGATGAGGAAAGAGAAAAATTTCTGAAACGAATTGAGGGTCATGATATCGCACCTACGGTGAAAGAACAGATTGAACATTTGGACATCATACATGAAGAGGTTTCAATTCACAATTCTGAATTTGTAATGCCTCTGATCAAAGGTTTTGAACTTGACCTGATTGTTTTTGGTGGAACTCGAATCATCCGAGGAGAAATATTGGATTACCCTAAAGATGGGGTCATCAACTCACATCCAGGCCTGCTGCCTGATTGCCGAGGTTCAGCCTCCCCAGCATGGTCGGTTTATCACGACATCCCCATTGGTTCATCTACACATTTTTGTGACAATGGAATCGATACCGGGGACCTACTCATGCGTAGAGAAATCGCAGTTAAAAGAGGCATGACATACGAAAATTTGTGTTATGAAACCTTGGTACTGGCCGGAGTTTTGATGAAAGAAGCCCTCATTGCTTATGATGAGGGAAGATGGAGTGAAATTCGTAGAGTCCAAGGTGAAAGCCAGCACCCTACGTTTCGTAATGCTCCTGAGGAAATTCTACAGGTAGTGTATCAAAAACTTGCAGATCAAACATATGCCCATTATGCGGACGGAGAGTGATAAAGTGGACAAATTTCCTTATTCTGAAACAATCTTGGTAGGATACAAGGCCCTTGTATGTGGCGCTTCAAAGGGTATTGGGCGAAGCACTGCAATGGCTCTCGCTCGTTGTGGAGCCAAAGTTGTGGTTTGCAGCCGAAATGAAGAGGAATTGAAATCTCTGGTTGAGGAATTACCCGGTGAAGGACATGACATGATGGTCATGGATTTAGAAAATCTTGAACTGCTTGATGAAGTAATCTCTGAGAAATTGAAACAAGAGCCATTTCACATCCTGATCAATAATAGCGCTGGTCCACCTGGTGGGCCGTTGATAGATAACAAAATTCAAGATTTTGAAGCACCGTTCAAAAGACACTTGCATGCATCACATTTGCTGGTACAACGATGCCTCCCTGGCATGACTGTTTCCGGTTTCGGACGCATCGTTAATATCATCTCAACCTCAGTCAAAGAACCAATCCCAAATATCGGATTATCAAACACTTTGAGAGGTGCGATGGCTTCATGGTCCAAAACGTTGAGTAGAGAATTACCACCCTGTATTACCATCAACAATATTCTTCCAGGGTTTACTGATACTGAACGTTTAGACTCATTGGCGGATTCCATCCATCAAAAAACTGGCAAATCTCATGATGAAATCAATCACCAATGGATGAGTCAAGTTCCAATTCAAAGATTGATCCACCCGGATGAAACTGGCATAGCAATCGCATTCTTGTGTTTACCGAGCAGCGGAGGCATCCGCGGCGTGAGTTTAGCCGTTGATGGAGGACGATTACGTTCTATTTGAGGTGATTTTTTGAGTGAAATTTCGAGAGAATTTGCGGAAGAAATTCTACAAATAATTGAACATCAACAAGGTTCTAATGTCATCGATACGGCACTGGCTTTGAGAATGATTGATGTCGCAGTGCAACTTGGAAGAGAAGATTTGGTCGAAAAAATTATTTCACACGCTAGTGATGTTGCTGCTGATGATGAAGAAAAGGGCTGGGTTCTGTTTGAGAAAATGAAGAGAGATGAGTCTGAAATAGACTCTTTCGTGACATTTGCCATTGAACAAGAGGCAAATTACTCAAAATTAGCAGCGGCGGTGTTTCACCATGCTGCGTTACTATATCTAGGACGGGAAGAACTTGACGATGCAAATACAATGGCCAATCGTTCCATGCGATTAAGAGAGCAATCAAAAGATGAAAATGGAATTTTATTTGGATTAAGTTTGTTAAGTCACATCGCAAAACAACAAGAAGACTGGGATACAGCAGAACTTTTCTCCCAGAGAAGATTGAATCTGGCCCAATCAGAATCAGAAAGAATGGAAGCGATTCAAGATATTGCACACATCAAAGCTACAATTGGAGAATTGGAAATAGCGATGGAAATGATGCAAGAGTCATTAGAAATCGCTGAGGAAATTGGTGATCTCGACGGAGTTTTAGTATCTCGTTGGGGCCTTGCTGATTTAGCGGAAATCAGTAATCAGCCGGACGAAGCGATGGTCCAACTCTCCGCGGTAATGACACAAATGATGGAATCAAATATTCCGGTGCCAGCGCCTCTCAAAGAACGAATTTCCAAATTGACAGAAGTGGTGGGCTGAGTAATGGAATACGACATTTTCTTTTCAATCAGTCAGACTCCTGACCATGAAGGATACACACCTAATGAAGAAGAGATGTTTAGAAATTATTTTGAGCAAGTTGAATGCGCCGATCGCCTCGGTTTTGGTGTCGCATGGATTGCTCAAGCCCATCTTTCAACTCAAACACAACAACAGAATGACCAACCAGTTGTACCTCACTGGAAGGGAGAAGTTGGACTGTGCACTGATTTTCCACAACTAGCCTTGGAAACTTTTCAGCGCACAAGTAAGATTGATGTTGGTTCAGCCGTGATAAGTATACTTGCAGGTGGAGGTCCAATCCCTGTTGCAGAGAGAATCGCAAATACCCTGCAATTTCTGAAACTTCGCGGTGACAAGCGTAAACTTCACGTTGGTTTTTCTGCCGGACGATTCGAATTTATGGCTCGACCATATGGCATCACACCTCGAAATGAAATTGAAAAAGCGGCATGGCCTGCACTACGTGGACAAATTTTTATGGAAGCCGGTGAAGTATTCCTTCGTTTATTGAGAGGTGACACCTTACACTCTGATGACGTAAAAGACACGGTTCTTACAAAAGAACATTTCAGAAATAAAGAAGATTGGACAAATTTGCTTGAAACTGCTGGTGGTGAAGTAGAGGCCATCTCTTTTGAGAGGAGATATGAATTTGAAGAGATATCAATCGTTCCTACACAATTTCCAAAGGAACAACTGGAATTAGTTGCTGGCACGCACGATCCTTATGCTCAAGTATTCTTCAACCAAATCTTGCCCGTGAAAGTTTTCAACTTATCCATCACTTCTCCTGATGTCATCGAAGCGACGCACCAAAGGATGCGAGATTGTTTTCACCAAGATGGCGGTAAATGGGAAAGGAGAGATATGCCAAGAACAACGTTTGTGTTCCTTAATGCCGAGGGTGACTTAGATGAAGAGCAACAAAACCTTGCTGCTCAAAAAGAAGCCGAGCTTGCCCTTGGGGCATATTGGCGAGCACTGGATGGAACACTTGACCCAGATAAGGTCAAAAAAGCGGCCAATAATGCACTCATTGGCAATCCAAAAGAGATTGCAAAACAAGCACTGGAACGGTTTCATCCAGAGGATAGAATCATGACATGGTTTGACTTTTTCAACCATGACTCAGCGAGAGTGATGCGAAATATGGAAGCGTGGATGACCCAAGTGGTCCCGTTAATCGAGAAAGGTTTGGAGAGAATTTCATGACCATTCAACATGATCCTCATTCAGCGGTTTCTCCAGGTCAACCGGGCTCTCAGGTATATCCTGACTCCCCCTTTGGAGAAGACATACAAGGTATACCAACCGGACGTGATGTGGAATGGGAACCTTTAGTAGACTACAGAAGAAATGGAGTAAGTGAAAACACCGTTCATGGCGCTGTTGCATGGTGCCATGGGAATGAAGTAATCCATTCCTTTGGAGGGAATGTCCTTTGCTATGGAAGGTCAATGATGAAACCGTTCATGCTCAAATCATTCGTCAAAGAATTAGAGGATTGCAGTTGGGAACAGAAAGCCATCTCTGTGGCAAGCCATAACGGAGATACAGAACACGTGGCTACTGCTCAATCACTTCTCGCAAAATCAGAATGGCCATTGATGATGACGCCGTTGGATGTTCCGCTCGTTCAATTCGGTCGCCAGGTTCGCAGGCCAAGAAGATGGTTTCATACATGCAGCGGGGAACATGCGGCAATTTTGAAAGGATGTAGAGCCAAAGGATGGAATAGAGCGGGTTACACTTTGCCTGAACATGAGGTGTTTCAAGCATACATGGAGCAGCTTCGCCGATTTTTAGGTAAATCTTGGAAACCACTTCGTATTGCGAAAGATGGGTGTGGTTTGCCGACGGTAAGTAATACGGTTTCTGAATTGGCAAAAATTTACGCGGGCTTGGTTCGTGATAAAGACGAAGATTGGATCTGGGAGGCGATGTGTCGCCATCCAGACTTGGTTGGAGGATTCAATCGATTGGATTCGACAATTCTCAAGGTTGGGGAAGGTAAAGTAATTGCAAAGGAAGGAGCTGATGGATTGCTTGGGCTTGCAATCCTTCATGAAGACTATCCTGACGGCTTAGGTATTGTCATTAAAATTGCTCATGGTTGGAACGCCCAAGCCACATGGTACGTTGCTCGCTCGATATTAGGAACTCTTGGATTTGAATTGAGAAACCCCTACCCCTTGCACCGACAAAAGGCATTCATTGTCCCAGGCATCGTCCCTGAAAATCGAATTGAGATACTCAAAAACATCCCAACATGGGATGAATGGGACCCAGATAGAGACCGATGGCAATATGAGGTCGACGTATGATTATCGTCCAAAATTACATTGCTGGTTCTTTTGAAACAGAAATCGAAACTATCGATGATATTGGACCAGCAACGGGGGAAAAAATTGCAAAAATCCCTCGTACCTTAGACGCAAATGCTTCAATTTCTGCTGCCAAGGAGGCCAAAAAGGATTGGGCAAATCGAACCATAGAGGAAAGGGCTCAATGGTTAGGAAAAATTGCTGATGCGATTGAACAAAGAAAGAGTGAACTCGCAAAAGTAGAATCACTTGACACGGGAAAACCGATTGAAGTCGCTTTGAATGTTGATATCGACAGATGTATCAAAAATTTTAGATTTTTCAGTGAATATCATACTCATATCTCCGAGAATGAATATCGCATGGATGACGCTACAAATTTTATCCTGCGAAAACCAATGGGCGTAGTGGCCCTCATCACTCCATGGAATTTACCGCTATATCTACTGACTTGGAAACTGGCACCTGCCTTACTCATGGGAAATACCGTCGTTGCAAAACCAAGCGAGTTAACACCTCTTTCTGCACATGCCCTATGTCAAATTTTGGAAGATATCCAATTCCCAAAAGGAGTCGTGAACATGGTTCATGGATTTGGACATGAAGTTGGTCAATCGATTATTGAACATCCAGATATCGATGCAATTTCTTTCACAGGAGGAACCCAAACCGGAAGAATTGTAGCCAGTATTGCTGCGCCAATGTTCAAAAAATTAAGTCTGGAATTAGGAGGGAAAAATTCGTCGATTATTCTTGATGATGCCGATCTTTCCATTGCAATCCCGGGAGTTGTACGTGCAGGTTTTCTCAATTCAGGGCAGATATGTCTTTGTGGCAGTCGTATTCTCGTTCATGCGTCAATTTATGACGAATTCATGAAGGAATTTATTCCTCAAGTCAACAACTTTTCAATAGGCCCTGTTATTTCAGAAAACCATATGCAAAAGGTGCTATCATACATCGAATTAGCAAAAGAAGAGGGCGGAGAAATTCTCACAGGTGGTGAACAATCTGGAGAGAATGGATTTTTCATTCCACCAACAGTCATCACTGGTTTAGAGCCTGATTCACGTTGTTCTACCGAAGAAATATTTGGACCTGTAGTAACAATTCACACCTTCCAGTCTGATGAAGAAGCCATCGCTATTGCCAATAATACCGATTATGGATTGGCAGGTTCAGTTTGGTCAAAACAGCGAGGAATGGCTGTTGCAGAAAAAATAGAATCCGGTATGATTTGGGTGAATACTTGGTTACATCGTGATTTAAGAGTCCCGTTCGGAGGAGTGAAGGACTCGGGTTTAGGCAGAGAAGGTGGTCGATGGTCACTTGAGTTTTTTTCTCAACCAATCAACATTTGTGTTATGGATTAAAAAACGACTCATTCAAATCATGACTGTTGTTCCGTTGTAAGGGGCCAAGATGTCAATCCATGCTAATGCGAAGAAAATTACAACCCACACGCTTCAAGAAATGAAGGCTGCAGGGGAGAAAATTACTATGCTGACCGCCTACGATTATTCTCTGGCTAAACTGGTAGACCAAGGAGGTGTCGACATCATCCTCGTGGGTGATTCTGCATCAAATGTGATGGCTGGAAAAGATACGACTGTTCCAATGACGCTAGAGCATATGATCTATCATGCACAGTGTGTTGAAAGAGCCGTCGAAAAAGCACTGATTGTTGTAGATATGCCATTTGGAACCTATCAAGGAAATTCCCGACTCGCCTTAGAAAGTGCAATCAAGATTATGAAAGAAACCAATGGCCATGCTGTGAAACTTGAGGGAGGTTCCGAGATCGTTGAAAGTATCGAGAGAATTTTGACCGCAGGCATCCCGGTGATGGGGCATTTAGGACTGACTCCTCAGTCGATTTACAAATTTGGAACTTACAGCGTTCGAGCCAAAGAAGAAGAAGAAGCAAAAAAACTCATTGAAGACGCGAAGTTGCTTGAACAGGCAGGCTGTTTTGGGATTGTATTAGAGAAAATACCGAGTGAACTCGCACGGGCAGTTACAGAATCTGTGTCCATCCCAATCATTGGCATTGGTGCTGGACCCCATTGCGATGGACAGGTATTGGTTCTTCATGACCTCCTTGGAATTACCACTGATTTCTCACCGAGGTTTTTACGCAGATATCTTAACCTTGAAGAATCGATAACCGATGCAGTCAAGTCATTTTGTAAAGATGTTCGAGATGGTGATTTTCCAAACGAAAGTGAATCGTATTAACTTAAGCGATCATCAAAACACCGACGAAGGCTGTAAAAGCAATACCCATGCCATGCCAAACGCCAATTCTAAACGGAGGCAAGTGGTATTGAGGCCATGAAACCGACATCCAAATCCACAATATTCCTGGTATCGCGAATACAAAATAAGAAAATCCAAGAAACCAAAGTATCGCTAGAGGTAGGGCGACTACTCCTACTCCAAACATGTGATCTTTGGATGCAGGTATGCCGGTGAGTTTTGCAATAAGTGGTGAGGCGACAATCGCCAGCAATAACGCATATTGCATGGGGTTGGGATAATATGTAGTGAATCGAAGATCCAGGTATTGAAAAAACATTCCAAAAATGAAGCCAATGATGCCCGGCACGGCATTGTGTTGTACTGACGTATCCCCCATATTTCGTCCACTTCCTTCCGATGCATAGAAAGTCCGGTTATTTGTGGTCGTTCTATGGCGGAAGGTCAAATCGTGGCTGGATTGCTAGCACCTCATCCACCACATTTGGTTTATGCGGAAAATCCGCCTCAAAATGAGCCTAATTCAGAAGGTGGATGGGAGCAATTACGATGGGGATATGAACGGCTTAGAAAATCCTTGGAAGATGTTGATTACGATTGTATCGTCATTTTATCGCCACATTGGCAAACCTATGTCGGCACTCATTTTCTTGGACTAGAAAGATTTGAATCTCTTTCTGTGGATCCAATTTTTCCAAATTTATTTCGATTCAAATATGATGTAACTGTTGATGTTGAATTGTCCAAAGCCATTCATGACCAGGCCAAAGATGACGGCTTGGCTGTAAAAATGATGGAAAATCAAGATTTCAGAATTGATTATGGAACCATCACATCTTGCCACATGATTAGACCTGAATGGGATAAGCCAATCGTGAGTATCTCAAGTAACCGAGGACACGCTTATTACTCGGTTGAAGTAATGCAAGAAATGATGATTCAACTTGGAAAAGCCACCAGAAAGGCAATTCTAGAAAGCGGCAAAAAGTGTGTAATTGTAGCGAGTAATTCTCTCTCGCATCGCCACTTTACAACTGAAAGCGAGGTTCCAGAGGATATGAGTGTTGAGCACATCTCAAGTCATGCCATGCATCTATGGGATATGAGAATGATTGAACTCATGCGGTCTGGGAAAAGCCAGCAAATTGTCAATGAGATGCCTGAATTTGTCGAACAAGCCATCGCAGAAAGCGATGGAGGTGCATTAACATGGATGTTATCTGCATTAGACATGCCAGATGAACCCGCTATTTTACACGGATATGGCACAATCATCGGAACTGGGAATGCAATCATGGAATGGCCATCAAGAAATTGGAGGGAGAACTCATGACCGCCCAACCAGTGAAATCTCTCGTGGTTCCTGCCCACCCGCATCCTCTACTCGCACCAGAAAAAAACGAGGGCTGGGGTAAAATTCGTGAAGCCTACGACAATGCTAGAGAAATCATTGAACAAACAGATGCCGATGTTCTTGTCATCTATTCGACGTTATGGCCGAGCATTATTGGTCACCAAATTCAAGCACATCCAAATCCTGAATGGGTACTGGTTGATGCGGACTTCCATGACTTAGGTTCAATTCCATACCAATTCAGGGTAGACACCGAATTAGCTGAAGCATGGCATAAAGCAAATCAAAATCGTGGACTGGAAAGTCGGAAAGTCGCCTATGATGGATTTCCAATTGACGTAGGTTCAGTTGTTGCCTGTAAATTACTCAATCCAGACAACAGATTGCCAGTGGTGATTTGTTCATCAAATGTTTATGCCAATCGTGCCGAAACGACGGTTCTTGCCAAATCCTGTTTGGATGCAATCAACCAATTAGGTAGAAAAGCCGTTGCTGTTTCAATCATGAGTTTATCGAATCGAATGTTTACAGCACCTATACAACCTCATGAAGACCGAATTCATTCAGCAAAGGATGATGAATGGAACCTCAAAATATTGGAATTTCTAGGAGCAGGAAGACTCGAAGATGTGGCCCAATTATCCAGAACAATTCATCATCAAATCAGGGTACAAAAAGTCGTTGCATTCAAACCCATGTGGTGGCTTTCTTCAATGAACCAACACAGAAATGATCTAACAGGCGAGGTCCTAGGCTACGAACCTATTCACGGCGCTGGAGCGGCAGTTGTTGTCCTCGATCCAACATCAAGTGGCCAAGGTGACAAAGAATATGATGAAGATTCTGTAGAAACATTTGCAGGCGATAGGGACGTACTTGATGAAGAAAAAAATTCGAACCTGGTTGAGACAAAAGAACAGCCAATTCACTCCCAACATCCTGAATTATGGGAGCCGACGGATACCAACACATCGGTGAATAGTCAAGAAGCACCCAAACCAGTTGGAGCATATCCTCATGCACGACGTGAAGGAAATGTCCTGTATCTCTCCGGTGTTGGGCCAAGACAACCAGGGACCAGTCAAATACCGGGCGGAGCGATTAAAGACGAAAACGGCAAATCAGTTGATTATGATATCAAAGCACAAACAAGAGCCGTCGTTTCAAATATTGAAAAAATACTCAATGAAGCAGGAGCATCACTTGAAAACGTAGTCGATGTTACGACTTTTCTCATCGACATGGATCGTGATTTCAAAGGATACAATGAAGTTTGGGCTGAAACGCTTGGAGCCTATGGTCCCACGAGAACGACCATAGCCATCAAAGCCCTACCTACGCCAATTGCAGTGGAGATGAAAGTTGTGGCTCGCTTTGGTGATGATGAATGAGTTCTGCAAACATTGACCCTCGTAGGAAAATAGCATTAGCCACTGGAGAAGTTCGAACAAAAATTTCCATGACCCTAGAGAGAAGTTTAGGTCTATTTGGCGTCATCGTCATCTGTTTATCATCTATGCTCGGAACCGGATTATTTGTCCTTCCTGCCTTTGTAGGTGAGATTGCGGGGAATGGAATCTGGTTAGCGTATTTATTGGCAGCATCAGTGGTTTTACCAGCAGCATTGTCAAAGTCAGAGTTGGCGTCAGCCATGCCTTCAAGTGGGGGTTCTTACGTATACCTTGAGCGTACATTTGGTCGGTTATTTGGTACGATTAGCGGATTGGGATTATGGGCTTCTGCGATGCTGAAATCTGCCGTTGCACTGATTGGTTTTTCAGCCTACATGTATGTGATTACCACGTACTTTAGCATCAATATTCAACTCATTGTGATTTCACTAAGTGCGCTTGTCTTGATTACAATTCTAAATATCCTTGGAATGAAAAAAATCAAATCCTTTCAATACCCAATACTTGGCGTTACCTTAGCTCTTTTGATGCTTGTATGCATCATTCAACTTTTCGACCCGAGCACAGATTTATCAAGACCATTCAGTGATACATTATCGACTCTGAAGAATGAACCTCTCAAAATTGGTGAGGCCACTGCTTTCGTGTTTGTTGCTTATGCCGGGGTTACCAAAGTAGCAGCCATAGGAGGGGAAGTAAAAAACCCAGGAAGGAACTTACCTGTTGGCATCATGCTTTCTTTACTGATCTCTACTGCACTTTACGTATTTGTTACCTTCATGATAGGCGCTACCATCCCTGGTGAATGGTGGTATGGCAGTGATGGAAAAATAAGAGAAGATTCAATTTACATATTTGTCGAAGCTGTCGCTGGTCCAACTGTTGGTTTGATCATCGCAATTATGGCTATTTTAACCATTATTTCCATGGCTTTAGCCGGCATTCTCGCAGCATCTCGGTTCATCTTTGCCATGGGCAAAGATCACTTACTTCCTCAAAACTTAGCCGAAGTACATCCAAAATATGAAACACCATTCTGGCCAATTGTCATCACATCTGTCGCAATGGGAATATGCATTTTATTTCTACCAGTAAAAGATGTAGCCAAGCTTGCTTCAGGATTTAAGATTATGATTTTCGTTTTCATTAATGCTTGTGTAATGGTATTACGTTCTTCAAGCCAAGAGCATGATTGGTATTTACCTGAGTATAGGTCTCACTTCTATCCTTGGATTCAATGGTGGGGAATTATTGGTGGCATTTACCTACTAGTCATCATGGGTGACAAAGCTGTAATTGGTGGGGGTTCTGCTATCATTCTCGGTTTAATCCTGTACTACGGATATGGCAAATCGCATGATGACAAAAGAAAGACACCTTTCCAAAGTTTCTCCGAAAAAATGTTTGGCCCTGTCAAAATTGAGGAAAAGAGAAGAAGGGCCGCATTCCATGCTGCAGATGTAGGTGAAAAGAATAAACTCAACTTGCAAGAATTCAAAATAGCCGTACGAGCACTTGACTTCATGCTCACCTCCAAGGATTTAGAAGAGATTTTTCATACGATTGACCTCGATAAAAGTGGATTTATCGATGAAAACGAATTTTTAGAGGAAATCGAAAAGATCGCTGAAGAAGAGTGATTTAATCAAGCATCAATCTTTTCCCAGTTTCCGTTTGCATCTACCTTCCATGCAGATAGGACTCCTTTGGCATCAACATACCATCCGGTTTTTCCTTGTACGGTCCCAGGCGCTGCCTGCATGATGCCGGTTTGTTGGGCAATTAACGTCAGCCTTTGACGTATATCCTCTGGTGATTCATAGCCTTGAGTTGGAGTCATTGACTGATATGGATCTTCAGCAGACGAAACCATTGCCGATTGAAGCGTCGGTTGTTCCTTTTCATCTTCGTCTGCATCACTTGTTTGTGATTCATCACCAAGCATTGCCATGTCATTCAAGTTTGCAAGATTTTGATATTCACTTTCAAAATCATCCCAAGTTTTCTCAGTATCATCGTCATCGGTCAAACGACGAATAACAATCAACAGGATACCGCCGATTAGCATCATGATGACCAGCATAAATGACAAGGCTGCATTTGTATCACCAAGGTTTCCACCCAGAAGAACTGGTTGAACGTCAAAAAACTTCTGAGCCACCAACTCATTCAATTTTACCGTACATGCATGATCGTCACCTGCCTCCTGTGTTTCCACTTCCCAAGTTCCGTTATGGACAAAGGAGACATCGCCAGTTGTGCAACCCACTGAGAAATCGTTATCATCGATTGAAACTTCATTATCGGCGTTATCAAGTACTTTGATGAGCATCAATACGTCTGCATTTTGTTGAGGATTTTCTACAAGAAATTCTAAGACGATGCGTGTTGGATCACCTGGGAGTACTTCAATTGAAAATTGATGGCTTGCATTTCCACTAAACGCCCTTATATCCCAAATCCCAGCGGATTTACCAATTATTTCCCATGCACCTGAACCTTCTACGGCCTGAACAATTTCTCCTGCATCTTCATTGAGTTCAAATCGTACATCATCTGTTGGTTTTTCATATCCATTTATGTCAATCGAGTATATTGAAAATGATTCACTTTTTCCTGAAACGACCGTCAAACGATCAACGATTGATGTCCTTAATTGGTGTGCTTTTCCAGGAACAACCTCGACATCTACAACCGCATAAACGCCATCTGCCATTATTTTCATTTGATGAGTACCCAAAGATGGTGGTGACCAATAATAGTTTGATATCTTTAATTCGAGAGTTTTATCTTCGCCTTCTATCGTCCAATTAGCCATAATTGGTGGTAAGTTATTGCCGTAAGCATCGTAAAATTTGGGAGATAGATCAACCGCTTCATCACTTGGAACTTGAATACCCTGAGAGAGGACTTGAATTCTTGCAAGCCCACCAGGTAATACCTCAATACCCGAGATAGCGCTCAATGTATTATCTGATTCATTATCATACCAAGTTGCCTCAACGGAATAATTTCCGATGGGCCCAGGTTGGATAATGGTTTCATTTCCAAGAGTACTTGGATTAAGTTCAGAGGAAAAAATGAAGAAAGCATCAACTATTCTGTGTGTCCCCACACTGTCAACAGCAGCTGCTTGCACAACTATTTGTTCTCCAGAATTAATCGAAGATTCTGAATAGATTATCTCTAAGTGAAGCGCAGGACCACTGAAAACAACAACCTCGTATGTTGCACTGAATCCTTGATCTATCACCGCTATGGTAGCACTACCTAAGGTAAATGGCGTCCAAAAAACCACATCCCCATCGACTTGAAGAGAACCTGAACCAATGGTCCAATTTTCGATCGAAACTGGTACTTGTGCAGTATATCCGTAAATGTCAGTTCTCATCGCTTTTAGTTCAATAGGGATTCCTGCTCTGATCTCTGTCGAACCAAGCTCAATATGTAAATCAACGGCTTGGGCAGGAATCACTCGAATCTGAGCGGTCCCATTTGCCCCTGAAGATGAATTAAGACTCACATTCCACAACCCAGGGATGTCTCCAAGATAATCTCCTTGGGAATTAATTTCACCATTTTCAGCATACCAATAAAGAGAACCCGCTGCTGCCAAAGGCATTTCATTACCATAGGCATCAACTAAATTAGGAGAGAGTTGGATTGTAGATCCACTTTGCACGATGTTACTTTCACTAAATTGAATCTCACTTGGCGCACCTGGAGTAACCGTAATGTTGACAACTGTCTCTAATTCATACCATGTAATCATTAATTCTGTAGAACCCAATTCTGAAGGTGTCCAAGTATCTAACTCGGTATTGACAAAGCCAGTGATGGAACGCCAAGAAACATCCCCAGGAACTTGGTTTTCACCTCTGTCAACCAGATAGGCGGACAGAGTAAGTGTCTCATCGATAGCGACCGTGTTTGTTGATATGTCACTCACGATATTTCTGGCCCAACCTGGAGTAACTGTAACTGACTGGGTTGCATTAATTCCTCCGATTTTTGCGGTTATGTTTACCATTCCGGCAGTCCAACCGATAAATTGACCTTCTTGATTGATGGTTCCGTTACTTGAAGACCAAGTCACATCATAATCGATGACTTGTCCACTCGAGTCTCGTACAATAGCCTCGAAATTTATCAATCCGTCTGTTGTAACCGATTCAGCATCGGCAAGAATTTCAATTGAGGCTGGTGTTTGTCCTTGAGCAAACGGCGCTACTGGAATATAAACCAGAACCATCATCAAAACGATGGCATTGGCCAATCGCATGATTCTCACTCATTCCATGCTTCCCAGTCGCCACCTGGTTCTCTGTAGAACCAGTAGCCCTCTTCATCTTGACCCCACTCAGTTCCGTCTTCATCTACTCGATAGTCGGCCATCCATGACGTATCTTCTTCCTGTTGCTGAACAGGAGGTTGTTCCTGAGCAGGTGGTTCAGATGGACCAGCACCGTATTCTGACATAGATGTGGTTTTTCCAAGTAATTTATCCATATCGGGCTTATTCAACTCTCCACCACCGAAATCATCCTCGTCTTCATACTCATCATCCCATTCATCATCACTTCCTGATCGCAAAACAATCACAATGATTACCAACAATACAACGAGTATTAAAGCACCTAACCCAGCACCGGCATAGTATAATGGCCCACCAGCAGCAAAGAATCCAGTAATCGTTCCTCCGACCATGATAGAGACTGATTCCTCAAGGTTTCCAATCTTAACAATAATCAAATGTTCTCCACTTTCAACTGCCGTAATTTCCCACGAAGAAACGCCGGACTGCTCCACTCCCATACGTCCAGTAACCTCTATTTCCGTGTAATCTGGTACCGTAATTTGGTTGTTATATTCATCGTAAACGGTGACTTCAATCATGACTATACCTTGTTGGTCAACGACTTCAGAGCTCACATTTATTTCGATTAATTTCGGAATATTACTTGGGATGACATTAACAACCCATTTACCTGTCGTGATACCATCATCTGTGAAGTATTCAAATTCATGCTCTCCTGCTTCGGTTGCTTGGAATGAGAAGGCACCGGCTTCCAAGGTAGGAGATATTTCACCTGTCACGCGACCATCTTTCTTCCAAACCGCATCATATGCCCAAGTATTTCCATCAAAGTCTGATGCTGTAACAGAGATTTCGACAGAATCACCCGCCATGAGTGAATCGGTGGCAACATCATGTGAGAGGTTTATTGCGTCTCCATGCGTCACTGACACTTCGATATTTCGACTTCGGTTGAATCCTTTTTCACTGATTTGCCAGGCTGTAATTCTGAATTCTCCTGTTTCGCTGGCTTCCCAAACACCACCGTTGTCAACGATTTCTTGAGTGATATCTTTTGGCGGGATAGGGTCCTGCTCATCATCACCATTTCCAATGGTCGTGAGAAGGTACGAAACTCCACTTTGTGAAAGCGTATTTCCCTCATCATCAGTGAGGCGAAGTGAAATTGCAATATTTTCATCTGCGGTTATGTTCAATACATCGGATGTAGGAAGAAGCAGATCAATATTCTTCAAATCTCCAGGACTTACTGAAATGTAGAGAGATTCCTCAACAATGGTGGAACCTACGGCATAAACCGCAGTGATTGTGTAATCTACATCACTTGATTTTTCTGGAGTGAAGGTTACAGTATCACTATCCATTGCTCCCAGTAATAGTGCTTGATTATCATAGATGGGATGAGATAATTCCCAGTCTACTGGCTCAAACCATGTGTTTCCATCACTGTCAAAAGCACGTAATTTGATGACTGTCTCATCATCTGAGGTAATTTCAATGATGGTGTTCTTCATATCAACATTGTTGACAAGTAATTCCATCCCTACAATTGCACCCTTGTCGACGAAAACGGTAACATCAGAAGATATGCCCTCATAACTGGCCGTAAGTATTTGTTGACTTGATAGGCTTACTGGATCCCAAACTGCAGGATTACCTGCTGTCAAGGAACCGTCATCGTAGGTCCAATTCTCTGCGGGGATGGTTATCGGCAATCGATTACCCATTACGTCAATCCTCGTGGTATTGAAGTAAACCAAATCATCTGCTGTTACGCTAAGTGATGATGCTGAAATTTCAATATCTGCAATGGCGCCATGTGTCACATCAATATTCAAATTAGCAGAGAATCCGTTCAAAGAAGTAACTCCAAGTTCCCATGTGCCAACGCCATAACCAAGGTAACTAGCAGTGTAATATCCTTGATTATCGGGGCCAGTGGCTGATGTTGCATCGAAGGTCCCGTTATCAACCGACCAAGTGAGATTACCTGCAGAAGAAATGTCAATTGGATTGTTGAATTGGTCGACTAGACGCCAACTAATAGCACATGACGTTCCCGCAGGAAGTACTTCACTACAACCCTGTAGGTCAAGAGAAACTGGCACGCCTCCCACAACATCGATTGGAAGAACAATCTGCTCTGCATTCCATCCAACAGTAATTGTCCAAGAACCGGCTACACTTGGGAAAAACACCTTATTTGAAACCGTACCAGCAGGATTCCCATTATTATCATTGGAGACCGTATAGGTAATTGGTTCACCAGGAACCTCATTACCAAATTGATCGACAACCTGAGCGGTTATGTTCATGGTTTGGTCAGCAGTTATTGCAGTAGCATCACCTGATGCAAGCAATTCTACAGCAACTCCATGTGTCACAGTGATATCTACGGTTGAGCATATGACTCCATAACAGCCCGTAATTTGGTAAGTACCAACCAATTCAGGAGTATAGATACCTGTCGAAGCATCAATTTGACCCTTACCTGTACCTCCTGATACACTCCAAACCACAGGAAGTGAACCGCTGCCGGGGATTGTGGCACCTGAGGCATCGAGAAGATTTCTTGTGAAAGTCACAGAATTGTCAGCCGTTGTTGAAGTACCACTAGAAGGACTAACTTCGACTTGGTCAACATCCGTGTAATTCACCAATATCATTGGCCTTGATGAAAGTAAGGCATCTTCTGAAGATGCTAATTCAAGCCATGCAGATCCAATGTTAGGTACAGCAATGAGAATCCATGTATGTTTACCATCCATTGTCATTCCATCAAAACCAAGATCTATCCAGAAGTCTTCTTGACCAGGATAGATGGTTGTTTGTCCAGATGGTGCACTTGCATATTCAACGCCCTGTTGCAGACCTGGTTGCGACCAAGGAACTCCGGAGCTTGAGTTCGACCAAGAAGAACCGAATTGAGTCCATGAACTGGTTAACAGCGGATATGCATAAATGGATAATGAATTAGCTCCGTTGAAATATTCATTGTCGATAGCAAATCGAACACTTATGGAATGTATTTTTGCACCTGTAGTGGGAAGAGGAATTTGGCCATTGTCAAGAGATATTATTGCACGGCATGCATAACCAGAACCATATCCACAATCTTCTCCTAGCAACATCAAACCCTCTCCCCCGTGGTTAGAATCGCTTGAGTTTTCGATGTAAGAATCCTCGATATTTGTATGGCCGATACTCGCTACCTCATTTCCAGTTTGGAATTGATACGTCCAAGTTTGATCACCATTATCGGTATGTGCTTGAGGATTACCGATGGAGAATGTCCACCGAGCGGATGAAGGACCTGGAATAGAGCCGTTCAGTGCTTGAACCCACCATTCGTAATTATTACCCGCTGAAACGCTTGGTAACGTGTATGTGGTGGATACAAGATTTGGATATTTCACAATTCCACCATTGTTCTCTGTAACGAATAGGTGGTAGCCAGTTGCGTCGGATACTGAATTCCAAGAAAGTTGAGGTGACAATTCAGGTTCAATCAGCCATGAGCTGGCGTCATAGAGGATATTACCATCTGTTGGTGAGATTAAACTTACCTGCCCTGGCGGTTGTATGCCATCAACATTGTCGACATATTCGAATAACAAGGTAGGCCTTAGATTGGAATTAACTATTTCAGAAGACCAAAATGTATGTGTGGAACCGGGGGTACCAACTGCCTTCAGCAGGACAGATAGTGTCTTATTTCCATTGGCAAAATTGTCTTGTGCTAAACCGGTGATATCCCAGGTAAATGTTCCAGTGGGATTCGACAAACCGAGTGTACTACGAGTAAGTTCTGTCATTGAACACGCTGGTTTATTGTTCCAAGTTATGGATGCTTCATCAACTGATGCGCATGCATGAGCGCTGATTGTAAGCGGAGAGGTTCCTGATACGCTTGATCGGGTGAGATTAATCTGCACGTTTGTAGGGGTCGTTGCTGCAGGGAATGGAATATCACTCAAGTCAAACTCAAGTAAAATTTCGGATACACCACTTCCTTGTTTGCCTACACCAATATCCAGGTTCGTATCTTCTCCGTAATTGGTTGTGGGGTTAGAACTATCAATGCTCGCATCTTCAACATTAGGATATTCACCGGCGTTTGAAAAGATACTTCCGTGTGATAGTGTGAGTGAATAATTTCCATCTCCTAAACTGACACCTTGAATCGCAGGTACTCTAAACGATGATGCGTCACTCCATGAACCCAATCTATAATCCTGAATCGCCCTTGAGCGGAAATAATACCAAGAATCTCCCCACCCGATATTCGATGGAAGGGAATAAGTCAACGAACCGAGGTCCCACGTACCGTTGTACGTGTTCGAATCTGATAGATCGTAGGTCCAGACTTCACCTGAGATGAAACGGGGATCGTCGGATATCTGCAGATGCCATGAAGAGGCATTGCTCACAGTGCTTGTCCAATTAATGTCAAAGGTACTGAGACCGCCAGGTTGGGATAACGATGTATCCCACATCGTTGAGTGTTCAAGAGGGGTAAGACCACTTGGCATGTCAGGTAACCATGGTTCTGTCCCGTCCCTGTAAGTCGTGTTTACAAATGGACGATTTGACAAGTCATTTTCAGATGAGGCAAATGTCCAAACTCCGTTGGAACCGCTTTCAACTTGCAGCAACAAACTAGACTCAGTTATGCCTTCAGCGTTAAGATTTTGTGCAACAGATGTGATGTCGAAACTTAGCCAATTTTCATTGAATGAAATTTCGCCGACATCAACAGGTATTGTTTCACAAGAGAGACAGCCATCTGCCCAAGGTGAAGACCCATCAGAGGTAGCCCAATTTGCAGATTCATTCCAAGATTTGGATAATAAACTCACACTGACTTGGATATTTTCATCACCGACAGAGGCTGAACCACCCGATAGACGATACAGATTGAGTGTTGACTCGATCACATCATAGGTGTCACGATTTAACTGAGAATAATTAAATCGAATGATGGCCATTGCATCATTGGCACCACCAAGAGCAAGAGAAGTGTCTGCAATATTGCTGCTTGTAGAACCAACACTCATGTGTGTGTCACTAAACATTTCAAATGCATTTATTTGGGGAACTGCAAGTCCTTCTTGAGCAATAACCCAGGCATCTGTAGCATTGATTTCCCCACCAATTGCGTTCGGGATATAGAATGAAGAATCATCGCTTCTGTTACTGAGCATATCTCCAGCAATTGCAGTTAACCTCCATTGAACCTCAATCCAATTTATTGATGGGGCATCAAATGTCATCTGGGTTTTTGTTCCATCGAATGTCGAAGTAAAATCACCAGATTGAACCCTCGAATCGTAGGTAGTCCAACCTGTATTCGTGTCATTATTCCAAATCTCTACTAACCATGCATCGATTGAGCCATTCGCAAAAGCGGACAAGGTAGGAGTGTCATCAGGAATCCAAGCATGGGAGGTTGGATCCCAAGATACACCACCTGGTGTAGGTTCAAGAATTTGAGGTTGGGCCGGTATTGCAACAGGAGAACCAGATTCCCAAGTTAGATTGAGCCATGGCCGGTCGGCTGAATTACCTTCAGTTGAAGTGAAGGACAATATATTTGATGATGAAAAACCTGATAAAAATAGAGAAATTTCAATTTGACCTTGGTTGATAGCCCGCTGAACAGCGTAGGTAACATCCAATGTAAGCCAACTACCCACAGTAGCAGATTGGATATCGAGATAATCGCCACGGTCATTGTCATTATTTCCACCAAATGTAGACCAATTATTGACACCATCATAAGATGAGCCATTCGCAGAACTATTCCAATCAACCAGAGTTTCTGCAATAGCAACATATTGCGAGGTGCCTGACTCAACCCACAAATTCAATTCAGCACCTGAGATATGAGCATTCGCAGGGGATGGTAACGCCCCTTGTGGTATTCGAATCAATGAGTATACGTTCGACGTACTGAGCGTTCCTACATTGAGGACACCAGCGTTGTTATGAGTAGTGTCAAAGTATGGACCGCTGTCTGCAATCCAAGTATCCTCAAATTCAGGAATTGACAATTCAGGCATTGCTTTGAGATGTTCAACATGTACGTATGAAGAAGTGGCCGTTAATAGGCCAGTATCCATATCTGGTAGTTTGAAGCTCGCCCATTGCGACCAAGCGCCAATTTGGAATGTGGATGAAATTCCCTTAACTCGCCAATACCATGTTTTGCCACGATCGAGTGCATCACCTGATTGAACCGTAAAGGTTCCATTTTCCACATCAAAACCGTCATCAATCCAACTGGTGTAGGAACGCAAGTCTGTAGAATTGAAGTGCTCGGAAGTATCTATTTCGAGAGTATATCCGGTTAGCGGAACTCCTTGTGATGCACTCCAATTTAACGTTGGAGAGTCATCGGGTTTGGCCTCAATACCCTCTTCGATTGCCCATGATCCGTTCAAAGGAGAAATGGTGCTGGGCGTGTCCGGAGCCACGTCGCTTCCAGAGGTATAGACCAATATCAACTCAGGCCATTTATCTTCAGTAAGTTGTGAAACAGATTCTGCGATGTACACGTAGCGAGTTTGTCCGGAACCAGGATTGAGCACATCTAAGATGAGGTCCAAGCCGCGTTCTTCCCTCATTGCATTTTGAACGGCGAGTGTTGCATTGAATTCAAGAGATGCACCTGTGACTTCACTCGTCATGACATGGGATGAAAGCATACCCAATCGATCGGCACCATAGGCTCCTGGTGTAGACCAATTATTCACACCATCATATGTATTCCAGGTTGCACCAGACTGAGTCCAATTGTGAACATCCAACTCCCATAGTCCAAGGGTCGCTGGAGTTGCAGATGGCGGTTCGCTCAAGGTTAGTCGCAAACTGGCAGATTCGACGGCATATCCATCCGGCAATGCATGACTTGCCAAATCACAATTGAGCAATATTGATGATAAGGCTCCAGAAGTAGCATAGAGGGCTTGCATTGAAGCATAACCATTACTGTTTGTGGTCGGTGCCGTACTGGAGATGTAAGTATCTTGACATAAAGGACTCATTCCATCACTTGTCGCATTGCCTTGACGTAACCTCAATTCATGACGATCGTTTCCAAGATAAGTAGATTCAACTAAACTCACCAAGAAACTATCAGAAGCATACCATCCTAATTGGCCAAGACCACTTGAATATTGGACTCTCCAGTAGTATTTTGTCCCAGCATCTAGAGTAACTACGCCAGACAAATCTTCTTGCTCGCTTGTTGGATTGATGGTAGTGGTGTAAATTACATCACGGAAATCGGGATCTGAGGTTAACTCCAGCGTGCCTTGTAGATTCATGGCATCTGGAGTGGTCCAATTAAGCTGAGGAGATAGAGCAGCACTTAGGTTTCCTTCATTATCCAGCCAAGCAACTTGACCATTAATCGGATATGTGAGTTGTGGCAATTCAACCGTATCACCAGGTGAGGAAAAATACGTTACCGAGAGATTTACTGCGTTCAAATCTTGTTCAGAAGAATTAAAATTAGCAAAATTTTCTGTTTGTGGCGTCTCGTCTCGACTGACTGCGCTTAGATAAAAATCGATTGTATCTGGTAAGGTTTCGTTATTATCAATCCAATATTGAATCGAACTTGTAATGTTAAATGAGACCGGTCCATTATTGCTCAACTCAACATTATCAATAGAAAATAATGCATCGCTGCGACCACCTTCTGCCCAACTATTGACGCCATCAGAAGTAGTCCAAGTCACAGAGGATTCATCCCACTCTTGTCCGGAAAACACTGGGTGAATGCTCGCAATGAAAGTATCATCAAAGTTTGTCATGTTAAATGAAATTTCAGCGCTTTGTAATGATTGCTGGCCATTTAGTCCTATATCGGCTACCCTTAAGCGAATGAGAGTGTTTTGTGTGTCAAGACCATTTGTTCCAACAGAGAGATGTTGGCCATCATAGTTTTGGGATTTACCTGTATTACTTGAATTCAGAAATACATCGTCGATTGTTCGATCTGAAAGTCCGAGATTTTCAGCATTGACATAAAATGAAGCTGTTCCATCTCCATTGTCGGTCACATCATGTGCGGGAAGTTCAAAATAGCCGCTCGTCCAATTACCGATTTGACCAGTTGTGGAGATTGCCCTCATTCGATAATGCATAGTCGTACCAACATCGAGTTCGCTACCACCTGGATAATTCATCGATCCATTTGCACCATTCATTATAAAATTAGACCAGTGTTCTATGGAATTCCAGTTCCAAGGAGAATCACCTTCGGCCTTCCAATCTGGAGATGATGAAAAATCAATTTCAACGTTAGCTCCGCCCAAGTTCGACCAAGTGACTGTAGGAGAGGTGTCGGCAGATAATAGGAATGTTGTGTCCATCAACGCGTCGCCGTCTTCAACGAAGGTTGGAGTAAGCGAGCCAGCTGGAACTGGAGCGGGAGTTGAAGTATAATTCATATTCAGGAAAGGGAGATTGTTAGTTGCGCCTTCTCTTGTACCACATTGGTATAAAGCATTAGTTGCAGAGACAACAAACGCAATCGAAGTATCATTATTCAGGGCCGCTTGTTGAACAACCGAGGTAACATTCATGAAAATGTAGGAAGTTCCACTGATAAGCGTTGGCGCCTCCCAATCATCTCGGTCGTTGGCTCCATCTGCCCCTGCTTCATCCCAAGGAGTATTATTTTCTGATTCGCCCCAATTGGACCACTGTTCTTCAAAATAGGGATATAGAGGTGCAGCGTAGAAAACCCCATTTCCATTGCTATTGGGAGCAGGTGCACAAAACAGAACCAATTGTGCATCGACAATCCGATCGGTATTTACTCTACTAAATGGAAATTGGATAATCAATCTAGATTCATTCCCATTCTGAATCCCTACATCAGCAAAAGGAGCATTTCCGTTGTTCCTGTCTTGGAGTGCTTCAGATATTCCGTTATCTTTCGTAGATGAATCTTGCGCAAAAATGTATTGTATTTTATTGCCTTCTTCTAGAGCACTTTCATCTGATAGAAGCCAACCAGTATTGACCGAACTGGAAAGAAGAAACATGGCGACTAAGAGAATGGCTTTTGATACTCGCAAGGAAAATGGGCGTGGCAAAGACATCGGACTCAAACGTGGATAAAAGCGGTGGTATAGTTTCCTTTCGGCCAGAGAACTCAAAATTGAGACGTTCACAAGCGAATGTTCAAGGGCATTCGCCTTTTCAGTTAGAACATGAGTGAGTTGTGGGTGGAAAAACATCGCCCTCATTCAGTGCAAGACATTCGGGGACAACCGTCCATCGTGCAAAGACTTGCAGCATATGCGCAGACTACCGATTTTCCCCATCTACTTTTTGCAGGTCCACCGGGTACCGGAAAAACCACAGCAGCCATGGCATTAACCAGAGATGTTTTTGGTACACAATACAGAGAGAATTTGCTTGAAATGAATGCATCTGATGAGCGAAAGTTGGAAAGTATTCGAACAAAAGTAAAGCAATTTGCTCGAACCAAGCCATTTGGCAAGGCTGAATTCAAAGTAATTTTTCTTGATGAAGCCGATGCACTTACCCATGATGCACAAGGTGCGCTACGACGAATAATGGAACAATATGCTGAAACCTGCAGATTCATCCTCAGTTGCAACTACTCTTCGAAAATTATTGAACCTATACAATCAAGATGCGCAGTTTTTCGCTTTAGGCCATTATCAGATGCGGATGTGCACGACCAAGTTATTTTGGTTGCGCAAGCCGAGGAGGTTGGACTTGAGGAAGACGGAGCACAAGCATTGGTTCGAATCAGCCAAGGCGATTTACGTAAAGCCCTTACTGCACTTCAAGTGGCAGCGGCTTTGAACAAGGAAAAGATCACCAAAGACTTGGTCTATGAAACCACTGCAACAGCGCCACCTGAATCTCTCCAACAGTACATGTTATCATGCAAATCCGATGGATTTCATGTGGCAAGAAGGCGCATGAGAGAGATTCTGGATAAATTTGGTTTAGCAGGTACTGATTTCGTAAACCAACTCCACCGTGAATTGTATCAAGTTGACTTCTTATCCGAACCACAAAAACTTGAACTCACTGAAATCATGGCTGAAACGGACTATCGCCTGATTGAAGGCGGGGGAGAAGGCATTCAACTCGATGCAATGACAGCTCAGATTTCTTCTGTATTGAATCCTTGATTTAGTTGCGGATGCTGTTGAACAATCTCGGTCATCAAATCGCTGATTGCGATGTTAAAACCTGCCTGAGCAATTTTTTTCTGACGGAATTCTCTTACAAAACGAGAGAGAGGCGTCCAACATAACAAGTCCATGGTCTGCATG
>MDTD01141912.1_pt1 | contig 33373 bp, 32 predicted proteins | sample 811221 | NCBI WGS metagenome assembly MDTD01 (sample SAMN05326646, study PRJNA326480) | marine metagenome | isolation source: seawater | place: Pacific Ocean: South West | collected 2011
CGGCGAGGTCGATGAGGAGCGCAACGGCTTCGACACCCTGAAACTGCTGACCGACTGGGAGACCGGGACTGTCTCCCGTCTGCCCGATGGACGCGTGCTGCGCACCTTCGAGATCGAGGCGGTCGACAAGGAGATCGAAATTGCGCCCGGCGTGATGTTCCCGGCCTGGAGCTACAATGGCCGGATACCCGGCCCGGCGCTCAGGGCAACCGAAGGAGAGCGATTGAGGATCGTCTTCCGGAATTACGGATCTCATCCTCATTCAATCCACTTCCATGGCATCCATTCGGCGCGCATGGACGGCATTCCCGGCGCTGGCGTGATCGGACCAGGCGAGGAATTCATCTACGAGTTCGACGCGAAGCCGTTCGGATGCCATCTCTATCACTGCCACGCCTTGCCCCTGAAACGGCATATCCACAAGGGGCTCTACGGGCTCTTCGTCATCGACCCCGATCCCACGCTGCATCCCGACCAGGCCGACATCGCCCGCTCCCGACTGCTGGGAACGCCTGAGAATGCCGAGTGGCAGGAACTGGCGATGGTGATGAACGCCTTCGACACCAATTTCGACGACGAGAACGAGGTCTATGCCGTCAACACTGTCGCCCACGCCTATATGAAGCGGCCGATCCCGATACGGCGCGACAAGCCGGTGCGCGTCTACCTCACCAATCTCGTCGAATTCGATCCGATCAACTCGTTCCACCTGCATGGTAATTTCTTCGACTATTACGATCATGGCACAACGCTCGACCCAACGTTACGCACCGTCGATACGATCACGCAGTGTCAGGCACAGCGCGGCATCCTCGAGTTTTCCTTCAAGGATCACGAGCCCGGGCTCTACATGTTCCATGCGCACCAGTCGGAGTTCGCCGAACTGGGCTGGATGAGCTTTTTCGACGTCAAGGAGGCCTTGGCATGAACGGGCCCAATCCTCCAAAACCAGCTGGCACGGTAAATTTGGAAACGGGACGCTCTCGCGCAGCCCTCGTCTGGCTTCTCCTGCCGCTCGCCGTCCTGGGGCTTGCGATTGCCTGGCTCATAGCGGCCGACCCATTGCGCTCCTTCGACAATGGCGCGCCGCCGGTGGAGAACGTGACTTTCGAGCGAACGGTACTCTCGTCCGACGGCATCGACGTTCTCGTGCGCGCCGGCGGTTCGGAGCCGATGACCATCGCCCAGGTACTGGTCGACGATGCTTATTGGCAGTTCACGCAGGAGCCATCAGGTCCTCTCGCGCGGGGAGAGACCGCCTGGATCAACCTGCCCTATCCCTGGGTTCAGGGTGAAGCCCATGTGGTGAAGATCATCACCAACACCGGCGCGACCTTCGAGCACGAGATTGCCGTTGCCGTGCCGACACCTGTCGCCACTGCGGGCAGCCTCGGCGGCCAGGCGCTTCTGGGCATCTTCGTCGGCATCGTGCCGGTCGCCATCGGCCTGATGTTTTATCCGGCCCTGCGCGGCGTGGGGCGGAGCGGCATGAATTTCCTTCTCGCCATGACGGTCGGGTTGCTCGCCTTCCTGATGGTCGATGCCACAGGCGAGGCGCTGGAGCTTGCGGGTGAGGCCGCCGCCATCTTCCAGGGGCAGGCGATGGTCATTTTGGCGGCTGCGGCCAGCTTTCTCCTGCTGATGGCGATTGGCAGGCGCGGTGGAACTCCGGCGGGCCTGTCGCTCGCAGCCTTCATTGCGCTCGGCATTGGTCTGCACAATCTCGGCGAGGGCCTGGCCATCGGCGCCGCCTTCGCCTCGGGCGCGGCGGGGCTCGGAACCTTCCTGGTGCTCGGCTTCACTCTTCACAACATTACCGAGGGTATCGGCATCGCCGCACCAATGCTGAAGGCACGGCCGGCGATCTGGACCTTCCCGGCGCTGACGCTGCTCGCCGGCGGGCCGGCCGTACTGGGTCTGTGGATTGGCAGCCTCGCGTTCGCTCCGCAATGGGCAGCGCTTGCGCTTGCGATCGGCGCCGGCGCGATCCTTCAGGTGATCGTCGAGGTCACCGCCTATCTTATCAAGTCCGATGGGCGCGGCGCGGCAACGCTTTCCTCATGGCCCGTCCTGTCCGGAGCAGCCTTCGGTGTGGCGTTCATGTATGCGACAGCCATGCTGGTGAAAATCTGACCGAAGCCCTGTAAACTGGCACTGCCAATACGGGCACTCGCATGTACTCAATCGCCTGCCCTAACACTCCGGCAGTCCCCGCCCGTCGCGCCTCAGCCCGCCGCTTCCACCGGCAGGCCCGCTGCCCGCCATTCCGGCAGGCCGTCCTCCAGGCGCCGTATCTTAAAGCCGCGGGCACGCAACGCCGCGACTGCCTCGAACGACAGCACGCACCATGGACCGCGGCAATAGGCGACGATCTCGTGATCGGGGTCGAGTTCAGCGAGCCGGGCTTCAATTTCGCCAAGCGGGATATTGACCGCGCCGGGGACGTGCCCGACCGCGAATTCGTCCGGTGGGCGGACGTCTAGGACGGTCACGAGATCGTCTCGCGTTCGCCGTAGCAGTTCCTCGCGCGAAACGGGCTCCATGTTGTCGCGATCGTCGAAATAGTCCCGGCGTATGTGATCAACCGCAGCCAGATTGCGCTCCCCGACATCCGAAAGCGCAGACAAGAGGTTGAGCACATTGTCGTCGGCTAGCCGGTAGAGCACGAATTTCCCATCCCGTCGCGAAACGACCAGGCCCACGCGTCTTAACTGCTGCAAATGTTGTGAAGCATTGGCGATCGACAGACCGATCCGCTCCGCCAACGCGTCCACGCCGCGTTCCCCCTGCGCCAGATGTTCGAGGATCTCCAGTCGATGTTGTGACCCGAGCGCGCGGGCGAGGGATGCGAACTCGGCATAAAGCGCCTGTTTGGGGCCAGTTGACATTCTCGCTTGCCTTACACTATAACATTCAAGTGATAAATTGAATGTAATCGGCTTTTGCCGGCTTGGCAAGGCCTACGCGAGATCCCATGAGCGACCTTATTCTTTCAAACGAACCGCTGATCCGGATGGGCTTCTTCCTCGGCATCCTGCTGGCGATGGCGATCTGGGAGGTGGCCGCGCCGAGGCGTCGTCGAGAGATACCGCGCCTCCTGCGCTGGAGCAGCAATCTCGGCGTTGTCGTCATCGACACGCTGCTGGTGCGCCTCACCTTCCCTATCGTGGCGGTCGGCCTCGCCATTGTCGCCGAGCAACGCGGCTGGGGCCTGTTCAATATCTTCGACGCGCCGGCCTGGATCGCCTTCGTTGTCTCGGTGCTGGCGCTCGATCTCGCCATCTATCTGCAGCACGTGATGTTCCATGCCGTGCCTGCCCTTTGGCGGTTGCATCGCATGCATCACGCCGACCTCGAATTCGACGTGACGACGGGCCTGCGCTTCCATCCGGTCGAAATACTGCTGTCGATGGGCATCAAGCTGGCGGTCGTTGCAGCGCTGGGGCCGCCGGCGGTGGCGGTTCTCGTTTTCGAGGTACTGCTCAACGCCACGGCGATGTTCAACCATTCCAACATTGTCATTCCGCCAGCCATCGACCGGCTGTTGCGGCTGATCGTGGTGACGCCCGACATGCACCGGGTGCATCATTCGATCCACCCCAGCGAGACCAACTCCAATTTCGGCTTCAACCTGCCCTGGTGGGACCGGTTGCTCGGCACCTACCGGCCGCAGCCTCGCGAGGGGCACGAGACGATGACCATCGGCATCGAGCAGTTCCGCACCCGCCGGGATTTGTGGCTCGATCGCATGCTGGTCCAGCCGCTGCGCGGCCCTGCTAGCGGATATCCGATAAACCGCGAGGAGGGAGACGAGCGGTGAACGCCCGACAACTTCTTCCGCGCCTCGTCTTACTTGCCGGCGTCATGGTGGCCATCGTTTGGGCTGCCTTCAACCGCGACCAGTTGGACCTTGCCGCACTCGATGCCTGGCTTTCCGGGCTGGGGCTTCTGGCTCCCCTTGCCTATCTCGGTCTCTATGCCGTTGGAACAATCGCCTTCCTGCCTGGCGCCTTGTTCGCTCTGGCGGGCGGCGCCCTGTTCGGCCCGGTTTGGGGCACGCTCCTCAATCTCGTCGGCGCGACGATCGGGGCAAGCCTTGCCTTCCTCATCGCCCGCTACCTCGCCGGCGGTTGGGTGGCGGCGCTAACCGGGGGCAGGCTAAAGCGGCTGATCGATGGCGTGGAGGCGGAGGGCTGGCGCTTTGTCGCCTTCGTGCGCCTCGTGCCGCTCTTTCCCTTCAATCTGACCAACTACGCGCTCGGCCTTACCCGCATCAGTCTCCGGTCTTACGCCATCACCTCGTTCATCTGCATGGCGCCGGGCGCGATCGCCTATACCTGGCTCGGCCATGCCGGGCGCGAGGCGCTCGCCGGCGACGCTTCGGCAATTCGCTATGGCTTGCTCGCGCTCGGCCTGCTGGCGGCGATCGCCTTCCTGCCAAGGCTGATCCGCCGGCTGCGCGGCGACCAGAACCGGTGGATCGACGCGAGTGCCCTGGCGGATCGCTTACGTGACGGCGGCATCACAATCGTAGATGTCCGCGGTCCCGACGAGTTCGCTGGCCCGCTTGGCCATATCGAGGCCGCGCTGAACATCCCGCTCGGTGAATTGCCTGGCAGATTGACCGAGATCAGCGCGTCTCAGGCGCGGCCTGTCATTCTCGTCTGCAAGACGGACAAACGTTCCGCAACTGCCGCAGCAATGCTCGGAGCAGCCGGCTTCAGCGATGTCAGCGTCTTGCGTGGCGGCATGGAACAGTGGAACCGGGACGGACGGCCGATTGCGTACAACCAGGCGACGGAACTGGCCCGATAACGCCATCCGTCGCCGCAACCGTCCGGGTCAAATCGAGAAGGAGAACGAAGATGACAAGATTTCCAGTATCGACTGCCTTTCTGGCGGCCACCGCAAGCGCCCTTTTTTCGAGCACGGCATGGGCGCAACAATCATCGCCCGAATATGATCGCTACGGCTGGGGCCCGCACATGATGGGATGGGGCGGCGGCTGGTTCGGCATGATCTTCGGGCCGATTTTCATGATCCTCGTGCTTGCAGTCGTGATCGCGGTCGCGGTTCTCATTGTCAGATGGCTCGGCGGTCCTTGGCACGCCAACGCGCCGCATCAGTCTCCAACGGCGCAATCGCCTCTTGATATTCTCAAAGAGCGCTTCGCCCGTGGCGAGATCGACAAGCAAGAGTTCGAGGAGCGCCGACGCATCCTCAGTGAATGACTCTTACCCGTACCGGAGACAACGTGCATGAAGACCCTGTTCATCCTCAACGATCCGCCCTACGGCACAGAGCGCTGCTACAACGCCCTTCGCCTCGCTCACACACTCCTGGAGAAGGAACCGGAGGCCGAGATCACGGTCTTCCTGATGGCGGATGCCGTCATCGCCGCGCGCAAGGGCCAGAAGACACCGGACGGCTATTACAACATGGAGCGCATGCTCAAGCGCGTGCTTGCAAAGGGCGCGGTGTTGCTCTGCGGCACCTGCATGGACGCGCGCGGTATGACCGACGACGATGTCATGGACGGCGCGCGGCGCAGTACCATGGATGAACTCGGCGATGAGACGCTTGGCGCCGACAAGGTGCTGGTGTTCTGAACCAATGGTCCGGTTCTATCTCGACTACAATGCGAGCACACCGATCGACCCCGCTGTCGCTGCCGCCATGCGGCCGTTCCTCGAGGAGGATTTCGGCAATCCCTCCAGCGGCCATTGGGCCAGTACTTCGGCCAAAGCCACATTGGAACGGGCACGCGGTCAGGTCTCAGTATTGCTGGGATCGGCACCCGAGGAGATCGTGTTCACGAGCGGTGGCAGCGAAGCCAACAACCTGGCGATCAAGGGTTCGTTCTTCGCGCTCCGAGACAAAGGCGACCACATCATCACGACCGCGGTCGAGCATCCCGCCATCCTCGCCCCTTGCCGGTTTCTCGAGCGGCTCGGTGCGAGGGTTACATATCTTCCAGTGGACTCGACTGGCCGGGTTGACCCCGAGGATGTCCGCCGGGCGATCACGCCGCACACCATCCTGATCAGCGTCATGCATGCCAACAACGAGGTCGGCACCATCCAGCCGATCGAGGAGATCGGTGCCATTGCGCGAGAGCATGGCATCCGGTTTCATACCGACGCTGCGCAGTCGGTCGGCAAAATCGCGACGCGCGTGGACGATCTTGGCGTCGACCTTCTGACGATCGCCGGGCACAAGCTCTACGCGCCAAAAGGTATCGGAGCGCTCTTTGTACGCGGCGGCATTGAACTCGAACCCCTTATCCACGGTGCAGGCCATGAGAGTGGCCGGCGGGCCGGTACAGAGAGCGTGCTGCTCGCATCCGGTCTGGGCGCTGCTTGCGAACTCGCGCAAGACCTGTCGTCGATGGAGCGGATTCTAAAACTCCGCGATCACTTCTGGCATGCCCTGCGGGACCGCTTCGGCGATCAGATCGTTCTGAACGGCCATACCGAACACCGCCTGCCGAACACGCTCAACGTCTCCTTCGTCGGCCTGGTCGGTGCCGACGTTCTTGCGCAACTGGATGGAGTGGCGGCATCGACCGGCTCGGCATGCCATGCGGGCCGGGTCGAGCTTTCGCCGGTGCTCGATGCTATGGGCGTGCCACGGGAGGTCGGCATTGGCGCTGCGCGCTTCAGTCTCGGTCGACACACAACCAGTGCGGAGATTGATGACGTCCTTGCGCAACTCATGCTGATACCCGCCTTATCAGCGTGAAGTGCGTGGCACCTCCAGCGGCATCGATGGGCCAATTAAGATGACTACGGGTGTAGAATTTGAAACTTCGACGTTCAGAGCATGAGCTGGGAATGGGCAGGCGCTTAGATCAGTCCCAGGCGGATCGCGATGGATGCCGCTTGCCGGCTGTTCGCAGCCCCGAGCTTTCGGGTGGCCTCATCGAGATAGGAGCGCACTGACCGATAACCAATCCCGACTGTTTCCGCGATGTCCGGCATCGACATCCCGTCCGCGAACCATCTGAGGCATTCGGCTTCGCGCGGCGACAAATGAATTTCGCAGGCCAGCGACGCATCACGGGTGGCGCTGCCGAGCCGGGAATGCACAAATGCCACCGCCATCGCCGCGGTAACCGGGTCCGGCTCCTCGTCGACGCATACCTTTGGTTTGTTCGAGGACAAGGTGAAGACCATCCGGTCCTTGAACCCGAGCGGCGCCGAGATTGAGAGCCCTGACCTGATCCCGAATCGCCCCGAATCTTTGAAGAATTGTGTGACGTCCCGCCGCCCGATCCGTTTGGCCTCTTCCGCTGACCAGGTGAAAATAGGCGGGCCGTGCTTTGCCTTCGTGACTACCGGATCGACGAGCACGTAGTTTCTCTCGACGTAGCGATCGCACCAGGGCTGCGGATAATTCGACACCGCGAAACTCTCCTGCCCGCGCAACAGCAGATACGCGAAATAATCGAAGCCCGCGTCCTCAGAAAAGTCCCGCAAGGCGCGCCGGGCCGCGCGTTCCCCGAGAGGAAGCGACAGAGTGTCGATCAAGTGTAAAAGTAGCTCGTTCAATACAATATAAGTCCGACATACTAGAAAACTGCGGATGCACGGGCCACTACACTCTGAGGCACGACTCACAGCTCTCAACATTATTGATAAGCCTTCGGGAAAATTATGTCTTGATCGACCAGAATATTAAACCGGTAGCCGGGACGGATCTCCAGAGTTGGCTGCACATTGAGGTTCTTCGACACCGTCTGCTCCGAGATCTGGCCGAAGGTTTCGGCGAAGGAGCGGCGCGCCGCGTCGCTGGCGCTATCCATCGTCGTCGACGTGCTGTTGTCGTCGGGGAGCAGCATCTCGGTGCCGGCGCCGATGAGCGCCACCAGGATCGCCGAGCCGAAGGTGCGCAGATAGTGGTTGTCGACCTGATCGTGGAAACCGCCATAGCCGGCGCCGTCCGTTCCGGCCATGCCGCCGATCTGCAGGGTCGAACCGTTCGGGAAGATGATGTCGGTCCAAACGACAAGCACCCGGTTCTGCCCAAATGTGACCTCTGAATCGTAGCGACCGAACAGCTTTGCGCCCTGGGGGATCAACAGCCGCCTCCCTGTCGCGCTGTCATAGACATTCTGCGACACCTGCGCGGTGATGCGGCCGGGAAGATCGGAATTGATGCCGGTGATCAGCGTCGCTGGAATGACCGAACCGCGCTTCAGCTCAAAAGGCGAGACTTGCGGTACGACCGGGTTCGGCAGATAGCCGAGATCCGCGATATCCTGGTTGAAGAATTGCTGTTTGGACGCCTGCCCGTTCGGGTCGGCAGCCTGGCCGATGCCGGATTGAAGAGCGGCGCTATAGAGATCGAGCGCGCTTGCCGGCCGGTTCGAGGTCGTCAGCCCTGTTTGCTGAGACGTCGGCGTCGCTGCAGCATTCGCGTTATCAAGGTCTTTCAGATTGACCGCGATCGGGGAGTCAAACGCAGCGCCCTCCGCTTGGATGCTCGCCATCTGCTGCCGCTGATACTCTCTGAGGACCTGCTCGTCCTGTTCGCGCTGCAGCCGCGCCCGCCAGACTGCTTCCGGTTCAAGCGTCGGCTCAGGGGCGGTTACGACGGTCGGCGTCGGCTCTGGTTCCCGCTGAAACGGGTTTCTCGGCCGTTCAGGTTCCTCGGGCGGCGTCGGCTGGACCACGATAGGCTGCGGTTCACCGATGATCCCGTCCGGCACACCTTGCTTCAGGCGCTCGGCGTCGTTGGAAGCGGGCCGCGCGGACGATGGCTCGATCTGCGGATCCCCGCCGAAATGCAGCCCTCTTGAGGACAGGCCATAAAAAATCACCGCCAGGAACGTCACGACCAGCAGGATGGCGACGATGACCGGAACGCGATTGAGGCGCCTGATGCGCGGTCCGTCCTGCGGACCGGCACCGCCGAGCTTCAGGGACTCGGTCATGATGCGGCCTCCGGTCCACGCTGCATGACCGACAAGGGACTGGCCGGTATCGCGCCCGTGGGGCTCAGCGTGTACATGCGGGTCAGTTCGACCTGGAGCGTCGACAGCCGCACCAGCACGCCGCCCTCGAAGGGATCGACAGAATAGGCCAGCGGCGTGACGACGGCCCCTTTAGTCGCCTGATCTGTGACGACGGCATAGCCCCATTCACGAAGCGCCGCCTCGAGAGCCGGGCCAAACGGGCCATCATCGCCGCGCAGCTCGATCGTGGTCGTTCCCGGCCCGACCTGCTCCGCCAGCCGCCCCACCATGTCGCCGGCAATGGCAGTCGCTGATTCCGGTGTGAGTTCGGCCGTGACTTCACTCCGGATGAGGCCGGGTCCGCTCATGGTCTGGCATGCGGCGAGCAAGGCCAGGAGCAGCAGGGCTGCGGGCAAACGGAACAAGGTTCTGATCGCGCGCATCGCTCTACCCTCCCCGCCGGATCGTGATTTTTTGCTGTTGCCGGCCGACGCCCGAGACCAGGATGGCCCGATCGATGTTGTAGTCGACGACCATTATCGTGCCGTTCATGCGGTAGTTGACGATCCGGTTTTCCCCGCCGGAAACGACGAACAGGACGGGTGCCTCCTGCCCTGACAGGGAGGAGGGAAACTGGATGTAGGTCTTGATGCCGTCGCTGTAGATCCGTGTCGGCCGCCAGCGCGCCGCGCCGCTGATATGGAATGCGAAGTCCAGCTGATCGGCCGGTACGCCGGCGCCGGGCACAACGCTCGCCTCGATGCGCGCGTTGATTTCGGCAAACCGCGCATTGATGTCTTCGGGATAATCGAAGCCGACGCGGGCCATGTACTGGCTGTGATGCGATTTGAGCTGAATATGATAGGTCCGCCGCGAGGTGGTCACGACCATCGAGGTGACCAGACCGGCTTCGGAAGGTTTGACGATCAGGTGGATCGCCTGTCCGCTCGGCGCCCCCGAGGTTGCCGGTTCGACTTTCCAGCGCACGGTGTCGCCAAGGAGGACGTCGCGCACCACCTCCCCGGCCTGAAGCTCGATATCGCAGACCTGTAGTGGCGAGCAGACGACGGACGGCTGAACCTCGCCATAAAGGAAGATCACCTTGCCGTCGGCGCCGCGCGTGACGACGCCCTGCCGGTGCTGCCATTGCCCGGAGAGCTGCGTTCCGCGCGCTTCGTTGCTTGTGAGCTGCTGTCCCTGTGCGGGCAGCGTCGCCGCCGCGATCATCACGCCGGCGCAAAACGCGATGCCGCGGATATTCTCTTTTCTCATTCACCTATCCTCCGGGGCAGTTTCATGTGGGCCGCGTGTCTTTGCCCCAGACGTTGCCGTCTGGCGCGAACGCGGCTCAGAGCTGCGCCGTCCAGTCAAAATCCTTCAAATAAAGTCCGATGGGGTTGAGGCGGATCACCGCCTCGTCCTGCGGCGGGGTCAGCGTCACCGTGGCGACACCGCGGAACCGCCTCGTTGCGAGTTCCTTGCCCTGCCGGTCCCGCTCGTATTCGGTCCAGTCGATCTGATAGCTCTGGTTGGAAAGCGGCACGATATTGGTCACCTCGATCGCGACGGTCAGGGACCGGGCCCGATCGAAGGGCGAATTGCTCCGGAACCAGGCATTGACCTTTTCGGTCGCCGGGTCCGACGATCTGAGATGCGCATAGGCCCGGTCGATATATTGCTTCTGAACGACCGTGTCGGGCGTCACTGAGCGAAAGTTCGAGACGAAGCTTCCAAGCGTCGCGCGCACCACACGGGGGTCGGCATATTCGAGCTGCTGCGGGAACCCTGTGGTCGCCGCCGTCCCCAGCTTGTCGACCTCGACGATGTAGGGGACGAGCTTGACCTGCGTGCTCTGATAGAGCGCGTAGGAAAACCCGATGACCGCCATGAGCATGCCGGTGATGCCAACAATGCGCCAGGCCGCGGCTGCCTTCACATATGACCCGTAGCGCTCGTTCCATTCCTGGCGTGCGGCGAGATAGGGATTTTCCGGAATAGTGGTTCTGGCCATGGTTTCTGTCACGCCTTCTCGTCACGGTTCGGGCCGGGAGCAGGCCGTCCCTGGGACTGATCGAGCTTCGCGTTGGCAAGACCAAGGGTCGATGCGCCCCATGTGCCTGGAACACCGATCGCCTTGTCGCGTGCGGCCGAGGCGGCCGCACCGCCGGCGGCGCCCATGCCGCTCGCCATTCCCTTGAGCGCTGCCCCGCCAAAGGAACTGCCGGCGGCCCGGGCATCGGAATAGGCCGCGGCCCCTGCCCTCGCCCCGCCGACGGCAAGCGCCGCACCGCCGGCCGCGAAGCTTGCCGCCTGCGCACCGTGACGGATGGTCTCCATTCCGCCCGTGACGGAGACGCCCTGGACCATGCCCTGCACGATGTTTGGGACGTACATCGCGATGACGAACACGACGACAGAGATGCCAGCGATCGCCAGCGTCGCCAGAAACTCGTCGCCTGTCGTTGGTGAATTGGCGAGGTTGATCAGAACCTCAGACCCGATCCTCGCGATCATCACCAGCGCCATCAGCTTCATGCCGACGGAAAACGCATAGATCAGATAGCGAACCGAGAAATCCTTGGTGAAGCTCGAACCGCCGAGGCCGAGCATGATCATGCCGGCGAGCAGCCCGACATACATCTCGACCATGACCGAGACGAAGATTGCCGCGACGAGGCTAAAACAGATCACAGTGATGACCATTGCGAAGACGGCGGCGATCGCCAGCGCATTGTCTTCGAAGAGGCCGAACTGCGCCTTGGCCGACATAGCGCTCGCAACCTCGAGACCGGCATTGAAGACGTTGGCCGGGGAAGCCGACCCGCCGCCGGCGCCGATCTGGAACAGACTGTCGACAACCGCCTTCGCAAAGTCCGGCCCCTGTTCGAGGATGAAGACGAAAAGGCCGATGAACATGATGCGGCGGACAAGCTCGGCGAACCAGGTGTCGAGCGAGGCCGCCGAGATTGCCAGCCAGACCGCGGCGATGCCGACTTCGATGCCGGCGAGGATCCAGAAGAGCGATCTGGCCGCGTCGAGGATCGTCGTTTCCCAGCCCTGGGCGGCCGTCGCTATCTCGTTTTCGAGATTGGTCAGCAGACTGCCTTCCTGAGCCAATGCGGGATTGGCCCAGATGATGACGCCTCCGATCAGAAGAAGAACGAGCCTAGTTTCCTGACGTGCCATCGGCCCCGCCTTCGTTCCTGCCCCAACGCGGTCGCATCTCCTGGCCGCCCTCGAGATCGTAGTGCTGCCGGTCCGGAGCGACGGCCGCCGCTGGCGCTTCCGGCTCCGTGGTTACGTTCCAGACGACGATGCCGACGACGACAACAATGACCGCGCAGATCGCAATGAGGAAGAGCCTGATCACCAGCGTGGCTCCATCGTCTGTCCGCCCGATGTCGAGGGGGTGGTCGAATTGAAGAATTCCTCGCGGCGGTTCTGCGCCAGATCCTTTGCGGCTTGCTCGGACTGGTACCAGGTGCCCATCATCGTCACCTGTTGCGAGACGAGCCCGCGCAGCTTCTGTGCCTGGGCGACCTGCTGCGCTGCGATCTCATGGCCGACCTGCAGCGCCTGCATCTGGCCGACAGACGACTGCGACATCGACCGGAGCTGGCTCATCGTCGATTCCTCGGAGCTGAACTGGTCGGCCGTCAGTCCCGCCGCCCTGAGTGTCGCTCCGATTGTGTCGCGGTTCGTGTCGGACCAGTCCTGATAGCTCGAAGAGAAGGTCTGGCCATTGGCGAGGCCCGACTTGAAGTCGGCAAAGCTCTCGAACCGTTGCCGCAGCACGTCATCCGCATTACCCATCGAGAAGGCGATCGACTGGCCCTGCTGGACGAGGCTCTGCAACTGCATCAGATCGCTCTCGACCTGACCCCAGACGTGGCTGGGCAGCGTCAGCGTGTTCTGCAGCATGTTTTCGTAGATTCTGAGCTGGTTCTGGATCTGCTCGGCCAGTTGCGTGATCTGGGTGACCTGGTTCTGGATCTGCTCGGCCGATTGGCCGACGAGACCGACCAACTCGCCATTGTTGAGGATCTGCGTAAATTCCGTCGCTCCGAAGAACCCGCCGCCGCCGGCATGGGTACTTGTGGCCGACGAGGCTGAGAGGATTGCGGCTATCGCAATCCTAGCTGTGCGTGAGAATGCGCTTGGCATCATCCACTCCCCTTTCCTCCAGCCAGGCCGCCGGCCAATCGCTGCCATGCGTCTCGCTGAGCTGATCAATGCGTTTGAGATTGTCCTTGCCGGACGCGCCGACGAAGGCGAGCGCCACGGGTCCGAGCGCCATGTCAAAGAGCCGCCGGCCTTCGGGCGAGGCGACGTAGTATTCGCGCTTGGGAATGGCCGTCGCGACGATCTCGATCTGCCGGTCGTTGAACCCGATGCGTTCGTAAAATTCGCGCGTGCCCGATTCCCGCGCCGCGCCATTGGGCAGGCAAATCTTGGTCAAGCAGCTTTCCTTGAGCACGTCGATGATGCCGGACTGCTCCGCATCCGAGATCGACTGCGTGGCCAGCACGACCGCGCAATTCGCCTTGCGCAGCACCTTGAGCCATTCCCGGATCTTGTCGCGGAACATCGGATGGCCGAGCATCAGCCACGCTTCGTCGAGGATGATGAGGCTCGGTGCCCCGGTGAGGCGTTTTTCGATGCGGCGGAAGAGATAGAGCAGAACGGGCACGAGATTGCGCTCGCCCATATTCATCAGCTCTTCGACCTCGAAGGTCTGGAACGATCCAAGTGTCAGACCATCCTCTTCCGCGTCGAGAAGCTGCCCCATCGGCCCATCGACCGTGTAGTGTTGAAGGGCGGTCTTGATTTCGCGCATCTGCACGCCGCTGACGAAATCGGACAGCGAGCGCCCGCGGGCATTGGCAAGCAGACCGATCTGCCGCGCAATCGCGTTGCGGTGATCCGGAGTGATCGTCACACCCTGCATGGCGACGAGCGTCTCGACCCATTCTGCCGCCCAAGCGCGGTCACCGTCTGTCGCCAGCTCCGCGAGCGGGCAGAAGGCGAGCGCTGTCTCCTCCCCGGCCCCGATCTCATAGTGATCTCCGCCCGCGGCCTTCGTCAGCGGATAAAGCGACCTGCCCTTATCGAATGCGAAGATCTGCGCATTCTCATAGCGCCGGAACTGTGCGGCGATCAGCGCCAGCAGTGTCGACTTGCCTGATCCCGTCGGGCCGAAGATCAGCGTGTGGCCGACGTCGTCGACGTGAAGGTTCAATCGGAAAGGAGACGAGCCGCTGGCGACCTGCATGAGCGGCGGGGCATTGGGCGGGTAGAACGGGCACGGGGCGACGGCGCTGCCCGCCCATACCGAGTTCACCGGAATGAGATCGGCAAGGTTGCGGGTGTTGATCAGCGGTTCGCGGACATTGGCGTAGGTATTGCCCGGCAGGCTGCCGAGATAGGCCTCGGTGGCATTGAGGGTTTCAATGCGGGCGCCGAAACCTTCGGCCTGGATCAGCCTCCGGACGGCTTCTGCCTGATCGCGCAGGCGGGCTTCATCCGTGTCGAACATCACGATGACAGGCGTGTAATAGCCGTAGGCAACAAGCTGGGATGAGGCCTCGGCGATCGCGTCCTCGGTCTCGGCCACCATGGTCATGGCGTCCTGGTCGAGCGAACGGCTCTGGGTCTGGAAGAGCTGATCGAAGAACGGCCGCACCTTCTGCTGCCACTTCTTGCGGGTGCGCTCGAGTTTTTGCCGCGCCTCCTGATCGTCGAGGAAGATGAAGCGGCTTGACCAACGATAGGTCAGCGGCATCAGGTCGAGGGAATTCAGGATGCCGGGCCAGCTCTCGGCCGGAAACCCGTCGATCCCGACGACGGCGAGATAGCTGCCGTCGACCATGGGCGAGAGCCCGTGATGGAACTCGGCCGTCACCAGCCAGTCGAGATACATCGGGATCGCCGGCAATCTGACCGGATGATTTTCCCCGAGGATGCAGAACCGGATGAACTGGAAGAGCTCGTCGTACCGCGCCTCGTCGCCGCTTTCCGGATGAACGACCGACTGCGTGACCATACGGCGGATCATCAGGACATTGCCAAGATACTGCTCGACCTCCCGGATCGAGGTCTGGAAAGAGGTGAGCACCCCGTCGGCATAGGTTTGCGACCGGCTTCCTTCGTCCGAATAGACGTAGCGGGCCATGGCCGAGCGTCGCGGCTCCGGCGGCCGATAGGTCAGGATCAGAGCATGCTGGCTTTCATAATGGCCGCGCTCGGCCATGAAATGATCGCGCCGCTGTTCGTCGATTGCGCGGGTCACCGGGTCGGGAAAATGGCAGTCTTCGCGGGCGGGATAGGCCGTCGTGGGCACGCGAACCGCTTCCACCTGGATCATCCAGCCCGACCCGAGCCGCGAGAGGATGGCGTTGATCTGCCGCGAGACCTCGTTGCGCTCGATATTGGTTGAGCTCTCAGAATCCGGCCCGGCAAAATACCATCCCGCCATCAGCGAGCCGTCCTTCAACAGGATGATCCCGTCGGCGACCAGGCCCGCATAGGGCAGCAGGTCGGAAAAGGACGGCTTTGAGTTCCGGAATTGCTTGAGGGCCACCATGGTCGGTCAGTACCTCCGCCAAGGCGACGATGTCGGCCGATAGTTCGGCCGGTATCCGATGTGACGCAGATAGCCCTGCCGCATCATCGGGTCGGCTTTCGCCATGATGCGCAGCACGCCGACAACGCTGATCCAGATCGCAATGCCCAGCAGCACCGAGAACCAGGTCAGCACGACGAAGATCAGAATGACCGTCGCAAGCCCGGTGACGAGCACCAGTTCGCGGTCGGCGCCCATCAAATGGTTCGGCCGTGATAGTGCGCGATGGATCCGCGCGGTTGCGAGGGGAGCAACGGATTCAGCCATCACTCCCCTCCCCCGCCGCACTCAGGTCCGCCTGACCAGGGAGATCGATCGAGGCGCCCGATGCGCCGAACAGGCCGACGATCTGCGTGGCGCCAAGCAGGATGCCGGCGACCATCACGACATACATCAGCCGCCGCGCGAAATCGTTGAGCTCGCCGCCGAAGATCAGCATGCCGCCGGCGACCGCGACGGCGGCAAGGGCGATGAAGCCCGCGACCGGCCCCGTGATCGATTCCTGGATCGTCTGCAGGGGCCCTTCCCAGGGCAGGCTGCCGCCGGAGCTGGCAAGCGCCGGCGTTGCGGCGGCGCAGGCGATGGCAATCATGAGCCCCAAAGTCACGGGGTGGCGGAAATTACGCGGCATGGCTGTCCTCATCGATCTGTGCGTGATGGTCGGTTTGGTAGTGAGCGCCGTCGAAGCCTCTGAGGTGCATCACGTCGCGGACACGGCGGCCTGTGGCGGTGCGTTCGATGGAAACGACGAGATCGACCGCTTCCGCGATGACCTCGCGCATTGGCTGTTGGCTCGCCTCTGCGGTGAGCTGCTCGAGGCGCCGCAGAGCGGAATGCGCATTGTTGGCGTGGATTGTCGTGATGCCGCCTGGGTGGCCGGTATTCCAGGCCTTCAGAAGCGTCAGCGCGGCGCCGTCCCGAACCTCGCCGACGATAATCCGGTCCGGACGAAGACGCATGGTGCTCTTGAGGAGGCGCCCCATGTCGACCGTGTCCGTCGTGTGCAGGCAAACCGCGTTTTCCGCGGCGCACTGGATCTCGGCGGTGTCTTCGAGAATGAGCAAACGGTGCGCAGGCGTCTCGCTGACGATCTCGGCGATCACCGCATTGGCCAGGGTCGTCTTGCCCGATCCGGTCCCACCCGAGACGACAATGTTCAGGCGATCGTGGACTGCGTGGCGGATCACGCTGGCCTGCAACTTGGTCATGACGCCGCTGGACACATAGTCGAACAGCGGGATCAGGCGGGACGCACGTCGGCGGATCGTGAAGCTCGGCGCACTGACAACCGGCGGCAGCAGGCCTTCGAAGCGATGGCCGTCGATCGGCAACTCGCCGGAGATAATCGGCTGGTCCTCGTCGACCTCGGTTTGCAGGGCGTGGGCGACGGTGCCGATAATGATCTCGGCCGCGCCTGACTTGAGCTCGCCGATGCGCTCAATCCCCTCCCCCAGCCGTTCGACGAATAGCCGGCCGTCCGGATTGAGCATCACCTCGACGACATTGACGTCTTCGAGCGCGGCGCAGATCGTGTCACCAAGCGCATCGCGCAGCTTGCGGATCAGCCGTGACCGAGAGGACGACGCAGTCATAGCGCCACTCCTCTCGGTGCAATCCGGGCACCATCGTCATGACCAAACAGGGTGTGCATCAAATCCGCCGACACTACTCAAAGGTGAGTTGCGGCTTTTGCCGCATGAGGCGGAATCGGTCATCCCGGCAGTTCTGCCGGGGTCGTCCTATGATTGGTGCTGGAACCGGCCCTGGCCCGGGCTTTGAGGCGACTCACTTTGCTGAGTCGGGTGCGAAATTGGCCGATTTCTGCGAATTTCGACTTGTCGAGGTTTGCCGATCAGAAGATTTATCGATGGGCCCCGGCAAATATGCCGGGGAAAGAATCTGGCGGCGTTTTTTGACCGTGCTGCGATAACCGATTGAAATATAATAGGAAAACAGCCCTCTTGGTAGCGACTTTCGGATATGCGGCCGACTCGCGTTAAGGGCTCGTTAACCAAAATAATCTTGCTGGGCCACGCTTCCTGGGTATGATCACGGAAATTCGCCCGTTCTGCGAAATAACCGTGATTGAAGAGATTAGCGTGAACGCTCCGATGCAGATTAACAGATCAGACCTTCCTGATGTAGACGATGTAATCGGCGCTCACGCTGAACTCCTCGGCTCGCAGTTGCACAGCATCAGCGAAGCACTTTTCCCTCCTGCGGCAAGCAAGGCGCTTCGAAAATTCACTTCAGGCGAAGCGGCGAAATTGATCGGTGTTTCGGATTCGACCCTGCGAAAAATGTCGTTGGCGGGTGAAGGCCCACAGCCAGAGACAACGACAAACGGACGACGCTTATACTCGCTCTCCGACATAAACGAGATAAGGCGGATGTTCGCGCGAAGCGCCCGTGGGCGCGAGGCGATCGAGTTCGTTCCGCACAGGCGGGAGAACGAGCATCTCCAGGTACTCGCTGTTACCAATTTTAAGGGTGGCTCAGGCAAAACTACCACCTCTGCGCACCTTGCACAGTATCTGGCGCTTCAGGGGTATCGCGTGCTCGCTGTTGATCTTGATCCGCAAGCGAGCCTGTCTGCGCTGCTGGGTGTTCTTCCCGAATTGAACGTCGGCCATAACGAGACGCTCTACGCGGCGATTCGATATGACGAAGACCGTCGGCCACTCGGTGATGTGATACGCAACACGTACTTCGACGGTCTCGATCTTGTCCCTGGCAATCTCGAGCTCATGGAGTTCGAACATACGACGCCGAAAGCCCTCGCTGACGGAAGTGCGTCCGACGGCGGAGCGATCTTCTTCGCGCGGATCGCAAGTGCCCTCGACGACGTCGCAGAAGACTACGATGTCGTCGTAATCGATTGCCCTCCCCAGCTCGGGTTTCTCACGCTCAGCGGCTTATGTGCTGCTACGTCGATGATTGTCACGGTTCACCCGCAAATGCTGGACGTGTCGTCGATGAGCCAGTTCCTTCTGATGACCCGAGACTTGCTTGGGGTGGTTCGTGACGCTGGCGGACAGCTGAAGTTCGACTTCGTCCGATACCTGCTAACGCGCTACGAGCCGCAAGACGCTCCGCAAACCAAAGTGGTTGCGCTGCTCCGCAATCTTTTTGATGATCATGTTCTCACCAACCCAATGGTCAAGTCAGCCGCGATTTCCGACGCTGGCCTAACGAAGCAGACGCTATACGAGATCGGGCCTGGCAACCTCACGAGAAGCACATACGATCGTGCAATGGAGTCCCTGAGCGCGGTGAACGGTGAGATCGAAGAGCTGATGCGCGCAGCATGGGGGCGATCATGACGAACGCGGGTTGCCTCTTTGAAGCGAGTGTGTTGGTTGCTCCCAACACGCGACGTTTCCTTCGACGTGAGCCTATTATCGTGGCTGTTGGGAGTTCCCAACAGATCCGCCGTTTAGGCAGAGCAATTGTCCCGAAACAGTGTTGTTGGGAGCTCCCAACAAGCCCCCTGCCCCGAAGCGGATTGCCAAACTCGGGTGTGCAGTCATGAGCCGCAAAGACGCAATAAACTCCCTCTATCTCAAGAAGCCGGAGCCGGCTGGCGGCGAAAGCGAGAAGCCATCGGAGCGCGTACGCACCGGCGCTATTTCGGCGATGGGAACTTCCCTGAAACAGATGACCGATGGCGCCAAGCTGGCGACCCGGCTGCAGGAGCAGCTCGAGAAAGGCGATGTCGTCGTTGAGATCGAACCCGATACGATCGAGCAGTCTCCTATAGCAGATCGTATCCCGACTGATGTTGATCCGGCCTTTGACGAGCTCGTGCAGTCCATATCCGACAATGGCCAGCAGGTCCCAATTCTCGTTCGGCCAAGTCCTGCGGGACAAGGGCGATTCCAGATCGCATATGGTCGCCGCAGGCTAAAAGCTGCGAAGATGCTCAACCGGCCGGTCCGGGCGATAATCCGAAAGCTCACGGACCAGGAACTGATCGTCGCACAAGGTCGTGAAAACCTTGATCGCGAAGATCTCTCATTCATTGAGAAGGCGTTCTTCGCCAAGAATCTGGAAGACTCCGGCTGCGACCGGTCGACAATTGTCTCGGCGTTGTGTTCCGACAAGTCTGACGTCAGCAGATACATAGCTGTTGCACGCCGCGTCCCGGAACACCTCGTAAAGCGCATCGGGCCAGCACCAAAGGCCGGTCGTGCGCGCTGGCTCAAGTTGGCGGACGGGCTCGAGCATGCCGGGGATTCCTTCGAGGTGGATACTATCTTCAGCGATGACAAGATTGCTGGCGCCACCAGCGATGCCCGGTTTCAAGCAGTCCTGCGCGCGGTTGAACCGAAGAAGACCGGGAAGAAATCCGCAAGCTCCAATATCTGGAAAACGCCGAACGGAAAGCGTGCGGCAAGGATAGAGGACCGCAACGGCCGAACGACGCTCACTTTCGAAGACAAGGTCGTTCCGGAGTTTGCGCGGTACATCTCCGCGCAGCTCGACGATCTTTATCGGGAATTTCAATCCAGCAGAGAGGAGGGCGGCGACTGAAACAACGGCCGGCATGTCCGGCCAGAGAGAAATCTGGCAAAGAAAAAGGCCACCGAAATCGCTTCCGGAAGCCCCTTCTTTAGTCTCAGCAGCTAAAGAATCGCACTTCCGAGAATCACAGTCAAGGCTCTTTTGAGCCGTGAGCGCCTTTTCGGCGAGCAGTTTTCTATTGCCTAGCGATAGGTGGAAGAAAATGCAGACGCATATCACAACGACGCCCTTTGGGCGGCGGCCGATGACGCTTGGCCTAATGGCAAGGCAAGTCGCCGCGAAATCCATGCCGCAAGGTGCCAGGGTCGAAAAGTGGAAGACCTTTCACGCGATCCGGGATGCCAAGGAGCCGCTCGGCGCAACTGATCGTGCTTTGGCGATCCTCAACGCACTGTTGTCGTTTCATCCGGAAAACGAGCTGACCGCAGAAGGCGAACTGATCGTTTGGCCCTCCAACGAGCAACTGACGGCTCGAGCCAACGGCATGTCGCCGGCGACGCTTAGACGTCATCTGGCCTGCCTGGTCGACTGTGGGCTGATCATCCGCCGTGACAGTCCGAACGGCAAACGGTTCGCGCGCAAGGGCAGGGGCGGCCAGGTTGAACAGGCCTATGGCTTCGATCTCTCGCCTATCGTCGCTCGCGCCGAAGAGTTTGCTGAGCTCGCAGAGGCCGTCCAGGCCGAGAAACGCGCCTACAAGGCCGTCAGAGAACGCCTGACCCTGTTGCGAAGGGATATTGTCAAGATGATCGACGCCGGCCTCGAGGAGGGCGTACCGGGTAATTGGGGCCTGATGACGCGGACCTATCAGGAAATCATGTCCAGACTTCCCCGCACGGCGCCACGTCAGGTCCTCGAGACCGTCTGCGAGGATCTCGAACTGCTCTGGGCGGAAGTGCATGAAGCGCTGGAATCATTCGCGAAATCAGAAAATATGAGCGCCAATGAGTCTCATTCTGAGCGGCACAAACAGAATTCAAACCCAGACTCCATATCTGAATCTGAACAAGGCTCTCGAAAAAGAGAGGAAGCGAGCAGCACCGCCGAGGAAACCAGCAACCTGCGGAGCTTGCCGAAGCGGGAGGTGCCCTTGGGTATCGTGCTGGATGCGTGTAGCGATTGGCGACAGCTGGCAAAGGATGGTGAAATCCGCAACTGGCGAGACTTTCTGGCGGCCGCGGAGGTCGGCCGCGTGATGCTTGGGATCAGCCCGAGCGCATGGCGCGAGGCCTGCGAGGTTCTCGGCGACCAACATGCCACGATTACGCTCGCCGCGATTTATCAGCGCAACGAACAGATCAATAGTCCCGGCGGCTATTTGCGTAGCCTGACTGACAAGGCGCGGGAAGGGAAGTTCTCGGCCTGGCCGATGATTATGGCCCTGTTGAACGCGAAGCTCGAAGCCGACAAATCCGCTGCGAAAGCGTCTTCACAGGCCCCGCAATCAGGGGAACGCCGGGAAGGGGGCTATGAGATGTCTGATGCTCTTCGCCAGTCGATGAAGAAGTGGGATTCATGACGTGGATCGGGGCAAGAGCGTCGGTGCGTCAGTCGGTATCGACAAGATAGTCGAAAGCATCGAGCAGGGCATCTACGATCGTCTGGCCGAGGGCGTTTGCCACATCGGCAATCTGGCTTTCGTCGCCTATCCGGGCGGCTGTGGCGAGGCTCGAACCCTGCTCCACAATGATGTCATTGGCGCGGTCCATGGCCCATTGCGCAAAGTCCTCGCGGCTGTTGATGATCAGCGTCTCTGTTTCCATGCGCGTGCGCTCCGGGCTTTACGGTTTGTTTGCCATGTTTTGGCTAGGCTCAAGATGCGCGATTTGTATTGCGTTCGCGCTTATTGTTCACCCCGGCATTTCTGTCTCGACAGCGTCGATCAGGCCATTGCGTCTTGCTCGGTCCAGGAGGTTTTTGACGGAGGAGGGCGCCCATTTGGTTCCGCCCCGTGGCGTGCGCTCATGCAGCCGCTCGAGCTGGTTCGCGATCTCGCGCAGTGTGAGGTTCGGATTGGACGAGTGGATGCCGGCCACGAGCGTCATCAGACGATGCTCCGGCGGCCGCGGCGGCGACTTTCGCAGAAGCGACGCGTCGGCCATGCCTTCCAAGACCATCCATTTGACCGCACGGCGCAGCCGTTCCGGCGTCCAGTCGAAACCGCGTTGTTTGAGAACCCGGGCGATGTCGTCCCATGTGTGGTCCGGTCGCATCCGCTTCACAGTCGGAAGCCATTGTGAGGCTGTTGCCTGGAGCCGTTCGCCATAGGCGGCCTTCTGGGCCAGTTTGATCTTCGAGAGCATCTCCGGCCGCCGCTCGCGGATCCCCGGATTGCCAGGTAGGCGTCCCTTGGCCTTGGCCGCTGCGATCCCCGCCTTGGTCCGCTCGGAAATCAACGCCCGCTCGAGCTGGGCCACGGCACCGAGCACCTGCAGCGAGAACATGCCCTGGGGCGTGCTGGTGTCGATCGGATCTCTGAGCGAGCGAAAATGCGCACCCTTTGCTGTCAGGTCTTCGATCACGTCCAACAGGTGGCTCACGGATCGCGCCAGGCGATCGAGCCGCACCACAACCAGCGTGTCGCCGGCGCCGATGTCCTGAACGAGCTTCGAGAGGGCAGGGCGGGCGCGAGAAGCGCCTGAACCGTGTTCCTGGACGATTGTTTCGCAGCCGGCCGACCGCAGCTCCATTTCCTGCGCCTGTGTCGCCTGCTCGTCCGTAGAGACGCGCGCATAGCCGATAAGTCGTCCCTGTGGTCGACGTGAGGTGCGATTATGTATGTCAGCGGCCATTTGCAGCGCCTGAGAGATAATTGAGGGCCCGTTTTACAAACATAGAAGATACGGATAACTGATCGTTTGTAAACGTCTCTTGAGTACCTTTCTGACACCCGAAGTCGCCAAAAGCCCCGGAAAAACAGGCTCTCTCGTCGATTTGAGCCCCGATTGTCGGGCCTCTGTTCAATCCCGAAGGCCGCAGCGCTCATTATATATAGAGAGGCTTGAGAATTACCGGTGTGACGGAAGTGAAAAGCATGATAGCTTCTGTAACGAGATCGAAGCACCGTTATATCAATGACTTATGAAATCGGGAAATTGACCCACGAGACCCTCTTGGGCCCGATTGCGGCCGCTGAGGATGCGCTTGCCCGGCTTGATGAGCGCGTCGCCCGGTCCGAGGTGGGATCCGGCTTTGCCGAGCGGGCCGATTTCTTCGAATCCGTCTCCAGTATGTGGGTCGGCGGCGAACTCGTACATCTGGAGGATCTGGTTCTCCACGACGCACAGATGGACATTCGGGCGCCGAGCCATGAGCTTGTCATCGCACACCGCATTGTGCGGGCGCGGCGTCGGGTCTCGCGAAATGATCCCGGCTGGGCGGTTTCGCGGTCAGGGATCATGGCGCTGGCTGGCGTCGCGGAAGAGACCCCCGTCGTATCCGAACCCGTCGACAGGGGAGGGGAGGGGGTCGAACTCGACTTGGTTGGTGAAGCAGCCCTGTCTCCCGAGCTGGCCGAGATCGACGAGGTCCTCGCTCGTACCCAATGGCTGGTCGATGGCAATGCGGCTGTCGAACAAAGGAAGCGAAAGCCCGAGATCAGTGTCGGCGAGCTGCTCATTCGCGATCCGGACTGGGACGAAGGCGAACGGATCGGCGAGTGGCTTGAGCTGGCAAAGCGGGTCGAACGGTTTCCGGCCACACTGGCGGCGGCGCTCCTCTGGGACGCCTGGGAGCATCTCGAACCGCTGCAGCGCCAGCACTGGCTCGGGCAGCTGCTCGTTTCAGATTTCTTGAGATCGCGGGGAAAGGTTCGATCGCATCTGCTCACCTATTCGGTGGGCTTGCGGGAAGTACCACGGGAACGTCGGCGTGCCCGCGACCGAACGACCAGGCTGGTTGCCTATCTGGACGCGATGAACGTAGCGGCCGGCATGGGGATCAAGGACATTGATCGACTGACGCTCGCGAAGCGGCAGCTTGAGCGGAAGGCTCTGGGCAAGCGATCGACGAGCAGTCTTCCAGTCGCAATCCACCTGCTTCTGTCGCGCCCGATCGTGTCGGCGCACATGATTGCGAAGTCGGCGAAGATATCCCCTCGCGGCGCGTTGAATTTGATCGGAGAGCTCGGCGTGCGCGAGATGACGGGAAGGAGCCGGTATCGGGCGTGGGGAATTATTTGAGCGGAACACACAGATACGTCCCTCAATTGACATTCAATTTGCCAGAGTGTCCTCATTGTTTTCTGATTCTAACAACCGGCAACGAGGAATGCCGAAAACAACGGTTGATATTCTTCTCGAGGTGCGGCGATGCACTCCGCGAACCAGGTTGGCGATATAAAAGGGGGTATTGACTTCGCTGGGATGTGATACGGTGTTCATGTTATGTTCCCGGGAAGTTTGGGGGTAATCAAGTGGCAAAGCCATACGAACTGGAAATATCGCGGCTAGAAGAGACTTTTCGATGGGCCAGTGCGGCCGACATCGGTGGTCTCGAGAGGGCGGTTAAGCTTGCGGGTCTTTCGGCACTGGCAGCGGTAGGCTCTGGGGGATCACTGACGGCTGCGCAGGCGCTCGTAGCGCTGCATCATTCCTACACAGGGAAACCTGGAATTGTTCAAACGCCGCTTGAGGCCGTCGATGCCGTGTTCGAGGCCTCCGTCAGCCAATGGCTTTTGAGTGCCGGAGGCACTAATGTCGATATCAACGCTGCGGCGGAGGCACTTATTGAGCGAGAGCACCGTCAAATAGCCGTCATTTGCGGGCGTGCCAACAGCCCGATAACGGCTATCTGCGAACGGCACCCATTTGTAGACCTGTTGGTTTTTTCTCCGCCGGCGGGAAGGGATGGATTCCTGGCGACCAACTCTCTGCTCGCCTTCTCAACACTTCTCGCGCGAGCCTACGTTTCGGTCTTCGGCGACCCCTCAGATTGGAACGAAGTTTTCGATCTCGTCGCTCCCCTCCTTGATGCGTCGAGCAAACCAGTTCTGACTTGGTGCGCCGCAGCGGACGCCCTGTGGCAGCGACCAACGACGATCGTCCTCTATGGACCGGCCACGAAAGTCGGCGCCACAGACATCGAGTCAAAATTCACTGAGGCCGCGCTCGGAAACGTTCAACTGGCGGACTACCGCAACTTTGCTCATGGACGGCACCACTGGCTCGCAAAGCGGGAGGATCAAACTTCAGTTTTGGCACTCGTCGCCGAAGACGACCGTGAGCTTGCCAAAAAAACGCTGAGACTCATCCCCAAGGAGGTGCCCGTCGCGAGTCTTGACATCCCAGGCACCGGTCCGGCGGCGCTGATCGGATCACTCCTTGCTGCGCTACGCGTCACCGGGTGGGCGGGCCAGGCTCGTGAAATCGATCCTGGGCGGCCCGGAGTTCCGGAGTTCGGCCGCAAACTGTATCACTTGAAGCTGCCAAAGAGAGAACGCCGAGGTACAGCGCCGCGGATCGAAGCAACCGCCGCTGCGGCAATCCGGCGAAAGACCGGCGAGAGCGTCCATCTCCTCCACGAGAAGAACACCTTACGCTTCTGGCAACACGCGCATGCCGATTTTGTGGACCGGCTGGAGAAGAAGACCTTCGGCGCAGTCGTGTTGGATTACGACGGAACGGTCGTTGATACGCGCGAGCGATTTGAACCCGCCCGACCCGAAATTGCTGGCGAGCTCCGAAGGATTGCTGACAGCGATGCCATATTGGCCATCGCCACCGGTCGGGGTGTATCGGTACGGAATGACCTCAGATCCGTGTTGCCCAAAAAGGTTTGGGAGAACGTTGTGGTCGGTTACTACAACGGCGCCATGATTGGTTCGCTCGCGGATGATTCCCAGCCAGATGGAACCGATGAAGTTTGCCCAGAACTAAAGACCTTGTCAGATGCCCTTGCCGAAAGCCACGAACTTGCTGGCTCGGCAAGGCAGACCAATCGCCGCTACCAAATTACGCTGGAGCCGATCCGTTTCATGGCAGAAAACCGGCTATGGGACATTGCCCATCAGATCGTCCTTCAAGTCGGCTGTGCTGACGCCATTATTACCCGGTCGAGCCACTCGATCGATATTGTTGCAAGCGGCGTTTCGAAAAAGAATGTGGTCCGTCATCTGCAGGATCAGGTGAGAGGCCGCGACATTCTCACGATCGGTGACCGCGGAAAATGGCCGGGCAACGACTATGCGCTCCTCAGTACCCCCATGGGGCTCAGCGTTGACGAAGTGAGCGTGGACCCGAGCAATTGCTGGAATCTGGCGGAACCCGGGCAACGTGGGATCGCCGTCACCCGCATGTATCTTGGCGCATTGGATTCCGCAGAGAAAGGTCTGAGGTTTCGAAAGGGGGCGCTGCTATGAACGAAGACCTCGGCCTTCGAATCCTCAGCGAGATCATGCAATGGAGTGACGACGAGGCTCGAAAGGAATTTCGTTGGCTGCGCTTGATGGCCCGCTTGAAATACGACGGTTATCGCGACTTCCAAGCCGGAATGCGTTTTATCGAGAGCCTTGCCACCTGGCTGCAACAATTTTCCACTGCGGACCAGCGAAAGACGGCCTATGAATTTGCCCGAAATGCAATCGTCTACGTTGGCCCTAGCGAGATGCAAAGGCTTGTCGAACAGATGTATCCGAAGTTCGTTCGAGACCGCCTGGTTCGTATGGTCGCCAACGAAATAGGGATCCCACCTTACAGGGTTCATGCCGACGCGGATGCGAGGGCTGCGGTCGAGCGGCTGCGACGCCAAACGCTGTTCATGGGTCTCAGCGACGGAGCCCGCATCGATGGGTTGAGGCACAGCAATGTTGGGGTGCTGAACAACGAGCAAATGGTCGTCTCGACTCAGCTCGACACCGAGAAATGGCAAGACCTGCTCAGCCAATTGGGAGAGGCCGTTGGCGATCCAGATGCGAGGTTTCGGCTTGTCTATCTGATCGACGATTTCATGGGCAGCGGATCTTCGTTTCTTCGCTACAACGAAGAGAAGAAGAAGTGGTCAGGGAAACTGAAAAAATTCAAAGAATCGATCGTTCATGCCCAGGCACAGCTCGCAGACCAGAAGATTTTTTCCGACGATTGGCAACTCTGCGTTCATCATTATATAGGGACGCATGCAGCGTCCCAAACGGCGATAGAACGCGAACAAGAAGCGCGATCATCGTTTCAGACAGAAGGCTGGGCATCGGAAGTTCACTTCTCGTTCGGAACGATCCTACCCGAAAACCTTCCGATAAATGCGCCGGGAAACAATTTCGGTGACTTCATCGAGTTGACGAACATCTACTATGACCCCGCGATCCGAACGAAACACACGGACGTCGGAGGAGTAACGCACTTGGGGCTCGGCTACGCCGGGTGCGCTTTGCCATTAGTTTTGGATCACAACACGCCAAACAATTCAGTGGCGTTGCTGTGGGCGGAAACGGAGGGCGGAGAACGGGAAGGCGGCCTGACCGCGCCGCCGATGAGTCCGCTTTTCCGCCGCCGCCAGAGACACGTATAGGTGCGACTTGGTAAATCCATTTGAAAAGCGCGCAACCGAGTATCTGCTTCAAGATGAAGCCTTTTTGGCTGTCGTTACCCCGGAGCCGTTGTCTACGTTTTTCAAGAAGCCGGCGAACGAGGGAAAGCTCTACGACCGGCTAGCAATGGTGATCGGGACGCCCGGAAGCGGGAAGACGACCCTCGCGCGATTGTTCAAATTCTCAACGCTTCAGGTCTTGCTTCGGAATCGTGGATTCGAAACCTACAAGACCCTCATCGACGCGCTCACTTCTTGTGACGCGATCCGTGATGGCAGGCCAGCGGTCATAGGTTGCCGGATTTCACTCGAAAGCGAATATCGCGAGTTTTGGGAGTTCCCTTATCCGGACAGTTTGAAGTCCTCGCTGACCGTTGCGCTACTTCAGGCGCGGGCGGTGCTTGCCTGGTTGCGAGATGCACAGGCGGCCGGCATCAGCCTTGAGGACATAGAGATAGTGGCTCGGCCCGATGCCGATGCTGCCCTAGAAGCGATCGGTGGCGAAAACGGTATCGGGCTGCAACGGCGCGCCCGAGAGATGGAAACTGCGATTTACGAAATCTCAGCCGCCCTTGTTCCTCCAGACATAGATGAGGTTGAGCAGAATGCGGCGGCAGCAGCGTATCGACCGCTGGACGTCATAGATGCGTTCCGGGTCAAGGATGGGTCTGGAGGCCTGCAACTGACCCCGTTGGTTGTCTTCGACGATGCACATTTCTTGCATCCGAGCCAGTTGCTAGCGCTCCAACGGTGGCTTGCGCGTAGGGAATTGCGGGTGGCCCGCTGGATCCTCACCCGCCTGGATGCATTGGCTCCCGCGGATGTACTCATCGAGGGACAGAACGCTTTCGACGAGAGTGAGCCCGGTCTGAAACGCGCTCGGGAAATCACCACCATCTGGATGCAAAGTAGCGAGGGAAGATCGAGCCAGCGGCGAGCCTTCCGAAAAATGGCGAAGGACATGGCTGGCCGATATCTCAGCCAGATGGACGTCTTCAATCGGCGGGGCTTGAACACCCTTGGTGATCTTCTGTCGACGCATGTCGATGATCTTCCGCCTTCAAAGGCCGACAAGCTTACGAAGAAGGTCGACGCTATTCAGCGACGAAATTCGATCACTGCTGAGCGTCGAGAGGCGCTCGAACGAGAGGTTTCCGAATACCTGGCGAAAAGTGGAGAGCCTTCCAACGACCTAAGGCTGTCGATGCTCGCCATACTTCTCGAACGATATGCAAACCGAACGCCCCAGCGCGGTCTTTTCGAGGAAGCGACCGACGTCGAGCCGTCACGTCCTGTGACAGCGAGCGCGGCAATCGCAGACGGCGCCAAGATCCATCTGCTGCACCAATTCGACCGACCGTACTACTACGGCATCGATTCTCTTTGCGATGCGAGCTCGGAAAACGCGGAGCAATTCCTGCACCTCGCGGCACGGCTCGTTGCGCAGTCGGAGACTCAGTTGATACGGTCGAAGGCGCCGACACTAACCAGTCAGGTCCAGCATAACTTACTGCGCGATCGCGCCGATGAGATGATCCGCGAATGGGATTTCCCTCTCCATCATCTTGTGAAACGGCTGTCTCAGGGGATCGCCGACCAGTGCATTGAAAAGAGCTTGGAGGGCAATGCATCGCTGAATGGCGGCGCCAACGCGTTCGGGATTCCTCAGGAAGAATTCGATCAGATCCCGAAATTACAGCCCGACCTCGCAAAGGTCCTTCAATTTGGGGTCGCATACAACGCCTTCGTTCTCATTCCGAACCATGGGGCGAAGAACAAGCTCTGGTGTCTCGTCGAGCTATCCGGGGTTGTTCTCATCAAGAGCGGATTGACCTTGAAGAGAGGAGGGTTTCTTGAACGACGCGTGGAAGACCTCACTCGTTTGCTGGGCGAGGCCAAATAATGGCGCACGGATGGCGATGGGATCCGTGCATTTCGCACGATGGCTCAGAGGCTGAAAGCTTTGCGTCCGAATATTTCTCGCAGACTGGCAGGAAAGCGCTGTTAATCGCAGGTGGTGGATTTGATCCACGCGCGACCCAGATTGCTGAACGTCTCGCTGCCGTCGGTGCCGATGCTCAAGCATTGTTCATCAGAGAGAACCGGCCCAATCCAGACTCTGAACTCACCCGCCGCGCCGAAAAAAATATCCAGAAGCTTCAGACTCTGCTTCCCTCGAACGATATCCTTGCCGTCGAAATCTTCGGAGCTGATGGCGCTGTTGTCGGTGGACGCAATGTCACACTGGGCGTGTCGCGGTACGATCTGACCGAGGTCACGGACGTGATCGTCGACATCAGCGCCCTTTCAGTGGGTACAGCGTTCCCTTTGATCAGATTGTTCGTTGAGCGGATTAATCGAGGCAAGGATCCGCAGAACCTGCATCTCTTTGTGTCGCATGATCCCAATCTTGACGCGCAGATATCCTCTGTGGCGAGCGACGTTCCAGGGTATGTTCATGGGTTCAAAGGGGGGCTGACGCTCGACGCTGCCTCTCGGGCAGCGAAGTTATGGCTCCCACAGCTCGCAATGGGGCGCCAGCAGGCTCTATCTCGGGTCCACGATTTCGTCGCTCCGCACGACACATGCCCAATCCTGCCGTTTCCGGCGCGTGACCCGCGCCTCGGAGACATGCTGGCAGAGGAATACTTGGCAGAGTTCGAGAGCGGTTGGTCAGTCGATGCCCGCGACGTCGTGTACGCGGATGAACAGGATCCCCTACACCTTTATCGCACAATTCTGCGGTTGGACGATCTGCGCAAGCCGGTGTTTCGTGATGCCGGAGGCTCGATCCTGGTTCTCTCTCCGCTGGGTAGCAAAGTCATGTCCCTCGGCGCCCTGATGGCAGCCCTTGAGCGAGATTTACCAGTCGCTTACCTCGAATCGATAGGGTATGATTTCGACGCGTCCGCGGATCTTGCTTCGCCGACGCCCCACATCATTCATGTCTGGTTGGAGGGAGAGGTCTACCCGCAGCCGCGCCCCAGGCTGAAGAAAGGACACACCCCATGAACCATCCAGAGGAAAGGCCGAGGATCTTTGGCACGGGCTTGATCGCGCTCGATCTTGTAATTGGGCTCGACAGCGAAGCGCCAATTCACTCGTGGGCCGGCGGTACATGCGGCAACGTTCTCACGATAATGAGATACCTGGGTTGGGATGCCTACCCAATCGCACGAATGAATGGTGATCCCGCGTCGGAACGTGTTCGGGCGGACATGGCCAAATGGGGTGTGAAATTGGACTTTGCCAATTGCGCTCCGACGGGCCATACACCGATCATAATTCAGCAGATTAAGCGCGCTCGCGACGGATCACCGACCCACCGGTTCCTGTGGACGTGCCCTCACTGCGGAAAGCGTCTGCCCAGCTACAGGCCCGTTACGCAGCATGCAGTGGAGGATGTCGCTCTCGCACTACCGGGCTCTGCGGTCTTCTTCATGGATAGGCTGTCGAGAGCTGCTTTGACGCTCGCAGCAGAAGCAGCGCAAAATGGTGCTGTAGTCCTGTTCGAACCTTCCGGAAAATCCGACGAAAAGCAGTTCGCGGAAGCGATGAAAATTGCACATATCGTGAAGTACTCGGATCAGCGCCTTTCCGAGGCGGGTGGCGCCATGACTGCCTCAAGTGCGACTTTACTCGAGATTCAGACGCTCGGATCGCAAGGGCTGCGGTACAGACACCGACTCGACGGGCAAATTTCCGACTGGAGCATTTGCCCCGCTTTCCCTGCGCCAAGCCTCGTGGACACGTGCGGCTCCGGCGACTGGTGCACGGCTGGCATTCTGGCCTTGGGCGCCAAACAGGGGTTGTCGGGACTCAAGAAAATGGACGCTCAAGGTTTGTCGAAGGCACTTCGCTATGGCCAAGCTCTTGCCGCTTGGAATTGCGCCTTTGAAGGCGCCCGCGGTGGTATGTATTTGGTAGAGCCTCGCGAGTTCCAAAATCAGATCAATGCCATCATGAATGGCCGGCCAGTTTTACGCACCGTTGTTCGCCATGAATCGACAGAGCCTTCCGTCGCGTGCCCGGCTTGCCCGCCCAGCACCGAGCATATTTTTTCAGCCTCTTGACACGTTGTCTCACGGGAAATTCGGCGTGAGCGGGAATGAGCGCGTGATTGGACCACCCGGCCGGTCGCCTACTATGCAGCCTTATGGTTGTCATCGAACGTTTCTCATTGCGGCCGATCGTATCGGCCTATAAGGCTGCCAAAGCGGCGAAGGTCCCCGCGTGGAGCCTATAGGATCGCCAAACTTACCGTTGAAGCACCGGGCTGGTCGAACAAACAACCAACCGCCGTGAGCCTCGCGTCAGAGCTACATACAAGTTACGTGCGTCCAAAACGTCGGTGTCGAGGACGACTGATACGTCGGCTTCCAAGCCCTTCAGTAGCAGGGTGCTGCCGACTGCCCGCCTGGGAACGGAGCGTCCAAGGACCCGTGACTGCTCTCGAGCACGAACTGCCATCTCATGGAAATCTGCTTTGGAAACACAGCCGTTAAGTGCTTGAATCGCGGCGCGCAAAATTGCAGGCCGAAGCGGCGAAACACCTGGCTGCTTGTTGATCTCAACGAGCAGTTCGACCGCCGCGACAGGAATCGGTTGTTTCGAAAACGCTATTGCTGCCTCTTCAACGTCGGTCGGCCCCTTGTGCGCCCTGCCGGCAAGAAGTGACACCAACCGCTGTTTGAGTTGCGCTGCTCCAACCCCGGTGAGCGTACTGGCGGCGAAGTCGATCAAATCATCGGTGGCGGACGGCGCATCGAAATTAAATCGCTCGGCAAACCTTATGAAATCAGACAGGTCGGCATTTTCGACGACGACGGCACCCTTCACCCGGCCGGCGATATCCCTGTGCCGATTCGGCCGACGGCCGTCACAAATGATGAGCGCTCCACCATCTGACACGGGCGAAGCGGCATACGCAGCCCGTGTGAGCGTTTGGATATCATCAGGGCCGGAGATCTGCATCCAAGTCACTTCATCCGGCGCGCTCCGGAGATCGATCGGAGCACCAGTCTGCAGCGCTGACCGGGCCCACAGGAGCCATTGTCCCAACTTTGGCGCTCCAGCGTTGTCCCAACGCCATGGTGTCGACAGATGTCCGATCGATGGAAACGAAGCCTCCACGCCGTTCGTCCAATCAACTAGAATGTTCTTTCCCCATCCGAAGATTGCCTGCATGTCGTCGCCCATGACACACGTGGGCAGCAGCTCAGATAGCTGCGCGATCATGCCGTGTTGCTGCTCAATGCAGTCCTGATACTCGTCTACGATAAGCCTGGAGTAGGTCGCTTCGATTACACCCAATAGATGCTGTCCATTGATAATGGCGAGTGCGCCATCTCGAAGTGCGGGATAGTCGGTTCCCGGGTTCTTCAGCTTCAAGATGTCCGGGTGCTGGCCACTCCTGTGCGGAAAGGTGCCGACCAGGCGCATAGCCCATCCATCGATCGTGGTTATCCGGTAGCGAGTTCGCGGAACTCCGGCGGCGTCCAGCCGCCCCCGCAGGGCAGCAACGCCCGCATTGGTATGCGTTAGGATCAGGATCGGCTTTCCGTCAGTTGAGGCTCTGATGCATGCCGCGATCAGATGGGTCTTTCCGCACCCCGCTGGCGCGGAAACACTCCCCTTGCTTGCATTGAGAACTGACCTGCTCCCCGTTTTGTCCGCGTCTATAAGTTAGCCCTGTTCACGTTGTGGTCCATTGCGGACCGGGTTGCAAATTCGCTCGGGGTGAGCCCGTC
>MDTD01045701.1_pt1 | contig 33370 bp, 22 predicted proteins | sample 811221 | NCBI WGS metagenome assembly MDTD01 (sample SAMN05326646, study PRJNA326480) | marine metagenome | isolation source: seawater | place: Pacific Ocean: South West | collected 2011
GGCTGGTGTTCGTCGCCGGGGAACGGGTCGAGCTCACCAAGCGGGAGTTCGACCTGCTGGCCGCGCTGGCCGAGAACGCCGGCGTGGTGTTGAGCAGGCAACGCCTGCTCGAGCTGGTGTGGGGCTACGACTTCGACGTCGACACCAACGTCGCCGACGTGTTCGTGTCCTATCTGCGGCGCAAACTGGAACGCGACGGGCTGCCACGGGTGATCCACACGGTGCGTGGAATCGGGTACGTGCTGCGAGAAGATCCGTAAGAACCCGATCTGTTGGTGACACGTCCGAAGCTTCCCCGGTTCCTGCGGTCGGCCTCGCTGCGCACGCGGGTGGCCATCGCCTCTGCCGCGGCCGCCGCGGCGGTGGTCGCGGCGTTCACGATTCTGACCTCGGTCGTGCTGGCCAACAACGACGCCACGCAGCTCGACCGCCGGCTCGACGCGATCGTCGACGCCAGCATGTTTCCCGAGGAACTGTCCGACCCGCGCCGCGGCGTGCTCACCACCGGCCGGGACCGCACCTCGGGTCAGGTGGTGTTCCAGCGCGGCTTCCAGCTTCCGCCGCTGCCCCCGGGAACCGAGACCGCGTTCGTCAACGGCGTCGAGTACCGCGTGCGTACGGTGCCGGTGGAGCAGGACGGCGGCCTGCTGATGTCCATCGGCATCCGCGCCGACAGCGTCCTCCTCAATCGGGCCCGCGTCCCGCTCTACATCGCGGTCGGTGTGATGACGGTGTTGATTGCCGCGGGGCTGGGCTGGCTGCTGGCCGGCCCGGCGATCCGGCCGCTGCGAAAGCTGACCGAGAACACCAAGAGGCTGGGCAAGGACGCCGAGGACATCCCCGCGGTGCACGGCGTGCGCGAGGCCGAGGATCTCTCGGAGGCCATGAGCGCGATGCTCAGCCGGTTGGCCGCCGCGCAACGGGCCACCACGAACTCGCTGCAGGCGGCCCAGGACTTCGCCGCCAACGCCGCACACGAGCTGCGCACCCCGCTGACGGCGATGCGCGCCGACCTCGACACACTGCGCATCCACAACCTGCCGGACGACGAACGCGACGAGGTGGTCGCCGACCTGTCCCGCGCGCAGCGCCGCGTCGAGGGCATCATCACCGCGCTCGGCCAACTCGCGTCGGGGCAACTGGCCCAGGTCGAGGACCGCGAGGTGATCGACCTGACCGACATGCTGGACCGGGTGGCGCGGGAGAACATGCGCGGTGCCAACCAGGTGCAGATCGACGTGGTGCTCGACGACGATCTCGGCACCCTGCTGGGCTGGCCCAGCGGGCTCCGGTTGGCCGTCGACAATCTGGTGCGCAATGCGGTGACCCACGGCCAGGCGAGCCGCATCGTGTTGTCGTCACACCGCCACGACGGGGTGGTGACCATCGTCGTCGACGACAACGGTCGGGGGCTGCCGGCCGACGAGCACGAAACCGTACTGGGGCGCTTCTCCCGGGGCAGCAACGCCGCCCCCGGTGGCTCGGGGCTGGGGTTGGCGTTGGTGGCGCAGCAGGCCGCGCTGCACGGCGGCACCATCGAGCTGTCCGACAGCCCGCTGGGCGGGCTGAGGGCGACGCTCACCGTGTCCACGGCGCCGAACGAATCGTGGACGCCCCCGAACGAGATCTGAGCGCCGGGCGTCGACACATTGTGGGCGGGGGTGCCGAAGGATTTCTGAGCGCGGCGCGCCGAGACAAATCTGAGCGCGGCGCGCCGAGACAAATCTGAGCGCGGCGCGCTCAGCGGCGGCTCAACGCGCGTGCGCCGGCACGCCAGCCGAGCAGCAGCACAGCGGTCGTCAACGACGCCACGACGATGAAGCTGGTGGCGGTGCCCTGCCCGGTGGCCTTGCGCAGCAGCATGCCGACCACGACCGTGGCCAACCACACGGCCAGCCCCGTAGGAATGACGGCGATCGGACGGCGCCAGGCCTGCGCCAGCAGCCAGCCGACCGCGGTACCCGCCAGGAACGGCCATGCCGTCTCGGCGATTCCGGCCACCGTCAGCCCCTCGGCGTGACTGCGCCGGCCGATCGTGCAGAACACCACGACACACACCGCATCGGCGGCGAGCGCCTTGACGGCGGTGGAACGATCAGCTTTCGGCATAGGTCATCACATCGTAAACCAATGGGCTGGTGCCGCTTTCGTCCCGCGGAGCGAATCCCGGCTCGAGCTCGGCGGGCTTGCCCCCCAGCAGTGCGTCCAGGTCGCCGGTGGAGCGGGAATCCAGCCGGAAGTCGGTGAACACGAACGGCAACCCGTTGGACCGCAGCGGATCCGGGGTGCTCATGACGTGGAAGTGCAGGTGTGGGGCGTCGGAGTTGCCGCTGTTTCCCAACGCGCCCAACACTTGTCCGGTGCTCAGGTGGTCACCGGGCTGAACCTGCACCGAGCCCGTCTGCAGGTGGGCGTAGAACGCATAGTTGCCGCCACCGAGGTCCTGGACGACATGGTTGCCGCCGTACTCCTCGAGCGGCAAGTCGGTCGGCGCGGAACCCGGAACCTGTTCGGGCAGGCCGTCGACGACCGACACCACCGGTCCCTCGCCGACGGCCACCACGTCCGATCCCACGTAGGGGTAGCTGTCCAGTTGCGCTTCGTCACCGGTGAACAGCCGGCCGTCCGGACCCAGTTGCACGTAGTCGATGGCGAACCGCTCGGCGGCCCAGATCTCGCCGTCGAGGGGGTTCAGTGCCGTGCGGTGTGCGGACATGTCGCAGCAGCTGTCGCCGTCGAGCCAGTTGGGCCCCTTCAACGGTGGTGCGATCGAGATGGGTTGGCGGGTCTGCACCGTGACCGGGGCGATGTTCTCGGTGAGCGAGGCGGGGATCAGCGGGGGCGACGGATCGGTCACCGAGATCGCCACGGTGTGGCTGAGTTCCGCGGGGACGGCTTCGTCGGGGTCCACCGCCACGTCCAGCCACACATAGCCGGTCTGGGCGGGCCCGAGAGTCGTGGTGGGGACCGGGTTTCCCGCCAGCCTGGTCCAATAGGTGAGCCGCTCACCCGGCAGGCTGAGCAGGGTCCGGTCACCGGCGCGCACGTCCACCCCGGTCAGCGTGACGTCCTGGGGTGTGGTGTTGTTCAACACCAGCTCGTAGGCCAGATGGGTCTTGCCGTCGGTGGCAGGTACCGGGATCGGGGCCGCCAGCACCCGGCCCACCACCGGAGTCAGGACCGCGGGACCGGGCAGAGGTGGCGGGGTCGAGTCAGCCGCGGCAGGCGGTGGCGGGGTGGCCTGCGCGGTGGTCCCGGCGTTCTTCGTTTCCGGATCGGTGGCGCAGGCTGCGCACAGCATCAGCGTCGTCAGCGACGCAGCGACGATCATCGGACGAATCTGCATGCTGCGGCGACTCTTTCGCTAGGGACCGGGCTGACCCGGTGGATGGGGCGCTTCGGGATCGGGGCTGAACAGCAACGGTAGATGGGTGTCGGTGGAACGCATCGGCGTTGCCTCGGGGTCGGCGGGATCTCGGTCGGGGTCGAGGTCCTTCTCGGTGCGGAACATGATCAGGAACACCACCCAGCCGATCGCGGCGATGAAGATCCAACTGACCAGCCGGTAGATCAGCATGGCCGAGATCGCCGAGGCCAGCGACATGCCGCTCGACACCAGACCGGGGACCAGCACCGCCTCGACGACCAGCAACCCACCGGGCATCAACGGGATCGAGCCGACCGCCCTGGCCGCCGCATAGGCGACCGTCACTCCCGCCACCGAGGGGTGCCCGCCGGTGGCGTAACAGGCGAACAGCAGGCAGCCGACGTCGGCGACCCAGTTGAACAGCGACCAGCTGAACGCCTCCCCGAGGTCACGACGACCCAGTTGCACCGACTCGAGTTGCACCAGGGTGGCACGCCATTTCGTCAGCCCGGTGTCGGCGGGCTTGCCGCGCACCGAGTTGAACCAGGACAGCAGGCGCACCCCGATGCCGTCGATGAGCTCCGGGCGGCTCGCCACGGCCTGCGCGAGCAGGATCAGCGCGACGAAACCGCCGAGCGAGAAGATGAGCGACAGCGGATTCTTGCTCGCCCCCAACATGAAAGCCCCGCCCAGGCCGAGCAGGGCCAGACCGATGACCTGCAGCGCGCCCGACATGACCAGCTGCCAGGACGCCACCACAGGCGAGGCGCCCCACATCCGCTGCTGGCGGTAGATGAACGTCGCCGACAGCACCGGCCCACCCGGCATGGTGGTGGACAGAGCGTTGCCGGCGTAGAACGCCGCCTCGGAGCGCCACTGGTGCACGTGCACCCCCGCCGAGCGCAGCAGCGTGCGCTGGATCTGGGCGAAGCTGTGCATCGACGCCATCGCCGCCACCACCGCGGCCAGCACCCACATCCAGTTGGCGGAGTAGACGCTCTTCCATGCCTTGGCCAACTGGTCGTGCACCAGCGCCAATTCGACGGTCAGCACCACCAGTGCCAGCGCGATCAGCGCCCAGCGCAGCCACCAGTACTTGCCGCGGCTGCGCTCCGGGTTGGCGGCCCCTGCCGGCCTGCCGCTCGCTGGAGCGTCGTGTGACACGCAAGTAAGGGTAAGGCGTGGGTCAACGGTTTCCGCAGATCGGCGGGTGAGACCCGCGTGCCCGTTACGCTACCGGGATGTCCGCAGGACCCTCCCTCGATCCGCTCGCCGACGAGTCGGTGACCCCGCTGGTGCGCAAAACCGCTGCGTGGGCGTGGCGGCTGCTGATCATCCTGGCTGCGGTTGTGGCGTTGGGATGGTTGATCCTGCGGTTGGAGATCCTGTTCGTCCCGGTTGCGCTGGCCACGATCGTGGCGGCGCTGCTCATGCCCGTCGTCGACTTCCTGGACCGCAGGGGTGCGCCGCGCAGCGGTGCGGTCGCGCTGGTGCTGCTCAGCGGGTTCGCGGTGTTCGGTGGCCTGCTGGCGTTCGTCATCACCCAGTTCATCGAGGGCGTGCCGGCATTGGCGGGCCAGGTTTCGACCAGCATCGAGGGTGTCGGCGCCTGGCTGACCGACGGACCGCTGAAGGTCAGCGAGCAGCAGATCAACCAGTTCCGCGACTCGGCGCTGGAGGCGCTGCGCGACAACCAGGAACGGTTGACCAGCGGGGCCGTGTCCACCGCAGCGACCGTCACCGAGATCGTCACCGGTGCGCTGCTGATGCTGTTCACGCTGATCTTCCTGCTGTACGGCGGCCGCAACATCTTCACGTTCGTCACCGGCGTCGTCCCGACCGGGGTGCGCGCACGCGTGCGCAACGCCGGCCGCGCCGGGTTCCACACGTTGATCGGCTACGTCCGGGCCACGTTCCTGGTGGCGGCGGTGGATGCGACCGGCATCGGGCTCGGCCTGGCGATCATGGGTGTCCCGCTGGCGCTGCCGCTCGCGTCGCTGGTGTTCATGGGCGCGTTCGTGCCGCTGGTCGGCGCGGTGGTCACCGGGTTCCTGGCCGTCATCGTCGCGCTGATCGCGAAGGGCTGGATCTATGCCCTGATCACGCTGGGGTTGATCATCGCCGTGCAGCAGCTCGAAGGCCACGTGCTGCAGCCGTTGGTGATGGGCCGGGCGGTGTCAATCCACCCGTTGGCCATCGTGCTCGCGATCGCCGGAGGCGCCGTGCTGGCCGGCATCGTCGGCGCGCTGCTGGCCGTGCCGGTGCTGGCCTTCCTCAACAGTGCGGTGCGGGTGCTGCTCGCCGACGACCCGGTCGCCGAGGAAGAGGCGCAGGAAGCCGACGACGCCCCGGTGATCGAGGCCGAGCCCGACGACGTGGAGCAGATCGAGTAGCGTGCGGCGCTTGCCTCGGGCGCCGCGGGCGCCGCTTGCCTCGGATGCCGAGAATGCGCTGAGGGTCGTGCCCAAGGAGTTGGGCACGACCCTCAGTGCGCTTTCGCCGGTTGGCTACGCCAGGGTTGCCACGGAATCGGTCACGCCGATGACGAACACGCTCGATTCGAAGAAGTTCATGACGTAGGCGGTCCCATCGGGCAGGAACGCGACGTTGGCCACCCCGAGCCCGAGCGTTCCGACCGAAACGGTGCTGATGACGGTGTTGCTCGCGGTGTCGATCACCGAGACGGTTCCGTCTTCGAGGTTCGGAACGTAGACCACGCTGTCGTCGGGGCTGATCGCCAGGTTGGCCGGGGCGCTGCCGACGGCCACAGTGGCCACGACGGTATTGGTGCTGGTGTCGATCACCGACACGGTGTCGTCATCCTGGTTCGTGGCATAAACCCGGCTTCCGTCACTGTTCACGGCGACCCCGCCCTGGAATGTGGTGGAGCCGACGGGGATGGTGGCGATGATCGCGTTGGTGGTGGTGTCGACCACTGCGACGGCGGTGTCTTGTGCGAGGTACACCCGGGTGCCGTCGGGACTGACCGCCAAGTCCCTCGCGTCGAGATCGACGGTCGTGACGACCGAGTTGTCACTCGTGTCGATCACCGTGAACCCTTGGGAATCGTTGTTCGATACGAGGTAGAGCCGCGTGCCGTCCGGGCTGACGGCCACCTTGCGCGGATTGACCGGCAAATCGGTGATTGTCGTGATCACGGTGTTGGATGCGGTGTCGACCAGAGACAGCGTGCGATCGTCGGCGTCGACGACGTAGACCACGCTTCCATCCGGACTGATCGCGACGCCGTCGGTGGTCCCGCCGATGTCCAGGGTGGCGGTGATGGTGTTGGTGGCGGTATCGATCACCTTCAACTTGCCACCGCCCACGATGGAGTCGGTTCCGTTCGTGACGTACATGGTCGCACCGTCGATGCCGGCGACGCCGTCGATCGGTGTGCCATCGGTGAGAACAGCGGCGGTTTCGACCGGCGTCCCCGGAGCGATCGGCAAGCCGTCGACGGTGACGGTGACGGCGGCATTGGCACCATCGCTGATCTGCACGGTGAAGCCGTCGACGTCTTCACCGGGTGACTGGGCGGCCTTGATCCGACCCGCCAGGGTGGGGGTGTAGGTGAAGGTGCCGTCGGCATTGAGTGTCAGTGTGCCCGACTCGACTCCCTCGACGACGGTGAAGCTCAGGTCGTCATCCTCGGCGTCAGAAGCGCCCAAGGTGCCTGTCACAGAACCGTTCTCACCTGGAGCGCCGAACGTCGGTTCAGCGGCGGGCGGCTGGTTGGTGGTGCTCGCGGTGACCGTGACCGACACGGTGGCTGTGCCGGTGCCGCCCGCGGTGTCGGTGACGGTGTAGGTGAAGGTGTCGGATCCGTTGAAGTTGGCGTCGGGGGTATAGGTGACCGACAGCCCGTCGCCGCTGACCGCCGCGGTGCCGTTGGCGGCAGCGCTGACCGCGGTGACGGTGAGGGCTCCGTCGACATCGCTGTCGTTCGCCAGCACGTTGATGGTTGTGACCCCGCTGTTCTCGGCCACAGTGGCGGTGTCGTTGCCGAGGTTCGCCGGGTCGTCGACTGCGGTCACGGTGACCGACACGGTGGCTGTGCCGGTGTCGCCTGCGGTGTCGGTGACGGTGTAGGTGAAGGTGTCGGATCCGTTGAAGTTGGCGTCGGGGGTGTAGGTGACTGACAGGCCGTCGCCGCTGACGGCTGCGGTGCCGTGGGTGGGAGTGCTGACCGCCGTGACGGTCAACGAGTCGCCGTCGGCATCGGTGTCATTGGCGAGGATGTCGATGACATTGGCCGTGCTGTCTTCAGTCACGGTGGCCGCGTCATCAGTGGCCACCGGTGCCTGGTTGTCGGGTTCGGGCAGTGCGGCCACGGGGACGTTGATGGTGGTCATCGCGGACAGGCCGTCGGGGTCGGTGGCGGTGACGGTGAAGGCGTCGGCGCCGTCCGGTTCACCGGCTGCCGGCCGGGTGGTGGGGGTGTAGGTGTAGGTGCCAGCCACTGCGTCGATGGTGACCGAGCCGTTGGTGGGATCGGTGGCGGTGTAGATCAGTTCGTCGCCGTCGGGGTCGGTGAAGCCCAGAGCTCCGGTGACGGAGCCGGTTTCGGGGTCGACGGTCTGCGCTCCTGGAGTGCCTGCGACCGGTGCCTGGTTGTCGGGCTCCGGAAGCGCGGTGACGGGGACTTCGACGCCGATGGTGGAGCTGGCTTGACCGTCCGAGGCGGTGAGCGTGAAGGCGTCGACGCCGTCTTCGTCGCCGAAGGCCGGCCGGGCCTCGGGGTCCGGGGTGTAGGTGTAGGTGCCGGTTTGGGCGTCGAGGGTGACGGTGCCGTTGGCGGGCGTGGAAACGGTGTAGGTCAGGTCGTCGCCGTCGGGGTCGGTGAAGCTGAAGGTGGCGGTGACGGCGCCGGTTTCGGGATCGACGCTCTGCTGGCCGAGATCCCCGGGGACGGGCGCGCGGTTGTCCGGGTCGGGCAGTGCGGTGACGGGGACGTCGATGGTGGCGCTGGCGGACAGGCCGTCGGGGTCGGTGGCGGTGACGGTGAAGGCGTCGGCGCCGTCGGGCTCACCGGCTTCCGGTCGGGTGGCCGGGGTGTAGGTGAAGGTGCCGGCCTGGGCGTCGATGGTGACCGAGCCGTTGGTGGGATCGGTGGCGGTGTAGGTCAGTTCGTCGCCGTCGGGGTCGGTGAAGCCCAGAGATCCGGTGACGGAACCCGTTTCGGAGTCAACAGTCTGTTCGCCTGGTGTGCCGGCGACGGGCGCTTGGTTGTCCGGCTCGGGCAGCGCCACGATGGGCAGGCCGATGGTGTTGGTCGCCGTCAGTCCGTCGGGGTCGGAGGCAACCACGGTGAAGGAGTCCTCCCCGTCGGGTTGACCGGGTTCCGGACGGGTTTCGGGCGTGTAGGTGTAGGTGCCGGCCTCGTTGTCGACGGTGACGACGCCGTTGTCGGGCTGCTCGGTGACCTCGTAGGTCAGCGGGTCACCGTCGGGGTCGGTGAAACCGAGCGTGGCCGTGACCACACCGGTTTCCTCGTCGATCTGCCAGGGGCCGGACAGTCCGGCCTGCGGGGCCTGGTTGCCGGGTTCGGGCAGCGCGGCCACCGGCACGTCGATGGTGGTCGTCGCGCTGGCCTGACCGTCGGAGGCGGTGACGGTGAAGGAGTCGGCGCCGTCGGGGTCGCCGAACGGCGGCCGGGTGGCCGGTGTGTAGGTGTAGGTGCCGGCTGCGGCATTGAGAGTGACCGACCCGTTGGCGGGGGTGCCCGCTGTGTAGGTCAGGGTGTCGCCGTCGGGGTCGGTGAATCCCAGTGTGCCGGTGACCGTGCCGGTTTCGGGGTCGACGGTCTGGGCCCCTGGGGTTCCCGCGACGGGAGCCTGGTTCTCGGGGTCGAACGGCTGGCCGTAGACGGTGCGCCCGTCGCCGGGGCCGGTGTCGGCGAGCAGGTTGTTACCGAAGACGAGCGCGTTGTTGTAGATGCCGGGGCCGGCAATGGCGCGGGAGTCGTCACCCCACACGAAGGTGGTGTTGCGCTCACCCAGCGAATCTGCGGTGCTGCCGTTGCCCCAGACGCGGGCCAGGCTGCCGGGCCCGTCGGCGGTCGCGGTGCTGCCGTCACCGGAGATCACTGCCCTGCCGTCGGTGGCCTGCGCGGCGTTGCCGTCACCGAAGGTGGTGGCCTCGGCGCGGGCTTCGGCTGCGGTGGCCGAGGCGGCACTGTCGTCGCCGGTGATCCGGGCGATCGACGTCTGACCGAGCGCGTCGCTGGACGCGACGTTGGAATCGCCGGTGATGCGGGCGGCGGCGTAGCCATCGAGGTTGGCCGTGGCGACTGCGGAGCTGGTGTCGCCGATGATGCTCGCCCGTGCGGTGGAATCCTCGTCGGCCGACGCGGCCGCGGAGTTCCCGTCACCGCGCACGGTGATCTCGGCGCGGGAGCCGTCGGTGGCCAAGGTGGTGGCGTCGTTGTCGTCACCGACCACTGAGACGCGAGTTCGGCTGTCCTCCGAAGCGGCGGTGGCGGTGTTGCGGTCGCCGACGACCCGGGCTCGTGCCGACCCGTCCTGGCCGGCGAGGACTACCTCGTTGCCGTCGCCGTAGACCGTGGCGCGGTTGCCGGCGCCGCTGCTGGCGGTCTCGTTGCCGACGCCGCGGACGTAGAGCGAGCTGGAGGCGCCGGTGGTCTCGGCGGTGTTGTCGTCGCCGTAGACACTGGTGCGGCTGCCCGGCCCGGACGCCCCGGCGGTGTTGTCGTCACCGCGGACCCGCACCCGGGTGAAGTTGCCCTCGGAGGTGGCTGTGGAGTCGTCGCCGCGCACGATGGCGACATTGAACAGCCCGGAGGCGGAGGCGATTGCGTTCTCGCCGTGGGCGATCGCGAATGAGCCGAACCCTTCGGAGGTGGCGTAGGCGGTGCCGTTCTGCACCAGCTGCCGCCCGCCGATCGAGATGCTGAAATTGGCGAAGGTGTCCTCGAGTTCGCGGCGCACCCACGACAGCACGCCCCACATCAGCGGCTGCGCCGACGGTGCCGCCGGAGCGGCCGGAGTGGTGACGAAGGGGGCGATGACCGCCGACAGCATTGACGACGCCACCTCGAGGAACGTGCCAGGCTGGGCCTGCAACGCCTTGGCCGGAGGCTCGCTCGGGGCCTCGGCGGTAGTGGTGCGGGCCGACATCACCGACGTTGACGTGTACGACGACCGTGAGCTGGCCGGTTCCGCGATCGCAGTGTGTGCCTCATCCACCGGCGCAGAGCCGGACGGGAACGAATCAGAAGTTTCCGGTTCGACGACGGGCTCGTCAGTCACCACCACGGGCTCGTCAGTCACCGCCACGGGCGCAGCCGACTCGGCGGTGCCGCTACCCGAAGCCGACGGGAGATCCTCGGCCACCTCGTCGGTGATGTCGTCCTCGGGGACGACCTCCACGTCGTCAGCGCCGGAAGACGACGCGCCCTCGGCTTCGCCGAGGTCGTCTGTCTCGGCGGCGTCCAGCTCAGCGTCGAGGTCGTCGTCGAGTTCGGAGTCGGGTTCGTCGCCGAGATCAGCGTTCAGCTCGTCGTCCAGCGCGGAGTCGGCTTCATCGTTGAGCTCGGACTCGAGTTCGTCGCTCAGCTCAGCGTCGAGATCCTCGGATTCCGAGTCGTCGTCATCGTCGGTGGCGCCGGAGGTATCCGAGCCACCGGACTCGCCGTCGCCGGCGTTGTCGCCGACAGACTCCGAGTCAGCCGCCGGGCCCGCCTCACTCGACTCGCTCGTCCCCGAGGATCCCTCGGTCTGCGCGGCCGCCGTCCACGGTGCGGCGAACAGCATGGCCCCCACACCCAGCGCGGCGGCCAGGGCGCCGACCCGGCCGATGCAGTCCGCCGCCGAACGGGACGAGGTGTCCCGGGCGCTTCCGGTCGAGACGAATGCCTGCCCGAGCCGCTGCTTGCTCATGCGAAACCCCCTGTATTGCCCCGGCACTCACGCCGGTGCGGCACAGGTGCACAGGCGTATTCTGCGAAGGCGCTGAATAGTGACTGTGCATGAGGCTAGGGCGCAGCGGTCAGGCAGGAATCAGGGAAATCCCTACCCGAGGACCCTCGACATTGCGGGGGACGGGGTGTGTCGCGAGGGGGCTGCCCGCCGGGCTAGAGCCGGCCCTCGCGCCGCAGCAACTCCTGAGCGCTGACCCCGCTGGAGCCGCCGCGCCGCTGGGGCTCGTCCTCCGCCCGCGTGTTCAGCTTCTCGGTGGCCGCCTCCGCGTCGCCGCGCCGGGCCGTCGGAATGGCGCGAGTCTCCGCGGCGGAGTCGTCGTCCTGCGGCCGGGGCTCGCGCTGCGCCGGGATCGCGGTCGTCGGCTCGTTACCGCCGGGCTCGGGCATCGCCCGGGTCGACTCCGCTGACGGCGGCTTGGGTTGCGGCGCGACCGGAGCTGCTCCGGTGCCCCGCAGGTCGCCGAGCCAGGACTCGATCTCGCGGTCTTCCCGCTTGGGGGCCGGCGGGGGTGTCGCCCGCGGAGTGCGCTGCGTGACCGCCGTGGCGTTGGTGACCGCGTTGCGCACGGCGTCCTTGGCAATGGACAGCCGGGTGGTCTGCGGTTCCTCGGCCGGCGCAGGCCGCGGCGGGGCGCTCGGCAGCCGGCTGGTGCCTGCGGCTGACGGACCGCTGGGCCGCAGGGGCGCCCCACGTCCGGGAACGCCCGGGCCCGGGTGCGTCGGGTCGTGGGGTTGCACGCGGCCCGACACGGCCACCGGCGGGCCCCCGGCACCGACCAGCGCCTCGGGGTGGGCCGGCTGCGCCGGCTCGCTGGGCTCGCCGGACTCCCGCACCGACGGACGTTTGCGCTCGTCGGGCAGCTCGGTCTCGCCGAGGCCGAGCCGGTCCTGCAGGCGCTTCATCCAGCGCGGCGCCCACCAGCAGTCGTCGCCGAGCAGCTTCATGATCGCCGGCACGAGGAACATCCGGATGATCGTCGCGTCCAACAGCAGCGCGATCAGCAGACCGAACGCCAGGTACTTCATCATCACCAGGTCGGAGAACACGAACGCGCCGGCGACCACCGCCAGCACCAGCGCGGCGCCGGTGATGAGACGTCCGGTGGTGGCGGTGCCGATGCGGATCGCCTCGGCGGTCGACATGCCGCGTTCGCGAGCCTCCACCATTCGGGAAACCAGGAACACCTCGTAGTCGGTGGACAGACCCCAGATCACCGCGATGATCAGACCGATCATCGGCGCCATCAGCGGCTGCGGGGTGTAGTTCATCAGCCCGGACCCGTGGCCTTCGACGAACATCCAGGTCAAGATGCCCATCGTCGAGCCGAGGGTCAACGCGCTCATCAACGCGGCCTTGATCGGCAACACCACCGACCCGAACGCCAGGAACATCAGGATCGTCGTCGTGACGATCAGCACCGTCACCATCAGCGGCAGCTTGTCGAACAGGCTGTGGATGCTGTCCTGTTCCAGCGCCGGCGTGCCGCCCACCGACAGCGTGATGCCGCGCGGTGGACTGATGGACCGCAGCTCGTCGATCTTCTCGGCCGCGTCGTTGCGGTTCACCAGACCGTTCTGGATCACCCGCACCGACGGGTCCTCCGAACCGCCCTCCTGGACGGATCGTTCCTGCCACATCTTCGTCGGGTCGTTGTCCGGATCGGTGAAGCCGCTGATGTTCATCGCCTTCGACCGGATCTCGGCCATCTGCTGGTCGGTGACGGGCTCACCGTCGTCGCGCTCGACCACCAGCGTCAGCGGTTCGGTGCGGAAGCCCGGGAAGCTCTGGTCGAAGTTCTCCTGCGCCAGTCGGACCGAGTTGTCCGGGGGCAGGTACTTCTCGCTGATGCCGCCGAGAGACAGCTGCCCCAGCGGAATCACCAGCAGGATCATCACGATCAGGATCGGCGCGGCGAAGGCGATCGGCCGCTTCATCACGACGTTGACCAGCCGGCCCCAGAAGCCCTTCTCGACCTCCTCGCGGGTCTTGGTCTTCTGCAACCGGTCGGCCAGCCAGTTCAGCCACCAGTTCATCGGCTTCCAGTTGCGGAAGAACGGCACGCGCAGCAACGTGCGCACTCCGAGTGCGTCGACGTTGCGGCCCAGGATGCCCAGCGTCGCCGCCAGCACGGTGATCGACAGGATCGACGCCAGCATGACGGAGGCGATGATCGCGTAGGTGATCGACTTCAGGAAGCCCTGGGGGAACAACAGCAGCGGCAGCGACGACGCGACGATGATCACCGCGGAGAACATCACCGTGCGGCCGGACGTCATGATGGTGCGGCGCACCGCGGCTTCGGTGTCGTAGCCCTCCGCGATCTCCTCGCGGAAGCGGCTGACGATGAACAGGCCGTAGTCGATCGCGATGCCGAGGCCGATCAGCGTCACGACCGGCTGGGCGAAGAAGTGCACGGGCATGAATTCGGCGGCGAAGCGCATCACACCCAGGGCGCCGGCGATCGTCAGGCCGCCGATGATGGCCGGCAAGCTGGCCGCCACCACACCGCCGAAGACGAAGAACAGCACCACCGCGACCAGTGGGATGGCGGCCACCTCGGCGCGCTTCTGGTCCTCGCCGATGGTGCCGGTCAGTTCGCTGGCCAGCGGGTTGAGCCCGGCGAGTTGGATGTCGCCGTCGTTGACCTTCTTCAGATCCGGTTCGATGGCCTGGTAGTTCTTCAGGATGGTGTCGTCGTCATCGCCCTTGAGCGGGATGCTGATGAAGGTCTTGGAATCGTCGGCGGTCTTCATCTGCTGAACTTGGGCAGAGTCGGTGTCGGGGGCCCGCAGCCACCCGACCCAGCTGACGATCTGGTCCGGATGCTCTTCGACCAGGTCGTTCAGCTCGCCGGAGACCTTCTCCATCCACTGCGGATCGGTGACCTTCTCACCGTCGGGCGGAGTGAGGATGGCCACCACGTGGCTGGTCCGGTCACGGCCGTAGGCCTCGTCGGACACCAGGGACGCGTGAACTGATTCACTGCCCTCGTCGTAAAAACCGCTCTGTGTGACGTGCTGTCCCAGGCTGATGCCGTAGACGCCGCCGCCCAGGCACAGTGCCACCATGACACCGATAACGATGTATCGGTACTGGTACACCGTTCGACCCCACCAGGCGAACACGTTAGCTCCTATTGGTCTTGAACATCACCGTCGACCTGCGCACGGTAGAAATGTCTGGTTTCATCTTGTTCTACACACGCGAGGCCAGTAGCGAGGACAGCGGCCGGAATGGCTGCAGCCATGCGCCCTGCTCAGGTAGCGAATCGAGGCCGATTCGCGGTAGCGGCTCCCGGAAGACACCGTCGATGTCCTCGAGATCGACGAACTCCAAGGTATCCGACGCTAGCGCCCAACTGGCATGTTCGCGAAATCCGAGGACCTGAACCTCGACGCCTTCTTCAGCCAGGTTCTCCAGCGGCTGTTTGAACGCCTGACCGTCCGCCGAGGCGACCAACACGGCGGCCAATCCCTCGGCGCGACGCAACGCGATGTGCTCGAGCATGTCGGAGTCCACATCGCTGTCGTCGTCGATCTTGGGCTTGGCGAACACGGCGAAGCCGACGTTGCGCAACGCCTCCACCCAGGGCCGCACTACGTCCGCGCTGCCAGGCGCGATGTTGGTGAACACCGTGGCCTCCGGCTCCAGCGCCACGGTGCTGCCGGCCTGCGCGTGTTGCGCGGACAGGTCAGCGGTGCGCGCCAGCAGCCAACGGCCCAGCGCGTCGAAACGTGGCCGGTGCGCCGCGGTGGGCCGACCACCCAGAATCGAGCCGAGCCCCATGTCCAGATTTGGGGCGTCCCAGACGAGCAGCACGCGGGAGGCGGTCGGGGCGACTTGGGCCCCGGTGTCGTCTCCGGCGCCGTCCGCGCTCATGTCCTGCGCGGCGGGGATGTTCTCGGTCACGCTCACGGGATGCGCTCCCACAGCAGCTCCGTGACGATCGGGCCGGCCAGCGCTTTACGCTCGTACTTCGTCACCGGCCGGGCCACCGAGATGGGCAGCTCGGCGGTGTCTCGGTCAATTCGGCGCAGACGGGGCTCGGCGTCACCGACCTCGGCGATGTGTTCGGCATAACCGAGATGGTCGGTCGCGGCATGCAGCACACCGCCGGGTCGTAGTCGATCGGCGATCAACGCCATCGTGTCCGCCTGCAGCAGACGCCGTTTGTGGTGCCGGGCCTTGGGCCACGGGTCGGGGAAGAAGACCCGCACGCCGGTCAGCGAATCCGGCCCGACCATGTGAGTCAGCACGTCCACGCCGTCCCCGCGGACCAGCCGGATGTTGGTCACCCCGGCGCGGTCGATCGCACTGAGGAGCTGGGCCAGCCCCCGCCGGTACACCTCGACGGCGACGACGTCGAGGTCAGGCTCGGCCTGCGCCATCGCGAGCGTCGAGGTGCCGGTGCCGCACCCGATCTCCAGGATCAGCGGCGCCTGCCGGCCGAACCACGCATCGGTGTCCAGCCGCGGTGCGGGAGACTCCCCGTGTCGGGCCTCGGTACCCAGCTGCGGCCAGCGCTCGTCCCAGATCGCCTGCTGACGGTCCGAAATCGTCGACCGCCGGGCCCGGAAGCTGGTGACGCGGCGGTGACCATGCGCAGGAGCGGCCTGACCAGGGCCGATGGACTCGGACGGCGCCATCTCGTCGGCGACGTCAGGGCCCGGAGCATGCATCCGTCCATGGTCGCTCATCAACGCCTGACTCCCTGCATCGTGTTACAGATTGATACCCAACAGTTGCCTACCATGCCTACCCGCTGGTAACCGGTCCGGCGAGCACCGGATCGAGCCCGGAAAAAGGTGTCCGGGGTGGTCCGTCCGTGGTGGGAGGATTCCTGTGCATGAGCTGGACATTCTCCAGCCCTGACCGGGGGCGGCACATCTTCGCTGATGTGCTGGCGCGGTATGCGGCGCAGACGTGCGACGGGCGGTTGGGCGCCGTCGAGCGTCGCGTGCGCGCTGCTGTCAGGGTAGCGGTGACCGGCCGGCAAGGGGTGGGCCCGAGCAGTGTCGCCGCCGCGCTCTCCGGTGCCGGGCACATGATCACCCGCGACGTGGACGGCGCCGACGTGCACGTGCGGGTCATCGCCGAGGCGCTCAAGCCGGAGGACGAGTGGGCGCTTCGGGACAGTTCGGTGCCCGCCGTGGTGGTGCTGAACAAGGCGGACCTGGCCGGCGCCGACCCGGGCGGGCCGTTGGCCGGGGCGGAGCGCATGGCCGCCCGGTTGGCCGCGGAACTCGGGCTGCCCGTCGTGCCGATGGTCGCCCCGCTCGCCGACGTCGCGCTGGGCGACGAGGAGCTGGCGGCGTTGCGTGTACTGGCGCGCTGCGCGGCCGACATGACGTCCACCGACGCGTTCGTCGCGGCACCGCACGACGTGCCGGGTGAGGTGCGATCGCGGCTGCTGGTCACGCTGGACCGGTTCGGGCTGGCGCACGCCATCCTCGCCGTGGCCGAGGGTGCTGCGGCCGGGCCGGTGGCGCAGCGGTTGCGGGAGCTCAGCCAGGTCGACCGAGTCCTGGACCGGCTGACGGCCGCGGCGGCGCCGGTCCGCCATCATCGGATCGCTGCCGCGCTGGTCGAACTGCGCATCCTCGCCGCGTGCAGCGGTGACGAGCAGCTCGCGGCATTCTGCTGCGCGGACGACACGGTGCTCGCGGTGAGCGCCGCCGCCGTCGACGTCGTCGAGGCCAGCGGGGGCACCGTCGCCGGCGGGGACAGCCCGGAGGATCACCTGAAGCGGGCGCTGCGTTGGCGTAGCTACGGCCAGGGGCCGGTGAGCCCGCTGCATCAGCGCTGCGCGGACGACATCGTGCGGGGCTCGCTGCGCCTGTTGGACCGCGTCCGGTGACGGCGGTGGTGCACGTCACCGGGCCGCCGCGGGCGGGGGTCAGCAGCGTGGCCGCGTGTCTGCGCGACCGGATGCCCGGGGTGACGGTGGTCGACACCGCCGACCCGGCGGCCACGCGCAACGCCCCCGGCCCCGACATCGTCGTCTTCGTCGTCTCGGCGGTCGCGCCGGTTACCGAGTCGGACTGCGCGCTGGCCGTGTCGGCCTGCCGGTCGACCGATGCGGTGATCGCGGTGCTCACCAAGATCGACGACCACCGCGACTGGCGCGGCGTGCTGGCCACCAGCCGGCAGCGGCTGGCCTCCTGTGCGGCCCGATTCGCGTCGGTGCGCTGGGTGACGGCCGCCGCCGCGCCGCGGCTCGGCGAGCCTGCGGTCGATGACGTCGTCGCTGCGCTCACCGCCGCGCTGTCCGACCCCGACCTCGCGCGACGCAACACGCTGCGCCGCTGGGAAGCCCACCTCGGCGCGGCGCTCACCGGGATGCACGCCGCGGACTCCGGGCACCTTGCCCGGGTGAGCACGCTGCGCGCACACCGGGATACGTTGGTGCGCAACCATCTTCCATCGGGGGCGGTGTCCGTGCGCCACCCGATGCAGCGCGCCCGGCTGGAGTTGGCCTCGGCCGCGCGGCAACGGTGCGTGACGCTGCGCACCGAACTCTTGGGGGCCGCGGCCGAGACGACCATGGTCGCGGAGATCGAGGAGCGCGTGCGCCGACGATGCGGCGAGGTGATCGCCGAGGTCGACGAGCAGGTATCGCTGCGGTTGCAGGACCTGGCGAGCGAGCTCGGCGCGAGCCTGCCGGAGCCGTCGGCGGTGGCCGAGGTGTGTTTCGGGGATCCGCCGCTGCGGCAGCGGCGTCTGGAGTCGCGTGTGACGACGGTGCTCGGGGCCGGCTTCGGATTCGGTGCCGGCCTGGTGGTGGCGCGCTGGGTCACCGGCCTCGCGCCCGGGCTGACCGTGGCCGGGGCGCTGGTCGGGGCGGCGGTCGGGCTCGCCCTGACGCTGTGGGTGGTGGCCGCGCGGGCGCTGCTGTATCGACGCGCGGTTCTGGCCCAGTGGATCGGGGAGGCGACTGGCACGGTCCGCGCGGCGCTCGACGAGCGGATCGCGTCGCGGCTGTTGGCCGCCGAGGCGGCGGTCACCACCGCCCGGCTGGCCCAGCGCGCCGGCATGGCCGAGCGCGTCGCTGAGTGCGACGCGCAGCTGCGCGGCCACGTTCTCGCCGCACGCCGCGCCCAGGCGCTCCGAGAGGCCAGTGAACCCGGGCTGGCGCGGGCGTTGACCGCCGTACGGGACGGTTTGCGGGAACCGAATCCGACGCGCACACTTGTTACCGATCGGTAGCACGCCCGGTGGAGGGCATCTGAATCGTTCCTGTGAGTGAACGGACATAGTCCTGAATTCCCGCGGGTATGTCACCCGCGTTAACCTCGATACCAGGGGCGGCGCTGGCTGCTACCGATTTCGGGCCCACGGCCTTGGATCGCGCAGCTGCGTCCCGGCAGACATCTCGCAAGACGATGCAGGAGACGACACAGCATGACCGCAGCGACCATCCCAGGTCTGGATTCCGCACCGACGAAGCATGAGGGGCTGCTGGCCTGGGTGCGGGAGGTCGCGGAGCTGACTCAGCCCGATCGCGTCGCCTGGGCCGACGGGTCCGACGAGGAGAACCAGGCCCTGTGCGACCAGCTGGTCGAGGCGGGCACGTTCCAGAAGCTCAACCCCGAGAAGAAGCCCAACTCGTACCTGGCGCTGTCCGATCCGTCCGACGTGGCGCGCGTCGAGTCGCGCACCTTCATCTGTTCACAGCGCGAAATCGACGCCGGCCCGACGAACAACTGGATGGACCCCGCCGAGATGCGCGGTCTCATGACCGACCTGTATCGCGGCAGCATGCGGGGCCGCACGATGTGGGTGGTCCCGTTCTGCATGGGTCCGCTCGAGGCCGAGGATCCCAAGCTGGGCGTCGAGATCACCGACTCGGAGTACGTCGTGGTCTCGATGCGCACGATGACCCGGATGGGTAAGGCCGCACTGGACAAGATGGGCACCGACGGCTTCTTCGTCAAGGCGCTGCATTCCATCGGCGCCCCGCTGGAGCCGGGCGAGAAGGACGTGCCATGGCCCTGCAACGACACCAAATACATCACCCACTTCCCCGAGACCCGCGAGATCTGGAGCTTCGGTTCCGGCTACGGCGGCAACGCGCTGCTGGGTAAGAAGTGCTACTCGCTGCGCATCGCGTCGGCGATGGCGCACGACGAGGGCTGGCTGGCCGAGCACATGCTGATCCTCAAGCTGATCTCCCCGGAGAACAAGGCGTACTACATCGCCGCGGCGTTCCCGTCGGCCTGCGGCAAGACCAACCTCGCGATGCTGCAGCCGACCATTCCGGGCTGGCGCGCGGAGACCGTCGGTGACGACATCGCCTGGATGCGCTTCGGCAAGGACGGCCGCCTCTACGCGACCAACCCCGAGTTCGGGTTCTTCGGTGTCGCGCCGGGCACCAACTGGGACTCCAACCCCAACGCCATGAAGACCATCGCCGCCGGCAACACCGTGTTCACCAACGTCGCCAAGACCGACGACGGTGACGTGTGGTGGGAAGGCCTGGAGGGCGAGCCCGACCACCTGATCGACTGGAAGGGCAACGACTACATCCTGCGGGAGACGGAAACCAAGGCGGCGCACCCGAATTCGCGCTACTGCACACCGATCTCGCAGTGCCCCACGTTGGCGCCGGAATGGGACGACCCGCAGGGCGTGCCGATCTCGGCGATCCTGTTCGGCGGTCGCCGCAAGACCACTGTCCCGCTGATCACCGAGGCCCGCGACTGGCAGCACGGGGTGTTCATCGGGGCCACACTGGGCAGCGAGCAGACCGCCGCGGCCGAGGGCAAGGTCGGCACCGTGCGCCGCGACCCGATGGCGATGCTGCCGTTCATGGGCTACAACGTCGGTGACTACTTCCAGCACTGGATCAACATCGGCAAACAGGCCGACGAGTCCAAGCTGCCCAGGGTGTTCTTCGTCAACTGGTTCCGCCGCGGCGACGACGGCCGGTTCCTGTGGCCCGGCTTCGGCGAGAACAGCCGCGTGCTGAAGTGGGCCATCGAGCGCATCGAGCACACGGCCGACGGTAAGAGCACGCCGATCGGCATCGTGCCCACCGCCGCCGATCTGGATCTCGATGGACTCGACGTCGACGCCGCCGATGTCGACGAGGCGCTGAAGGTGGTCCCCGACGAGTGGCGCAACGAGCTGCCGCTGATCGAGGAGTGGTTCGAGTTCGTCGGCGAGAAGTTGCCCACCAGCATCAAAGACGAGTTCGACGCGCTCAAGCACCGCCTCGACGAGGCCTGACAAGGCCTGCGAGCCGTCGGTCTGTCGGCCCCGCGAGCGCGCGGGTCTGCACGGCCACGCGCCGTCGCGGGCGTACGTGTTGAGTACTGTCGCGGCCTCCGAGTGAACGCTTCTGTTCCGGTGGCGACGCATCGGAAGGACACGCGTGGTGCTCGTCGGCACACGCAGTTGGCTGAGGTTCGCACCCCATGCGGAGGTGATCGCCGGCTCGGCGCGCCCACTGCTTGACACCTGTCAAGTCCGGCGAAGTATCCTCACCGCATGCAGATTCGCGACACTGCCGTTGCCACCCCCGACAAGCCCGCCGTCATCATGTATCCCTCCGGGACCGTAGTGACCTTCGGTGAACTGGAGGCCCGGGCCAACCGCCTGGCGCACCTGTTCCGCCAGGCCGGGCTGGTCGAGGGCGACGCGGTCGCGATCCTGATGGAGAACAACGCCCACATGCACGCGGTCATGTGGGCCGCCCGCCGCGCGGGCCTGTACTACGTGCCGATCAACACGCACCTGACCGCGGCCGAGGCGGCCTACATCATCGACAACAGCGCCGCGAAGGCGATCGTCGGATCCGCCAAGCTGACCGACACCCTGGCGGGTCTGGCCGACGAACTGCCCAACGGCCTGCCGCCGCTGCTGCTGATCGCCGACGGCGCCCTGGAGGGATGGTCGAGCTACCCCGAATGCGTGGCCGACCAACCGGACACCCCGATCGACGACGAGATCGAGGGCGATCTGCTGCAGTACTCCTCGGGCACGACCGGACGCCCCAAAGGCATCAAACGCGAGCTGCCGCACGTGCCGCCGTCCGAGGCGCCGGGGCTGATGGCCGCACTGGTGTCGTTCTGGATGCATCCCGACACGGTGTACCTGAGTCCCGCACCGCTCTATCACACCGCTCCCTCGGTGTGGTCGATGCAGACCCAGGCAGGCGGCATCACCACGGTGGTGATGGAGAAGTTCGACGCCGAGGGCGCCCTGGATGCGATCGCCAAACACCGCGTCACCCACGGCCAGTTCGTCCCGGTGATGTTCACCCGCATGCTCAAACTCCCCGCCGAGGTACGCGAGGGCTACGACGTGTCGAGCCTGGAGCGGGTCATGCATGCCGCGGCGCCGTGCCCGGTGGAGATCAAGAAGCAGATGATCGACTGGTGGGGCCCGATCGTCGACGAGTACTACGCCTCGTCCGAAGCGCACGGCTCGACGCTGATCACCGCCGAGGAGTGGCTCACTCACCCGGGCTCGGTCGGTCGTCCGCTGGCCGGTGCGGTGCACATCGTCGGCGAAGACGGCGCCGAGTTGCTGCCCGGTGAGCCCGGCGAGATCTACTTCGAGGGCGGCTTCGACTTCGAGTACCTCAACGACCCCGACAAGACCGCGTCGTCGCGACACGCCAGCGGCTGGAAGACCGTCGGCGACATCGGTTACGTCGACGAGGAGGGCTACCTGTACCTCACCGACCGCCGGCATCACATGATCATCTCCGGCGGGGTGAACATCTATCCGCAGGAGGCGGAGAACCTTCTGGTGACCCATCCGAAGGTGATGGATGCCGCGGTGTTCGGGGTTCCCGACGACGAGATGGGCCAACGCGTCAAGGCGGTCGTGCAGACCGTCGACCCCGACGACGCCACACCGGAATTCGCCGACGAACTCGTCGCCTGGCTGCGCGATCGCCTCGCGCACTACAAGTGCCCCCGATCGATATCGTTCGAGGCGCAGCTGCCCCGCACCGACACCGGCAAGCTGTACAAGCAGGAACTGATCGCGAGATACTCCCGCTGATGCACATCGCCGACCTGTCGGACCCGCCGCCGCTCGAGGATGCGGGCCCGCCGGGCGTCGTGGTCGCAGTCGGCGACCTCGACTCGGCCCACGCCGAATACTGGTTGCAGCGCGCCAGTTTCACGCTGATCGAACACCCCAGCGACGATCCCCGCACGGTGTGCGTCGACTCCGTGCCCGACGTCCTCGCCGACCTGCAGCAACGGTGCAGCACCTGGCCGGTGGCCGCGGCGACCGGGGACGACGTGTTGCGGGCGGTGGACGTCTCGGCGCCCGCCTTCGCCGGGGTGATCACCGAGTCGCTGGCCTACTCCACGCTGCAAAGTGGCGCCGAGTTCGCCGCCTGGCTGCACCGGCGCGGACCCAGAACGGTTCCCGGTGAACCGGATCCGGTGTTGGCCGACCGCGCCGCGGACACGCTGCGCATCCGGTTCAACCGGCCGCGCCGGCACAACGCGTTCACCACCGGAGCACGGGCGGCGTTGCTCGACGCCCTCACCGTCGCGAGGCTGGACCCGACCGTCACCGAGGTCGTGCTCGCCGGAACCGGCCCGTCGTTCTGCAGTGGCGGGGACCTCGACGAGTTCGGCACGTTCAGCGACCCGGCCGCCGCGCACCTGGCCCGCACCCGCCACAGCCCCGCGCTGGCGCTGGACGAACTGCGCGGCCGCCTCGGTCAGCGGCTCCGCGCGGAGGTACACGGGCAGGTGCTCGGCAGCGGTCTGGAGATGGCGGCATTCTGCGGTCGGGTGAGCGCCGACCCGCAGACACGGATGGGGCTGCCCGAGCTCGAGCTCGGGCTCATCCCGGGTGCCGGCGGGACCGTCAGCATCACCCGCCGAATCGGGCGGTGGCGCACCGCCTATCTGTTCCTGACCGGGGCTCTCATCGACGCGCGACAGGCACTGCGGTGGGGGCTGGTCGACGAGGTCACCGCTGACGGGCCGGCCGGATGATCATCTCGTTGACGTCCACGTCGGCCGGCTGGGCGATGGCGAACGCGACCGCGGCGGCGATGGCGTCCGGGGAGATCGCCGCAGCCCGGTAGTCACGCATCGCCGCGCTCGCCGTCGGATCGGTGATCGTCTGCGCCAGTTCGGATTCGACGACGCCGGGCGACACGGTGGTCACCCGGATCGCCGGGTCGGACTCCAGACGCAGGCCCTCGGTGATCGCCCACGCCGCGTGCTTGGTCGCCGAATAGACCGCCGAGGTGGGGACGACCTCGTGCGCGCCGACCGACGCGACGGTGATGACGTGGCCTGCGCCCTGGCGTTGGAAGTGGGGGAGGGTGGCGGCGATGCCGTGCAGCAGGCCGCGCACATTCACGTCGATCATCCAGTTCCACTGCTCCACGAGCAGGGCGTCCAGCCGTGACAGCGGCATCACGCCGGCGTTGTTGACGATGACGTCCACCCGGCCGTGTGCCGCGACGGCGGCGTCGACGAATGCCGTCACGTCCGCCAGGTCGGTGATGTCGAGCCGACGTGTCTCGATGCTGCCGCCGGCGCGCCCGACCGCGCGGGCCAGATCGGTCAGCCGGTCGGTGCGTCGTGCGCCGGCGACGACATGGTGCCCCTCTGCGGCGAGCCGCGCGGCGACGGCTGCACCGATTCCGCTGCTGGCTCCGGTGACGAGGACGATCTTCGATTCGGTCATGCTTCCAGCTTCGACAACCGAGGCCGGCTCAACCAGGGTGCGTTGCACCCAGCCGGCACAGCGGTGGCGCTCCTATGCTGGCGGTGTGGGTGACCTCGGGGACTACCTGCGCAACCGGCGGGCCGCGGTCGCGCCGGCCGACGTCGGCCTGCCCGGCACCGGGCAGCGACGGGTCCCTGGCCTGCGTCGCGAGGAGGTGGCGCTGCTGGCCGGTGTCAGCGTGGACTACTACACCCGTCTGGAACAGGGTCGCGAACGCTCACCGTCGGTACAGGTCCTCGAGGCGCTGGCGGCGTCGCTGCGCCTCGACGCCGACGGCCGGCGGCACCTGTTCGGGCTGGCCGGGCTGACACCACGGCCGGGTGGCGGCCCGGTGTCCGGCACCGTCGACCCGTCACTGCTGCGCCTGATGCAGGCGTGGCCCGACAACCCCGCACTGGTCTACAACCGGGCCTTCGACGTGTTGGCTGCCAATGCACTGGCCGCTGCGCTGTTCGGCGGGTTCGAGGCCGTCGGCAATCTGATGCTGCTGGTGTTCACCGAGCCCGCTTCGCGGACGTTCTACGCCGACTGGCCGGTGGTGGCCGCCGACGCCGTCGCCGGGTTCCGGATGTCCTACGGCACCGACCCCGACGACCCGCGCGTCCAGGAGGTGCTGGCGCAGATCCTGGCGACCAGCGAGGAGTTCCGCCGGTTGTGGGCACGCCACGACGCCCGGCGAAAGAGCGCCAGTGTGAAGAGGTTCCATCACCCCGAAGTCGGTACGCTCACGCTGACGATGCAGACGTTCGATGTGCGGTCCGCCCCCGGCCAGGAACTCGTGGTGTACGACGCGGAACCGGGAGGTCCGGATGCCGATGCGCTGGCCATCCTGGGCAGCGTCGCGGCGCAGCGCTGAATCAGCCTGACCTGCGCAGCGTCACCCGGTAGGTGTACTGCTCCGGCAGGAACTGGCTGACCGCCAATTCCATTGCCCGCCCGGCACTGTCGGTGTAGAGCCGGTCTACGCGCAGCATCGGGTGGCCGGGTTCGCAGCCCACCGCGGCCGCCGCCGCGTCGGTGGCCGCCGAGACGGTGATCGACTGCGCGGCCTCGGCGATCGGCACCGGTGAGCACGACTCGAGCAGCCCGATCACGGTGTGGGTGCTCGTCGCACCGGTCACCAGGTGCGGTGAGCCGAAGACGGTTTCGGCCACCGCCGGGGGCAGGTGGACGACGGTGTGGCCGAATGCGACGCCGGCGTGCAGCCGGCGGAACACCACCGTGTAGACGACGTCGCCGTCCAGGCGCAGTCGGCTCGCGGCCTCGATGTCCACCCGGCGGTGCAGACCTTCGAGCACCTCCATCGTGGTGTCCTGCGACAGGCTCATCAGGTCCTCGATCGACCCCAGCTGGCGCAGATACCGTCTCCCTTGTCCGCCGGCGTAGCTACCGCGTCCCGGCACTCGGAACACCACTCCCTCGGCGACCAGGTCCTGGAACGCGCGGCGGACCGTCTGGCGCGACAACCCGTGGCGGGCAACCAGTTCGGACTCGGTCGGCAACCGGGTGCCGTCCGGGTAGCGTCCCGCCGCAATGTCGGCTCGGAGTTCTTCCCGCAGAACCTGATACGCGGGGGCCCGGGTCGTGGCCACCATCAGATGCCGCCGCGGGCCACCAGCTGGCCGGCGATGACGTTGCGCTGGATCTCGTTGGTGCCCTCGCCGACGATCATCAAAGGGGCGTCGCGGAAGTACCGCTCGACGTCGAACTCCGTGGAGTATCCGTACCCACCGTGGATGCGGACCGCGTTCAACGCGATCTCCATCGCCACCTCGGAGGCGAACAGCTTGGCCATTCCGGCCTCCATGTCGGCGCGCCGGCCGTCGTCGTACCGGTCGGCGGCATGCAGGGTCAGCTGACGGGCCGCGGTCAGTTTGGTCGCCATGTCGGCGAGGTAGTGGCCGACGGCCTGGTGTTTCCAGATCGGCTGCCCGAAGCTCTCCCGGCTCTGCGCGTAGTCCAGGGCATCCTGCAGCGCCGCGGACGCGACACCCAGGGCGCGGGCGGCCACCTGGATACGGCCGGTTTCCAGGCCTTTCATCATCTGGGCGAATCCGCGACCGGGCACGTCGCCCAGAATCGCCGACGCCGGCACGCGGCAGTCCTCGAAGCTCAGCTCACACGACTCGACGCCCTTGTAGCCCAGCTTGGGCAGGTCGCGCGACACCGTCAGCCCTGAGGTCGGGTTCTCCACCAGGACGACCGAGATGCCGGCGTGCCGGGGCGTGGCGTGCGGATCGGTCTTGCACAACAGTGCGATGAGCCCGGACCGGCGGGCATTCGAGATCCACGTTTTCGCGCCGTTGATCAGCAGATCGTCGCCGTCCCGGCGGCCCACTGTGGCCATGTTCTGCAGGTCCGAGCCGCCACCGGGTTCGGTCAGAGCCATGGTGGCCCGCGTGTCACCGGTGGCCAGTTCAGGCAGGTAGCGCTGCTTCTGGGCATCGGTGCCGAACAGGGCCAGCAGCTTTGCCACCACGGTGTGGCCGCCCATCGCGCCGGCCAGACTCATCCAGCCCCGGGCCAGTTCCTGGGTGACGTGCACATAGCACCGCGTCGAGACGGGGGTGCCGCCGTACTCCTCGGGGACCGCCAGGCCATAGATACCCAGTTGCTTCATCTGCTCGATCCACGCCTCGGGGTAGGTGTTGGCGTGTTCGATGTCGCGGACCTCGGGCTTGACGTCGCGATCGACGAACGCCCGCACCGTGTCGACCAGCATGACCTCTTCGTCGGTCAGTCCGTCGCTCACGCAACCTCCTCCTCCAGCCGATTGGTACGGCCATTTCGCGCTCGGCGTGCACGCCATGTTGACACAGCTCGGAACGTGGTGCCAGCATGCCCGCTGTGACTTTGTCCGGCCAAATTGCGGGTGGCCCGTTCTTCGACGACCTGTCCGTGGGCCAGGTGTTCGACACCGCCCCGTCGATGACTCTCACCGCGGGTGTGGCGGCCACGCACCAGGCGATCGTCGGGGACCGGCTGAGGTTGGCCCTCGACGCGGAACTCGCGACCGCCGTCGTGGGTGCCACCGCGCCGCTGGCGCATCCGGCGCTCGTCTGCGACGTGGCGATCGGGCAGTCCACGGTGGTGACCCAGCGGGTCAAGGCCAACCTGTTCTACCGAGGTCTGACATTTCACCGGTTCCCGGTCATCGGCGACACGCTGTTCACCAGGACCGAGGTGGTCGGCTTGCGGCAGAACACGGCGAAGCCGGGTCGAGCACCCACCGGTCTGGCCGCCCTGCGGATGACCACGATCGACGGCGTAGGGCGGCTGGTGCTGGACTTCTACCGGTGCGCAATGCTGCCGTGCAGCGGTGACGGGGTCGAGACCGGGCACCGCGACGACCTGGGCGGCATCGGCGTCGGCGTCCCGCCGCAGGCTGAGCCCACGGCGGACTGGGACGCGGCGGCCTACCGGACGCGGGTGCGGGGCGACCACTTCGACGCCGTGTCGGCCGGCACGGTGCTGTGCAGCACCGCCGACGTCGTCAGCGGCGCACCCGAGCTGGCCCGACTCACGTTGAACATCGCTGCCACTCATCATGATTCGCGCGCCGGAGGCCGCCGGCTGGTCTACGGCGGGCACACGATCGGCCTGGCGCTGGCGCAGGCCACCAGGTTGCTCCCCAACCTGGTGACCGTGCTGGGCTGGCAGTCCTGCGATCACACCGGGCCGGTGCACGAGGGCGACACCGTCTACAGCGAGCTGCACATCGAACACGCGCAGCCGCGACCCGACGGGCATGGCGGCTTGCTGCGGCTGCGTTCGGTGGTGTTCGCCGCCGCCGACAGCGGGGACGACCGACAAGTGCTGGACTGGCGCTTCACCGCGCTGATGTTCTGAGTGCGGACGGCGGCGGCCACAATGGGGTGGTGACGCCCGTGACAGTGCCGACAGCCGTGCTCCAGCACGCGGGCGGGGTCGCACGCGACATCGCCGCCGAGCTGGGCATCGACATCGACGTCCAGGAGTTGCTGGGCGGACGCGCCGCCATGCTGGGCCTGACCGCCGGCGGACAGGTTTCCGCCGGGGGCGCCACGCGACTGCTGCCCGGCCGCGACGGGTGGTGCGCGTTGACGCTGTCTCGCCCCGACGACATCGATGCGGTGCCCGCCCTGGTCGAGCGCGACGGCATCGGCGCCGACCCGTGGCCGGCGGTTCGGCATGGTGTCCGCCGCCTCGGGGTGTCGGCATTCGCCGAGCGGGCACGGCTGCTCGGGCTGCCCGTCGGGGTACTCGGTGAGACTCGACCCAGCCCGATACGATTGCGCCGCATCGGCGATCGGCGAGCTCGCCCGGCAACGGCCGATCTGTTGGTGGCCGATCTGTTGGTGGCCGACCTGTCCTCGATGTGGGCCGGTCCGCTGTGCGGCGCGCTGCTGGCCCGAGCCGGTGCGACGGTGGTCAAGGTCGAGACCGCGACGCGGCCCGACGGCACCAGGTCCGGCCCGACGGCCTTCTTCGACTGGATGAACGGCGACAAGCTCTCCTACCGGGTGGATTTCGAAGCGCCAGAGGGGCTGCGCAGGCTGCTGCGAGTCGCCGATGTGGTGATCGAATCGTCCCGCCCGGGTGCGCTGGAGCGGCACGGCGTCGGAGTCGCCGACTTCGGCCCGCGCCACGGCGGGGTGTGGATCCGGATCACCGGACACGGCACCGAGGGCGAACGCGGGGCGTGGGTGGCCTTCGGCGACGATGCCGCGGTGTCCGGCGGCTTGGTCGGTGGCCGGGAGTCGTCTCCGCAGTTCTGTGGGGACGCCCTGGCCGACCCGTTGACCGGGTTGCACGCCACCGACGCCGTGCTGCGGTCACTGGCGCGTGGCGGAGGGGAGCTCGCCGATCTCTCGATGGCCGCTGTCGCCGCGCACTACGCCGGTGTGCCGCGCGACGCCGAAACGCCGTGCACCGTTGTGCCGCAGCGCATGACGTCGGCGTCCGAGCTGGGCGCCGACACTGGGCGCGTCGAGGCCCTGGTCGCCGGGCGGCTGGCCGCGCGATGCTGATCCAACGGGCCGTGCTGCTCGACGGCAAGGCCGTCGACATCCGCGTCGGGCCGAAGATCGTCGACGTCGCCGACAGGTTGGTGCCGCGACCCGGTGAGGACGTCTACGACGCGGCGGGCGGCACCGTGCTGCCCGGGTTGCACGACCACCACCTGCACATCCGCGCGGCCGCGGCGGCGATGACGTCGGTGCATGTCGGCCCCGAGGTGGTGCGGAACATCGACGATCTGCGCCGGCTGCTCACCGGCGCGCCCGTCGGTGCCGACGGCTGGATCCGGGCGGTCGGCTATCACGACGCCGGCGCAGGCGAGCTCGACCGCGGGGTGCTCGACGCGGCCGGCCCGTCGCTGCCGGTGCGGGTGCAGCACCGCAGCGGCGTGCTGTGGGCGGTGAATTCGGCTGGGCTGCAACGGCTCGGGCTGGCCGACCATCCCGACGGCCGGCTGCGCAGTGCCGACATCTCATGGTCGGCGGCGCTACCGCGCACCGAGCCGGACCTGGCGCAGTTCAGCAGCCGCTTGTGCGGTTACGGTGTCACCGGTCTGACCGACGCGACGCCCGACCTCGGTGCCGCGGACGCGGCGGTGATGGCCGAGGCGCGACAGCGCGGGGACTTGCGTCAGGATGTGCATCTTCTGTCGCCGGGCAAGCGAATTCTGCACGACGACGCTCTGGATCTCGACGAGCTCACCCGGTGGGTGGGTGACCGGCACGCCGAGAATGTGCCTGTCGCACTGCACTGCGTCACCGCCGCGCAACTGATCGTCGCGTTGGCGGCGTTGCGTAGCGCGGGCCGGCACCCGGCCGACCGCATCGAGCACGCCGCGATCGTGCCCGACGACACCGTCGCAGAGCTGGCCGCCGCCGGGGTCACCGTGGTGACACAACCGAACTTCGTCGCCGAGCGCGGCGATCAGTACGTGGTCGATGTTCCGGCCGCACAACATCATGAGCTGTGGCGGGTGGCGACACTGACGAGGGCGGGCATCCCGGTCGCGCTGTCGACCGATGCACCCTTCGGCGATGCCGACCCGTGGGCGGCGATGCGCGCGGCGGTCCACCGGCGGACCCCTGCCGGCGCGGTGCTGGGTCCGCACGAAAGAGTCTCGCCGCGTGCGGCGTTGACGATGTTTCTCGGCAGCGCCGCCGCGCCGCTGTCCCCGCGCCGAGTCTGCCCCGACGCCCCGGGAGATCTCTGTGTGCTGTCGGAGCCGCCCGCGACGGTGCTCGGTGAACTCGACGCCGGCCTGGTCGCGGTGACGGTGCTCGCGGGAAAGGTCGTGTTCGACCGCGGCTGAGTATCTCAGGCCGCGGCCGGCGCGAAGGCGGTGGTGAGCATCGCGCACTGGCTCCGGAAAAACGACTGCGAGACATCGGCCTTGGGAGCGATGCCGTCGAACCCGTGAAACGCTCCCTCGATCACCATGACCTCGCACGACACTCCGGCCGCGCGCAGGCGTTCGGCGTAGGCGAGGTCTTCGTCATGGAACAGGTCGAACGTCCCCACGCCGATCCAGGCCGGGGGCAGCCCGGCCAGATCGTCGCGCCGAGCCGGGACGGCTCGATCCGGATCGGCGTCGCCGAGGTAGGCGCGCCAACCGAACCGGTTGCTGGACTGGTTCCACAGCCGGTGCCCCGGGTGATCCAGATCCTTACGCAGCACGGTGCGATCGTCGAGCATCGGATACACCAGAAGCTGTGCCGCCAAGGGGAATTCCCCGGCATCGCGGGCGTGCAGAGCCAGGGCGGCAGCCAGCCCGCCCCCCGCGCTTGCCCCACCGATCGCCACTCGAGCCGGATCCACTGCCGGCAGCGCGACCAACCAGCGCAGCGCTGCATAGCAATCGTCGAGCGCAGCCGGGTACGGGTGCTCCGGCGCCAGCCTGTAGTCCACCGCCACCACCGTGGCACCGAGCTCAGCGGCGAAGCGGCGGCAGAGCACGTCGTCCTGGGCGGCGTCGCCGATGACGTATCCGCCGCCGTGGATCCACAGCAGCGCGGGCCCCGGCCCGCTGCCGGTGGGCGGGCGGTGCAGCCGCACCTTGACTCCCGAAGCCAGGGTGAGCACCTCCACGCCCTGGGGTGGGTGGCGCCACATCATCCGGGACGCGGCGCGGACGAACGGCAGCGTGACCGGTGTGATCATCTGCTTGGGAACGAGGCGGGCGCTGCGACGCAGCTCGGGGTGGAATTCGATGCCGGGCACCTGATAATTATGCGCGGGCAGGACTGCCGTGCGGTGCAGGACCACACTCGACAACCAGCGCGTATGCCTGGGCTATTTGCTGGATGGCAGTATTGACGCGTGTTCCAGTATCCGGTGGGGCGGATTGTTGAATCCGAGAGGATTGCTGGATTCCTGCGTGCGGTCGAGTCGTGGCCCGCCGCACTGGTGCTCGATGGGGAAGCCGGCATCGGCAAGAGCACGGTGTGGGAGGCAGGTCTGCAGCGCGCCAGGGAAGCCGGCATGCACGTGCTGTCGGCGCGGGCTTGGGGGGCCGAGTCGGTGCGGGCCTGGGCCACGATCGCCGAACTGCTGGCCGACGTCACTCCCGACATCGTCGCCGACCTGCCCGAGGTGCAACGCGGCGCGGTCACCGGTCTCCTGATGCGCGACCGGCTCGACGAGCCCTCGGACCAGGCGCCCGTCGCGAACTCGCAGGTGCTGGCCGCCGCGATGCTGTCGATCATCGACGCGCTCGAGCACAGCGCGCCTGTCCTGATCGCGATCGACGACCTGCAGTGGCTCGACCCCTCCAGTCAGGCGGTCATCGGATTCGTGGCGCGCCGGGTGCGGCGGCGCACCGCGCTGCTGCTCACTGATCGCACCGATGCCGATGCCGGGCAGGCCTCGACCGCCTGGTTGCATCTCGACAGCGTCAACGGAATCCAACGGATGCAGCTTCACCCGCTCACCCTGGGCGGCCTGCACGAGGTCATCGCCCAGCGACTCGGCAGGTCCTTTCCCCGGCCGACCGTGGTGCGCATCGCCGACGTCTCGGGCGGAAACCCTTTCTATGCCCTCGAACTCGCTCGCGCGCTGGGCAACCGTCCGCTACGCAGCGACACCGAACTCCCCACGTCGCTGGCCGAGCTGGTGCGACTGCGGGTCGGCGCGCTGAGCGACGAGGTCCGCGCCGTCCTGCTGGTCACCGCCAGCACGTCGGACCCGACCGTAGAGACGGTCTCCGCGGCCATGGGGGCGAGTGTTGAGCGCACCGTCGAGCTGCTGGAGAGCAGCGAGGGGGCAGGGGTGGTCACCGTGATCGGGAACAGGGTGAGGTTCAACCACCCGCTGCTCGCCCAGGGCGTCTACACCGATGCCGAGCCGCAGCAGCGGCGGCAGGTACACCGGCGTCTGGCCGACCTGGTCGCCGAACCCGAGCTGCGGGCACGTCACCTCGCCCTGGCCGCCACGACCGCCGACCCGGTCACCCTGGCCGCGCTGGACCAGGCCGCCGCCGTGGCGCGGCACCGCGGAGCTCCCGCTGAGGCCGCCGAGCTGCTCGAGCTGGCCATCGGGCTCGGCGCCGACACGGCCCAGCGCCGAATCCAGGCTGCCGACAATCACATTCGTGCCGGAGACACCGGGACCGCGTCCTCGATCCTCACTCCGGCCATCGAGCGGTCGGCGCCCGGCGTCACCAGATCGGTCGCGTTCCTGTTGCGCTCGGCCGTGCACATCCACACCCAGGGCTATCTCCGAGGGATCGAGGACCTGCAGAGCGCGTTGGCCGATGCTTCCGGTGATGCGATGCTGACGGCGTTCGTCCGGACGATGCTGGCGTTTGCGCAAGTACGCGCGGATCTGTACGACGAGGCGACAGCGAACGCGCGGGAAGCGTTGGCCGAGGCCGAGCGGCTCGGGGTCGATCAGCTCATCAGCTCGGCGCTGGCCGTCAACGCGTGGATCGACTGTCTGTGCGGCAGAGACTATGACCGGGCGGCCATGCAGCGGGCGCTGGAGCTGGAGGCGGTGGAACTCGATGCGCCGGTCACGTTGAGTGCCAGCGCCATCAACGCCGTCCTGCTGGTGTGGACCGGTGACGTCGACGCCGCGGCGGTGCAACTGCAGGCCGTTCGGGACCGCCTGCTCGACCGGGGCGCCGACACCGAGATGCTCTGGGTGTCGCTGAACGCCGTCATGCTCGGCATCCTGCGCGGCGATTACGCCGCGGCTGCGGCCGACGCCCGCGACACCGTCGAACGCGCCGAACGACTGGGCGGTGCGCACGTGATGAGCATTGCGCTGACGATGCGCGGTGCCGTGGCCGCCTACACCGGCGACGACGAGGCGGCCAGAACGGATCTGCGCACGGCGCTCGAACTGGCGAACA
>MDTD01192177.1_pt1 | contig 33362 bp, 38 predicted proteins | sample 811221 | NCBI WGS metagenome assembly MDTD01 (sample SAMN05326646, study PRJNA326480) | marine metagenome | isolation source: seawater | place: Pacific Ocean: South West | collected 2011
GGGGATTCTGGTAGCGGGGATTCTGGTAGTGGGGATTCTGGTAGCGGGGATTCTGGTAGTGGGGATTCGGGTAGCGGGGATTCGGGTAGCGGGGATTCGGGTAGCGGGGATTCGGGTAGCGGGGATTCTGGTAGTGAGGGCTCCGGGAGTAGCGATTCCAGCAGAGACCCGTTTAGTAGCGGTGAAGGATTTTTCTAAACATTATATAATTTAAAGTGAGAGGTTATGATGATTTCAATTATAAAGCGATTAATAACATTAATTTTTATATTGGGCTGTTTTGGGCTCTTTTGGATGGGGTATGATACTCAATCACAAAAAACGTCAACGCCTGAAAATGATTATGAGCAGATATTTAATCAAAAAATTACCAAATTATTCAATATTTTAATTGGTCCAAACCAGTATTATGTAAATACCACTGTTTTTTTAAGGCATAAAGAAGAACGATCATTACGTTATGTTCGAACACCTAAAAGTATTCTTTATGAAAAAGAAACCGTTCAAAACTCATCTGAAAGCAAAAGCAGTGAAGCACCTGTATTGGAATTTAAATCTGAAAAAGAAAATTTACCAGGCATGAAAAATGTGATTCAAAGCACCAAAAAATATGAAGTCACCCAAAAAATTCAAACTGAGAAATTATCTCTAGAAGAAAAAAATAACTCTCATAAAGAAATTATTGAAGAAATTTACTACGACGAAAATAAATTTGAAACAATCAAACCTAATTTTGGTCTTGAAAAGATTAAAATTCTCATCATGGTTAACCAAGATACGATGCAAGAAAAAGGATTAACCTTAGACATGTTACGACGTCGTATCAATCAGATTATTCCTTTAAAAGAAGATCGTGGAGATTTGTTAATTATTGAACAAAAAATGATCGATTTCACTCCACCCTATTTAAAAATGGTGGAAACGTTATTTTCTGACAGCATACTAAATAAGAACATGCAGTATGCTGGGGCTTTTATTTTAATTGGCCTGATTATTTTTGGGCTCATAAAGGCCATCCTATTCATACGCTCAATACAAAAAGCTCGAAAAAAAGAAATGTTACTTGAACAGGAATTGACACAAAATCAAATTGAGCCCCCTGTCATTTCATTAAATCAACAAGTCATCAAAACAATCGAAACAGAACCCACACAAACACAAGAAATTGTGGAATACTGGATGGAGCAACATTATGCAAAAAAATAACCTATCGTCTCTGGATAAATGCATCATTCTATTAAGTTATGTGAATGATAAAAATCCGTCGCTATTTGTTAAAATTATTGAGTCAATCCCAAAACATCATAGCCAAGAAATTTTGACTCGCCTTAAAGACGAACGCCCCATTTATGACAAAGAAGAAGTGCATCAAGTATTGGAAGAATACAATGACCTAACGGTTGAAAAAACCATGTTATTTCCAAATGAATCATTTAAAGATCATTTGCAAAAGAAACTTTTTGACGTGGATAGTGAAAAACCAATGCCTAATCACCAAAAAAGTGCTTTTTTAGAGGCCATTTCAATACCATCAATTTTGAAGATGGTGAATCAAGAACCACATTATTTTATTGGGCTTTTATGTCATATGATGACCAACGAAGAGTTTGCCCAATTACTGTCACAAATACCCCATGAACAAGCCAAAAACGGGCTTAGTTATTACACAAAAATGTCTATTTCTAACTTGGGTTTCTTGAGTGAATTAACTGAATTTTATATTGAGCGAATTCAAAAATCAGATGCTAAAATGAATAAAACAACAGCCTCACAAACACAAGACATTGCGCATATCCTAGAATTAATACCTGATGCCAATAAAGAAGCAATGAAGGCGATTATTCCATCCGATATATCATGGAATATTATTGAAAAAAACCTATTATCCGTCGAAGACATTCAATTTTACCCGGCCAAAGACCAACAGTTGATTCTCTCATCCATACGCTCATCAGAAGAGTTGGCCAAAACATTATCCATTATTCCAAGTCATATACGAATAAAACTGATGAAAGAATGTTTAACCCCCCGACAGTTCAACATTGTTTCCGAAGAAATTGAACTTCTCAAAGCCAACCCCATATCAGAAAAAGACATATCCGTGATTTCAAATTCATTTATTAAGCACATGAGGAACTTACAGCAACAAAATATCATTATGGGTGTGGAACAATATAAAAAGGTTGCTCATTAATGGACATTACGATTTTAATTGGGGGGCTATTTTTCATTTATTTATTAATTAATGCCATTGGCTTTGAATCCTTTTTGTTACTTTTTGTAAACGTTGATGCGCTTATTTTGGTTTTTGGTTGCACATTTTCTGCAACCCTGATTCATTTTCCAATCACCCAAGTATTTCGCGTGGGTCAACGACTAAAATTTTTACTGAGTTTTAAAAAATACAATTATCAAAAAGACATTGATTACCTAACGGATATCTCCAAGTCGATTCGTTCAAATGGGGCGCAATCCATTATTGGCTCCATTAATAATTGTCCGGATCATTTTTTAAAAACAGGGCTCCAACTTTTGGTGGATCAAATTCAACCCAATGAACTCGATAAAATTTTATCATTAAATATGAATTACATTCAAAAACGTCACTTGCAAGGCATCATGTTCTTTGAACAGATGGCCAAATATGCGCCAGCCTTTGGTTTATTGGGAACCACCATTGGGTTGGTACAATTGCTTGCAAATCTGAAAGATCCCAGCCTGATTGGTCAGGGAATGTCCATTGCCCTTGTCTCCACATTTTATGGCATATTAATGGCTAACTTTCTGTTTGCGCCGATTTCTGGCCGATTAAGAGCCTATAGTATTGAAGAGCTATTTCAAAAAGAAATGTTAAAAGTGGGAATTTTATCTGTTGCAAAGAATGAGTCTTCCGTTATTGTTCAAGAAAAAATGATGTTGTTTTTAACTCAAAAGGAACGAAAAAATGATCAATGATGAATTATTTCAAACCGATGATACCGACAGTTTTTTTGTGTCTTTTACCGATATTGTTACATTGTTATTAATTTTCTTTATTTATTTGACCACCATTTCGAATTTCAACACATCTGAACTTAAAATGCTGTCGGAACATATCAGTGCCAATTTTCAAATTAAATCCATCACTGAAGAAATTACCCAACGTCCCGATGAAAAAATACAAACAGATCCATGGATGAATATTCATCAAACCATTCATCATAAGCTTTTGCCCAATGAAGCCATTCGCTTATCGTTGGATCAATCCTTACTATTTTCACCCGGGTCAGCCACCCTATTGGACGGTGGCAAAATCTACTTAAAACAACTGGCCGATGCATTAAAGGGTGAGCCCTATGAACTCATTATTGAGGGACATTCCGATAGTACACCAATTAAAAATGACTTATTCAAATCCAATTGGCATTTATCCTCAATGCGAGCGGCCGAGGTTACGGCTCAATTGGAAGCGTATGGAATTCCTGGTCATCAACTCAGTAGTCGCGGATTTGCGGAAACACGGCCAATCAAAGCGCATGCTAAACATCGTAAAGAGCACGACCTAAACCGACGCGTTCAAATATTCATTAAACCACTTCAAGGAGATTTCCATGAATAAAGAAATTTATCAAAGCATCTACCAACATCAAATTCGTTTGGCCCGACAAGTTAACCAAAACTTATCATCACTAATAAACATGGACCACTATTCATTGCAATTAAATAAACTCAATCTGTTTCAAGATATTCAAGAGACATTGCAAAATATTGATTTAAGTTTATATACAACCATCCCGTTTGATACAGAAAAGTATTCATCGTATATTTTATTTCACCGATCCTTTAGTCATGAACTATCATTGCTATCCTTGGGGCTTCAACATGAACCTGAACTGAAACAACAAACAGTAAAACAAAGTTTAATTGAAGAATTTTTCTGCTATAAAATCTCTGAAATGATTGCCAAATATTTCAACTCCGAAAATAATCAAGTGTCTGTCTCCAAAGAACCCACCAGTATCAATATGGATCACCTATCTGAATTTTCATCTGATCTTTTGGTTAGCAGTATTTCGTTAATGAATCAAAACACACCTTGTGGAAATTTCTATATTATATTTCCGTACTCATTATTATGGAGCTTAGCATGAAAAAAATTATTTTAACATTCGCCATAATGACCCGGTTATGTTTTCCATTTGTTGAACTTCAATACATGGATACTCCGCCAGCGCATTTTGAGTTCTTTGCATCCATGGCAACTATGGGACTGGAATCAAATGGGCAATCACCACCAAGCATTGGTTTTTATGGTGTAAATTACCGATTTGATAACATTGGGTATGGCTTCAACATCTACCCTGTCAAATTATCAAATGGGGATACGTTTTCATGGACAAGTCATAACCTGTATGCACAATTGTATGAAAATTACCCAGCCTTATTTACCAAGGCGTCTTTGCAAGTTGGGGTTATCAATTTAGGTCTTCCTCAAAGTGCATTAAAAAGCTCAAAATTCACAAATTATTTGCAATCATTTTACATCACCAATAAATTCAAGATAACCTCTCAGATAAACGTCTACATCAGTTCTGGCCCACGTGGGGATGGGCAAGCCTATTACCATCGCAGTGTTCTTGAATATACCTATAATGGAAACCGAGGTTTTCTTGAGTTTTCTCCCAATCAAAATCAACTTTATATTGGTGGTGAGGTAAATATATCAAAAGACATTATTTTTACCATTGGATCAAATATTTCCGATAGTAACCCAGATATTAATGGGGACTATTTTTATCCATCCAGCGTCATGGGGGTTCGGCTGCTTAATCCATTTATAAAACCAAAAAAAACACCAAAACAAATCCCCCCAGTGGATATTGATATGGAGGCCTACTTATCCATGGAAAAAGGCCTCATTGCTTACTATGAATCCAATTACAAAGAAGCATTGCAACACTATTTGACGGTGTTAAAAAAATACCCCACATTTTCGCTCGCTTATGTTCGTGCTGGAAATACCTGCTATAAATTGAAACAGATCAGTCAGGCAAAAAAGTATTGGCAAACCGCATTAACACTCGATCCAAAAAATCAAGATGTTCTAGAAATGTTATCGCGTTTGCAAAATAATAACTTGCTCAAAGATTCCCTCATTGATGACTAAGATTTATTTGTTATTGTTGTTACTATCTGCATGGCCCGTATTAGGACAAACCACCATTCCTAATTCTTTGATTAAATTATCCAAAACATTAAAATCAAAGAATATTTCATCGCAAATTGTAACTAAAAATGCAAAAACCGTTAACGTTCCCAAACGGAAAAAAATCAAAACAAAAAAAGATCAAGAAAAAAAAACACCGCTGAATGAGGTGCTGCTCATTCCCACAAAAAATGTTCCATTGAATGACGATGCTCTCATTGATGAATCGATTGAATTACTTGCGCAAGATGTTGAATTGGCGTTATCAAACGAATTATCTCAACCAACAACCAATCGCCAAATATCCAATCCTTGGATCAGATTGGGATTGTCATTCAATTATCTGCCATTACCGAAATCCAGAATCAACCCTTCATCAACCATTTCATCCTGGTTAGCATTGGCAATTGAGGTGCCATTTCTTGAATTATCTGGTGGGTATACGGCTTATTCTGAAAATGATGTTGGGGGGTCTCCAGTGGCTTACGCTCAAACATCAACAACATCCTACTATGCTCAACTCGTGGGGCGCTACCCAATTAAAAACAATGTATGGTTGATGGCCGGATACCTGATCATTAAAACCGATGGAACATTGGCCTATGCCCAATTGAATAAAGCCACCATTGATGGATTCTACATTGGACTCAAGCATGAGATTATTACAGATTTGAGTTTTTCAATTGGCTGGTTTCCAAAATTAAATAACAGATATCAGTTGGATAATATTAGCCCCGCCCATATTGGATTACCATTTCAACCAAGCACATCATTCAATACATCGATTGACTACAGTGCCTTTGTTTTTTCAATTAAATATGACTTTTTTTCATTTTAAAGAAAACCATGTAGAATGATATCGGAGGTTATTCATGAAAATATTATTCATCATGTGCTTACTACCCATAATCATTCAGGCAACAACCTATACAGAACTTATGGTGGGATCCATCAAACGTGACGGGTTTGAACGGTCTGCAAAATATAGCATTGAGTTCGGGCATAAATTTCGTTCAGGGTTATCGATTGGATTGGGAACTTCATTTTATCAATTTTCAACCAATGATGATTTATTTACCGATATTGCGTTTCCAATGATCGTGATCAAGCAATCCTATGCCCCAATCAAAAAAATTCCCTTGCAGGCAACCCTTGGCGCAGGATTTGGATTGCAGCATATTGATGCATCATTCGGGACGCATTATATCAATACTCAGCTCCTGGCTGGACTGCAATATAAATTAACGAAAGAACTGTTTCTTATTGGAAATTATGTCATGCAGTATGGAAAATCAAAAGAATCTGGCATATCCCATTCATTCGATGGGCATTCATTTAATATGGGGCTTAGCATTAGGTTCCCAAAGCCAAAAAAACGACCGATCATTCCGATGAACCTACTGCAAGATAAAAAACAACAACGAAATAAAGCCCCCAGAAAGCGCAATGTTCGAAAGCCCACGGCTTATGAACAAACTCAAAAATTAATGAATGAATTATCATGGCCTACGTACTAGCCGCAGGGATTATTATTTGTTGCTTTTCGCTGCTTGGCATTGGCATCCTCTTTTTTGGAAGAAAAGAAATCAGTGGAGAATGCGGAAACGTTCCGAATCATGATACGAATGTGTGTGCATCGAAGGCCGCGGGAATTTGCCCAACCGCGTCCTCGGATAATGAAGCACTCGATATGGCATTAACGTTCACAAAATTTCATAAAATTAAAAAGAAAAACTCATTGAAGGATTCAGTAGACGATCAAAACCATTTATGAACTTACTTTCAATTTTTCCATTTTTTCTTACAATTAGTAATGCAGGATACTTGTTTTGATTTAACCACTTTTTGGCTTCTTTGACTCCCATGACAAATACCCCAGTTGCGACCGCATCGGCAATAGCACATTCCTGTGCAACAATTGAAACACTTATTAAATCATGTTTAATATAACTTTTAGAACGTGGATCTAGTATGTGGCCAATTTTTTTTCCATTTTTTTCTTTATAATTTAAATAATTTCCAGATGTAGCAATTGCCATATTATTAGCATAAATCACATGAATTAACTCTTTTGTTTTTACAGGTGACTGAATTCCAATTCCCCAGGGTTTCCCATCCACACGATTACCGAATGTTTTTATTTCGCCACCAATATCAACGTAGGCCCCCGTAATTTTATATTTATTAACTAAATTTGATAACTGATCAACCGCATAACCTTTAGCAATCGATGAAAGATCTAGTACAATATCCGCTCTTTTAATCACTTCAGAACTACTAACTATACTGAGATGTTCAAGGCCAACGACAGAACCTCTTAGTTCTTTTATTGTTGAAAAACCATATTTTTTGCTTAGAGGAACAAGGGTCGGATCCCAGGATTTACCGATCTTCTTTTTCAATTGAATTGATAACTCAATTAATGATACAGCCTCTGGTTTTAATGATACGGAAACATTCACTGGGGCTAAATTTAATTTCATTAATTCTGAATCAATGCGATACGTCGAAAATAATTGATCCAATTCTATGAGCCTTGATTCAACTTTACTTTTTAATTTTTTTTCATTTACGGAAAATTTTGATCCAATAACTATCACTTTATAATATGTACCAAATGCCGAACCCGTGACTTGATATATTCTTGGGTAGGACACCCAGAGAAAAGTCCCAATAATTAGAAAGATCGTTGTGAATAAATACTTAAATTTAAGAACCGAAGTCATCGTATGCAACCATATCAGGTTCCACACCAATATCATGAAGCATATCACGCATTGCTGTAAGCATCATTGGTGGTCCACAAATATAGTATTCTATTTCTGTGGGATCTTCATGTTTATCCAAGTATTCTTCCTTAAGAACTTGATGAATAAAGCCAACATAACTCTCCCAGTTATCTTCTGGCTGGGGATCTGATAATGCTACGTGATATGAAAAGTTTGAATTTTTATCTTCTAATTCTTTAAACTCTTCATCATAAAACATTTCACGCTTTGATCTTGCACCATACCAAAATGTCATTTTTCGGTCTGATTTAATCCGCTTTAATTGATCAAATATATGACTTCGCATTGGTGCCATTCCAGCGCCCCCACCAATAAAACACATTTCCCGATCTGTATCTTTAGCATAAAACTCACCATAAGGACCTGAAATCATTACTTTATCACCTGGTTTTAAGTTAAAGATGTAAGAACTTCCAATACCTGGATTTACATCTTTTCCCGGTGGCGGCGTTGCTACTCTTACATTTAATTTAATTAACCCTTTTTCCTCTGGATAATTGGCCATAGAATAGGCTCGAAAAGTTTCTTCATCATTATCACATTTAAGTTTAAATAGATTGTATTTTTCCCATTCATCACAAAACTCTTCCTCAATATCAAACTCAGAATATGGTAATCCCTCAAATTCAGGTATATCAATTTGAATATAACCACCTGCTCGAAAGTCCATATCAAGACCTTCAGGTAACTTAATTGTTAAATCTTTAATGAATGTTGCCACATTATTATTAGATACAACCGTACACTCAAACTTTTTGACTGAAAATACTTCATCAGGAATCTGAATATGCATATCGTTTTTAACTTTTAATTGGCAACTTAATCTTACACATTCAGATCGTTCTTTTCGGGTTAGATGAGGTAACTCTGTTGGTAAAATATCACCACCTCCCTCTGTAATCTGAACCTTACACATACCGCATGATCCGCCACCACCACAGGCTGATGGAATAAAAATTTTCTCGTTTGCTAATGCCGATAATAAATTCGTTCCGCTTGAAACTGTTGGACTCTTTTCATCATCACCATTAATTAAAACTTTGCAATCCCCGCCACCAATTACTTTTTTTTCAAGAAGCGAAAGAATTCCAACCAAACCAATAATAACACCAGAAAATACGGAAATACTTGCAATATAAATCATAGTGCTATTCCTGAAAACAACATAAATGTTAATGCAATTAAACCTGTAATTATCATATTAATCCCAAACCCCTCAAGGCCTTTTGGTATATCAGCGTATTTTAATTTTTCTTGAATCGATGCCAAGGCTAAAATAGCTAATAACCAACCGATTCCAGAACTGAAACCAAACACAGTTGCCTCAATAAAGTTATACCCTCTTTGCTCCATAAATAAACTTCCACCTAGTATTGAACAATTAACTGCAATTAATGGTAGAAAAATACCAAGTGACGCATGCAGCGTCGGAATAAACTTTTCCATTAACATTTCTACCGATTGTACGGTTGCTGCTATGGTTGCTATAAATGTGATAAAAATTAAAAACGTTAAATCTACATTTTCTAAGCCAATCCATTTTAATGCGCCTTCTTGTAAAAAGTAATTATTTATTGCCCAATTAATCGGAATGGTAATTGTCATAACAAAAATAACGGCCATACCCAGTCCAAACGCTGTTTTTACATTTTTAGAGCATGCAAGAAAGGAACACATCCCTAAAAATAAGGCCAATAACATATTTTCCATAAATATTGATTTTAGCGCAATATTAACTAAATCAATCATAATTACTTCTTAGACCTTAAAATTAATTCATTTTGCACCCAGGCAAAAATACCAATGACAATAAACGCGGCTGGTGCATATACCATTAACCCCATATCAACATACCCCAAATCGTATATAAACTGCGGTACCACTTTGATGCCCCAAAGCTTACCTGCACCAAATAATTCTCGAATGGCACCCACAACAATTAATATCATGCCATAGCCTAACCCATTGCCAAGACCGTCCCACATTGATAACCAAGGATTATTACCTAAAGCGAATGCCTCTGCTCGTCCCATGATAATGCAATTAGTGATAATCAAACCAACAAAAACGGATAGCTGCTTACTTACGTCAAAAATAAACGCTTTTAGAAATTGATCCGCTAAAATAACCATCGAAGCAATTACCGTTAACTCAACAATAATTCGAATATTCTTAGGGATCACATTTCTTAAGACAGACACAATCATATTTGACATTGTCAGAACAAAAGTCATAGCTAAAACCATAACAACTGACGGCTTTAATTGAATTGTAACTGCGAGTGCAGAACAAATTCCTAATACTAAAACTGAGACTGGATTTTCAATTGTTAAAGGTGCCATAAAGACTTTATATTCTTTTGTTTTTTTAATTTTCTTCCACATCACTAAATCACATTTTCCTTTGCTCTTAGTTTTTTCGCAAATGTTTCATAACGTAACAAAGCTTCTTTTAAAAAGTCGTTCACCCCATTACTTGTTACTGTTGCCCCAGAAATACCGTCAACATAATAAGGAGCTTGATCTTTAGATACAACATTCGCCACTTTACCCTTAACAATTCCAACAGATTTAAATTCACCAGCAACTGTTGCAATTTTTTTACCAATAAAATTATCTTGAAACCATTTCGCCTCAACTTCTGCGCCTAAGCCTGGCGTTTCTCCGTGCTCATAAAATGTAATCCCACGTACCGTTGTGCCATCACCATCAACTGAAAAATAACCATACAGGGTACTCCAGAGTCCATAGCCAGAAATTGGTATCGCATAAGCATCTACTTTTCCTTTTTTTATATATAAAAAAATGGGGGCATCTGTTTTTTCATCAACAATTTCACCCTGATCATTAATAAATTTATTTTTAATATAATCACGATACAATTGTTCAACTTCAACATTTGTGTATTTTTTTTGACTATTTGTTACTTTCAAAACTTTTAAAATATTTTTTTGTTTATCAATCATCTGATTTTTTAGCTGCATTGGTTTTAGAGAAGATGCTGCAAATGTTAACATAAAACTACAAATAAGACATAAACCAGCGGCAAAAATAAATGGGCGCTCAGACAACATTTGGAATCCTTTTCTTAACTTTATATTCAGTTACGTAATAATCAATAATCGGTGCGAAAACATTCATTAATAATATTGCCAACATAATCCCTTCTGGATACGCAGGATTAATGGTTCTTATAATAATCGTTAGGACACCGATAAAAAAGCCATAAATATACTTAGAAAGGTTTAAGTCAGGCGATGATACTGGATCAGTTGCCATAAATACAGTACCGAATGCAAATGAACCAATTACTAAATGCCAAATTGCATTTAAACTTAAAAATGGAATGGTTGCACTAGAAGCGAAAATATTAAATATACTGGCCATAAATACACCACCCACAACACAAGACACCATAGTACGCCAGCTTCCCACACCCGTGCCAATCAATAAACCTGCCCCCATGAGTACACAAATAACAGATGTTTCACCAATGCTGCCAGGAATTAACCCAATAATACAGCTCCAAATTGAATAACCAGCATCCTGCAATCCGTCAACAACGTTCATTGGTTGAACGGTATTTGCAGCGATTCCAAGTGGTGTTGCAGATGAGTACGATGCGACAACTGAACTTCCAATAACCTTTGTCCAAACTTCACCGGACAAATACGCTGGATATGAAAAATAAACAAATGCTCTGGCAGTAAGCGCTGGATTCAAAAAATTCTTACCTGTTCCACCAAATATTTCTTTACCAACCACAATTCCAAATGAAATACCTAAAGCCACCTGCCATAATGGAATTGTTGGTGGTAAGGTAAGGGGGAACAATAAACCGCTCACCAAGAAGCCCTCGTTAATTTCATGTTTTCTAATTACAGAAAATAAAACTTCCCAAAACCCGCCGACTGCATATGACGTCAAAAGAATGGGCATAAAAATTAATGTTCCTTTGATCATTGATTCAATAATACCAGGCGTTTGTCCGGCCGCTAATAAGGTTTGATACCCCGCATTAAACATACCAAAAACAAGGCATGGCCCCAACGCAATTACAACCAATATCATAAAGCGCTTCGTATCTAAACCATCTCGAATATGTGCCCCTTTTTTAGTTGTGTTCGTCGGACTAAAATGAATTGTTAATGCCGCCTCGTAAATCGGATAAAAAAGTTCATATTTTCCACCTTTTTCAAACAAGTGCTCATATTTTATAATTCGTTTATATAGCCATTCCATTATGCGTTTAATTCCTTATACAAATTATTTTTCATGTTGATAAACGTGGATGCCAGATCGATTTTAGATGGGCAAACATAGGTACAAGCCCCACAACCAGAACAATCTAACAATCCCAGTCGCATATTTTCTTCTATATCATCGACTTTCGCATTTCTAAGTAATGTTTGAGGTAATGAATCAACAGGGCATACTATTTCACAAAATCCGCAACTTACACAGTCACGATCACTGCCATTTACAGCAGTTGACGTTTTAGTTAAATACTCCAATTCAGAAAACTGTGGCAATGGAATATCTTTTAATCGGGCTGTTGCTTCGCCTATCACGCCACTTAAATAGGCCCTGGAAAAGGATGGTTTTTCTAGACCAATTTGCATGAATGCTAAAAATTCAGTTTTTGGGTCGTTATCAATAACATTGATGGCATAAATTCCAAGTGGTAAATAACTGGGGTTTTCAATGTGCAGCCCTGTGAAAAGACCGCCACAAATTACTCTATCTTTTTTATTTTTTAATTTAAAAACATCATTTAATGCAACACCCTCTTGCACTAAATAGTGTTGATTATCCTTTTTCTGATTACCTCCAAGACAAATTAATGCTTTGTTGTAATATTGATTTGACGATAATGTTTTACTTATTTTAACTAAATGTTGCCAATTGCATATCCATGCTTTATTTTCTTCAGCTGATGACTTCATGTGATATAAGAAAGCACCCGCACTTGTTGATGCAAAATCTCCATTAACTCGTGTTATTTTAATATGCTCACTTATGTTATCCAAGTTGATTTTTTCGTCAGCATCTACAAAAACAGAAATATTTGGGGATAATTTTTTTAGCCACTCTATACCATTAATGATATCTTGCTCGTAGTTATCAATAATCGTTGATAATTTGGGTTGAAATGGCTCTGAATGTGAGAGTGGAATTATAATTGCTGGAGGAATTTTATCTGGTGATGGAATATTATAAAAAGGCAACTCGATTAAGCCATTCCATAGCCCTCTTTCTAAAAGTGCAGATTTAAATTCAATATTTGAAGTTTTATTCAATGTTAAATCAGAAAATTTAATGGCTGGCTTGTTGTTTTGCTCGATTTTTATAAGATCTAATCGACGTTGAGGCCCATATTCAATATCCTTGATAATACCTGAAATTGGTGAATGAAAGTAAACTTGAGGATTTTTTTTGTCAAAAAAAAAGGGCTTGCCCTTGTTTTACTGTATCGCCGATATTAACGATAACTTTTGCTTTTAGAAAGTTATAATTTAAAGGACTTACCCCAATAATACCAGACGAAGAAACCTCATCTAATTTTAAATTTGGCAAACCATCAAATTTAACTTTAAAATTATTCTTTAAGTTAATTCTTGTTTTATTTTTCATAGTTTTGGATATTTAATTTAGACCATATTATCGGGTTTAAAATATTTTAACAAGATCATTATTTAAATTTTGTATTTTTTTTTAGAAAATGGTAATTTGATCCAAGGGGGAGACTATGTACAAAAAAATAAAATCAGCGTCATTTTTAGGGGCAAAATCATTGCCAATTCATGTTGAAATAAGCGCAACCCAAGGCTTACCACAAGAAACTATAATTGGACTACCAGACACAGTAATAAAGGAATCACGAGCTCGAATTAAATCGGCCATTTTACTTTCAGGGTTTAAGTTTCCAGCCATGTCTTATGTTATCAACTTGTCTCCTACCGATGTTTTAAAACGAAATACCAGTTTGGAACTTGCTATAAGCACAGCATTTCTTATGGTTACGGAGCAAATTTCTATTGATGAATCATTATGCTTCATTGGTAGCATCGCTTTGGATGGGAGCATCACACAAATTCGTCAAATTCTGCCGTTAATATATTTTCTTCCCAATTATTTGGATTTCACATTTGTAATATCAAAAAAAAATGAAGCCGATATTGCCCCTTTACATGGGCTTCGGTATATCGCTATTGAACATTTACACGACTTAAAGCAATTAAATGCTTCTCAAATAGTAACTGTCAAATTCACAGCGCCAACTTTTTTAAAATCACTCATTAACTTTGATGAGGTTAAGGGGCATGCACTTGCAAAAAAAGCCTGTGTTTTTTCGATTATTGGTCGTCACCCATTGTTATTCATCGGATCTCCTGGAATCGGTAAAACAATGTTAATTCAGCGAATGCAAAGCTTGCAGCCACCGCTTAACCATCATCAATCACTCGAAAATTGTTGCATGGAACTTCTTATTAATAATCAATTTAAATATGATCCTTCCCCTCCCTACCGAACCCCTCACCACAGTATTTCCTATGCCGGAATGATTGGCGGTAAAAACCCTCCTCAACCCGGTGAAATTACTCGAGCAAATCATGGACTTTTATTTTTAGATGAATTGGGTGAATATCATCGCCATATTTTGGAAACATTACGAGAACCCTTAGAAAATAAATGTATTCAATTATCTCGGGCGGGCACGAGTATTTCATTTCCTGCTGATTTTTTATTTCTTGCAGCAATGAATCCATGCTACTGTGGCCATTACTTTGATACAAATACAGCTTGTCGTTGTTTACCATCTCAAATTCAAAAATACTGGCAAAAAATATCCCAACCTTTACTTGATCGAATTTCACTTTGTGTTATTTTGAGCAAGCCCAATCACAATGATATCTCATTCACACATCATGAAATGATCTCAATGGTTAAAACGGGTATTTCGATATCAAAAAAACGCAATCCAAAAGCTATTCCTAATCAATTATTGGAAATTGATGCAATCTATGAAATGAGTTCAATTTCTGAAAAAAGTGATTATATTTTAACGAATTTCTTATCTAAACATCAACATTCTATTCGTGCAAAACGTCGCATTCTTCAATTGTCTAGGACCATCGCTGATGCCAACAATGAAACTCGAATTTTAAACAACCATATTACAATGGCCATTCAACTTTCACAGCATCATCATTTACATTAAGAATTTTCAATGTTTTATTTTCTAAAGTTTTGTCAATAACTATCGTCATACCCAACCATTAAAGGAGAAAATCATGAAAAATAAAAACTTATCGAAAGAAATTTTAAATGACTTGGTCAATCCAAACATTACTATTTTTGAAATGATCCGCAAACAAAAATTCTCGATAAAACAAAAGCACTTTTTACCAAACTTCTAGTTTTTCATACCTAAAAAAATAGGGGGGGGGAGGAACTGACCATCAAGCACACTTAACTTAAGAATCAAGCTCTTATGGCCATGATTGATACTGTAACAGCCCTCGCATCAAAACGAAATCCTGACAAAAAAAGGAATCAATCACTGAGTCATCATGAACTACTTGAGGTATTTAATATTCATGACAATGCTCAATCTCAATTGGATGCTTTTATTGATTCCCAACAATTGTCCATGAGGAGCCAATTAATAGTCAAAAAATTGACACGAACCATTGCTGATGCCAATGCATCAAACACAATAAAAAAAGAACACGCATTGCACGCCATCCAGCGAAATCAACACCATCAACTTCCAAACTAAATGGCCAATGAAGGTTTTAGCCAGTGGTTTTCTAATACTGATTTAATTCTCGATAATGAATGGGCATGATCCGTAAAATATTGAGGGCTGATTCCCAAATACTTTAGGGACAATTCTCTAATCAATGGAAACGGATCCTTTGAAATATCCTCCACCCGAAAGAACGTGGAAATTCTTGAATCATCGGCTAAATAATACATTTTGAGCTCTGGATACTCCTCCAAGCCCAAATTATTATCCACCAATTGTCGCAATAAGGATTTGTATGTCAGACGATCAAACATCTCAGATAATGCCGGAATGTAAATGGCGTGCATATGCTCGACAAATTGCTGAGATGACACCCACTTATTATTTAATGTGGACAGCCAATCAAAATCCCCCAGCAACTGAGTTTTCATTTGGAATAAATTCATGGCCTGTGTTTGATAAGCTTTAAAAAACAACTCCACGTAATGTTTAAAATTCACCTCATCCTCAATGTAATATTGCAAAATACACGCCTCATACAGCCCCCCAGCGATGTATTTTCTTGTCCAATGCTCATTGTCTGATTCAAGCAAATGCGACACATCAATGGCAATTAATTGATGCCCGCTTGATATGTAGTTTTCAAAATGGCGATCCCCTAAGTCAATAAAATCACCAAAGGCGGCGGATGTTGCATAAATGGATACCAATGCATCTTTTTTTTCGGTAAACACTTCGTGCTCATCCAAGAACTCGGTTAATTCCCAGTCTTTCTCATTGCATTTCATAAAAAAACTTTTGGGTGAGGGCATGGAAAATTGTTTGGCCATTTCTTTAAATACCTGCTGCTGATTGTTTGCTTTTTCTTTGATCACATAGGATTGATTTGATGCGGTTTCTAATTTATAAATGCTTCGACCTTTTCCTATGTCCGTAACATTGACAATCCCCGCTTCATTGCATGCCAATGAAGACAGCACCCAATCCAAAATATTGGCTGACTTTAATTTCTCAATGCAAAGATGACGACGCCTTTCTTGAGGCAACTCATTAAAAAACGCTTGCCGCAATCGCACATGCTCATTGCCATACAATGCCAACTCAGATTTTGATCGCTTTAATTCCAGCGAAAACTCGGCGTTATTTTCATAATAAAACTGAATATCTTCTTCAAAGTAAGGATCAATCCGATTGTGAATACTTAACGCATTAAATGCACGAATTAATTTATCCATGATAATGCACCAGTTCTTGAAACCCTTTGGCGATGTAATTGCACAAATCACTGGCGATTAAGGAACGAAGCCCCAAATCATGTGTGGCAATCTCTGCGATTAATCCATGCATGTATACCCCCAACCTTGCCGCATCATAGGGTAACACCCCCTGAGCCAAAAAACTTGAAATCATTCCTGATAGCACATCCCCAGATCCGGCCGTTGCCAATGATTCATTCCCAGTTCCTGCACGCCAAATCCCCTCATCATTTGTAATAATGGTGGTGCTTGTTTTGTATACAATGACTTGCCGGACCTTTTTTGCCGCACTCAACACATCTTTGTTCACATCCGAGATTGATTCCAGCTTTGTCATCCCCAAAAACTCTTTTGGGTGTGGCGTAAACACCAATTGATTCGGGTTGAATGTGTGATGACGGACTTTTTGAAATATTGGAGCCAGGGCATCCGCATCAATCAATGCATTTAATTCATGCATTGTTATTAATTCCAACAGCCCATCATAAAAATCATCCGATTGCTTCAAGGGACCAATCCCCGGCCCTACACCAATGGCATCAATGTTGAATTCATCCAGGGTGGTGCGAATGGTATCCACAGCTTTTCTGTCAAACCCACCATTAATTTCCGGGGCTTCAATCACCACAGCTTCTGGGGTTCGTTGACGAATCACTTGCGCCGATGAATGGGTTGCGATGGCGTATACGATCCCAACCCCGGACCTTAACGCTGCCTCAACCATTAATGCCGCGGCGCCCGTATATCTGGATGACCCCGCAATAATTAACAAGCGGCCATAGGTGCCTTTGTGAGACTCCTTTATTCGCTTTGGAATCAGTTGAATAATATCAATTGGATGCCGTCGAATTAACATGTTTTAACACCAATTCTAATCGTGCCTTAATTTCGTTTAATGGAATCAACGCTAAGCAATCAATTAAATTCGGGCCAGATTCATCCCCAGTCATGCTTTTACGCATGGGTTTCATCACCTTTCCTTTACCTAACGAAAGACTTTCAATCGCACCTTCCATCAACTCAGTCACAGACGACGCATCCCATTTTGATAATTGGGCAATGGCAGCATGCGCATATTCAATGACCTTGATGTCGGACTCTGTGATTGGCAATGCTTGAAATTTGTTAAAAAAATCAGTGGTATCTCGTGAATATACATCGAGATAGTCATTAATTTGAGATAAGGTTTCTATATTATCTCTGACCGATAATATTTTACGATCTAAATCCGATAGTTTTTTCAATTTTGGATCCACAAAAGGGTGAATCAACGCCAATATTTCATGATCAGATTTTTTGGCCAAATACTGTTTATTCATCCATGTTAGCTTTACGGTATCGAATACGGCCCCCGCTTTGTTAATTCTTGAAATATCAAATAAATCGTTCAATTCCTCACGAGACAACAATTCCTTACCGTCTGGCGGCGACCACCCGAGTAATGACAAATAATTGATTAAAGCATCCGCGAGAAAACCGTCATCTCGATACTCACTGACTGATTTTGCCCCATGACGCTTCGACAACTTGGATCGATCTGGCCCTAATATAATGGGCAAATGCGCAAATTGTGGAACATCCCAACCAAACGCATCATACATCATGATTTGACGCGGCGTATTTGAAATATGATCCTCGCCTCGAACCACATGCGTAATTCCCATCTCGTGATCATCAACAACCACTGCAAAATTATAGGTGGGATTTCCATCCGATCGAACAATAATAAAATCAGATAACAATTTGGATTCAAATGAAATATCCCCACGAATGACGTCCTTCACAATAATCATGGCATGATCTGGCACCCTGAATCGAATCGTCCATGGCGTGCCATTGTCCAATTTCTTCGTCACTTCGTCCGGTGAATAGCTCAAACTTTTTCTGGAGTATACGTAAGGGATTCCCTGATCTTCCGCAGCTTGTCGTTCGGCCGTTAATTCATCATCTGTTTCAAAACAGTAATACGCATTCCCACTCGACAGCAATTGATCAATATAAGGTTGGTATGCTTGATCATTGATTCGTTCCGATTGACGATATTTCATGCCGTTGAGGGGTTGATGAGGTCCCTCGTCAAACGATAACCCAAGCCAATCTAGGCCTTCCATAATGTTATCTTCAAATTCTTTTTTTGAGCGCTCTAAATCGGTATCTTCAATTCTCAAAACCAATGATGCATCAAGAGATTGAGCCCAAACCCAATTAAAGATGGCGGTTCTGACACTGCCGATGTGCAGATTTCCAGTAGGTGATGGCGCAAAACGCAATTTTGGTTTCATTGAATCTAGTATACTTCCTCAATGTACACGCTCGCAACGTCTGATCGAATGCCAATGGCTTTGGCCAAATCAAGGTTTGTTTTATATTTCGAGCCTTCTCTTTTGATGACCTTTGCTACGGCACTTTTTCCATTGGTAGGGTGGATAAACCGAACAAATTGACCGGTAAAATCTTCAGGAACGACCACCGTAAATGGAACAATCTCGGCCACGTTTGGCAGGGAAACATTAAAAAATACATTGTCCATCGCTCGAGATGGAAAGACGATGGTTGACCATAAAAAACACAGCATTAAAATTATTTTTTTCACATACAAATTATACTCAAGTCTTTCCATTCAGACAATACAGATTCGTTCACGGGATGATTAAAATAGACTTCGTTATGCTATTGCATCCAAAGTAAATCAAGTATATTTAATATGTTTATAGTAAAATGTAGTATTATAAAATCAAAACATTAGAGAGATAGCTATGATAGATAAACAAACATTAATCCCAAACTTTGAAAAATTTTCACATAAAAAACCTTTTTCTTATGCCGTCGTTGACGATTTTTTTCCTACTGAACTCGCCAATCAATTGTCGTCTGAATTTCCAGATTTTGATGATTCCAAATGGCATGAGTATAAAAACCAAATTGAAATTAAAAAAGTATCCAATAACTGGAACGTCTTTCCTAAAACCACCTATGAAACATTTACATATTTAAATTCTGCACCATTTTTAAACATGATAATGGAGCTTACTGGCGTCCCAATTCTTTTGCCCGATAATGGCTTAAATGGAGGTGGATGGCACATTCACGCGAATGGTGGAAAACTCAATCCTCATTTGGACTACTCGCTGCATCCTAAATTACCATACCAAAGAAAAATCAATATTATTGTTTATTTGCAACCCAATTGGCAAACCAGTTGGGGGGGGCATTTGGGACTGTATGAACATGATGCGGATACCAAAGGGCCCGGAAAGTTGGTTCATGAAATTGAGCCCATATTTAATCGAGCTGTCTTTTTTGACACCACTCAAAATAGCTGGCACGGTCTATGCCGTGAGGTATCCACTCCGGATGGCATTTGTCGAAAAAGCATGGCAGCCTACTACTTAACCACCCCACCCAAAGATGTGGACCAACGAGGCAAGGCTTTATTTGCGCCAACCGACGATCAGAAATCAGATCAAGACGTGCTTGATTTAATTAAAAAGCGATCGGATATTAATCAAGCGTCCTCTGTTTACAATCAATAGTATAAACAACTCCTGATATTAATACCCGCCTTGCTGATAGGCGGCTTTTAAATACGCCCTAAATTCTGAGGCCCTTTTGTTTTGAAATCCGTCATTAAGATTCGTGCAAATGTCCATTTTCTACTCATTTTTTGGATCAATAACACACATCAACGAGTTGTTTGCTAGACTCATTAGGTAAACCGACGTTCCATATAGACTCGAATATTCTAAAGCCGAAAGAAACATATCATAGGGGATGTCGACGTTTGTTTGAAGCATCACATTGGCGTAACATCCCCCATTAACACCCGTACCATGTTGAATTTGAACACTTTTGAAAAACTCACCCTTTAACTTCATTGGCAACCGCACACCCTGCTCAACATCTAGCCTACAGTTTATATTATTAAACTTTATTTGAGTTCTGTTTTTTGTTTGATAATCTTTACTCACCGAAAGCATGTTATCATTATCGACATTTAAATACGTAAACGATAACTCTGTTATTTCTTGACATATACCCCTGACTATTTTTTCAAATCCTAACTGGACCGTACCACAATCCACTTTAATATTATCAAAATAATCACCCGGTGGTCCGGATCCACCTAAACCAATAATAGACGCATCCATTGATCTCTTTTTCTTAGAAAAGCTCACGGCTTTTCGTTTCCCTTTTTTTTGATTCATTATTACGTCATTTCTTTTTGCTTTACTTCCGGCGATTGTAAAATGTCGTGACGAACCACCACGTTGAGTCGCCCTCGCTCGATCGGCTACTGCCACAACAACATAAAAAATACATTTGAGATATATTGAAGCTTCTTTTCTTTTCCGAACTCGCGAGACCTCATGGCGGCATACCTCATTTGAGATTTTGATTTAAATACAGGCCGTTTTATCCGACTTGAACGACCCCGTTGCACTGTAATTTTTGACATAATTAAAGACCTCACTCCATTCATAAAAATCGCCCCCTTTTTTTAATTAGTAGCTAAACACTTCTATATTAAGCTATATATTTACCAATAAAAAAACCCCTACGTTTTATGACCGTCCTCGCACTCGTAATCCTGTGATTCATGATGAACACTGATCAAAACCACAATATATCGTAAGCGGCAATGAACGACTGTATTTGTTCAAATAAGATGAACTGATGAACCAAAAATTTCTTTACGGCGTCTGTAATTCATTCAATTTGCCCGCACCCGGCCTCGGATTACCCTGTGTAGAAAATCATTGCATCATAGGGCCATTCCAGAACCATTTTGAATGCATCGATAGATGATTTAAGCGTCCCTTAACATATTCAACGCGGAACCATGATTAAACCACTCAATCTGCGCTTGGTTGTAGGTATGACTACAGGAAATTTCATCAGTACGGCCATCGGCATGGGTGCAAACCATGGTGAGTATTGAGCCTGGTGAAAATGAATCCAACCCATCAATACGAATGTCATCATCTTCTTGAATTTTGTCGTAATCCTCTTTATTTTGAAACGTTAACGCCAAGATGCCTTGCTTTTTCAAATTCGTTTCATGAATCCGCGCAAAGGATTTGGTAATGATCACACGCACCCCCAAATGCCGTGGCTCCATGGCCGCATGCTCTCTGGAGGATCCTTCCCCATAATTTTCGTCCCCAACAACCACTGTCCCAATGCCCTTGGACTTGTAGGTTCTTGCCACAATTGGAACCGCTTCGTAACCACCATTTGGGGATTTCACGTGATTTGCCGTGTCGTTGTAGGCATTAATAGCCCCAATTAAACAATTGTTTGAAATATTATCTAAATGACCGCGATACTTTAACCATGGGCCGGCCATGGATATGTGATCCGTTGTGCATTTTCCCTTGGCTTTGATTAAAAGACGCATATTGGAAAAATCACTGGCCTGGTTTTGATTAAATGGGGTTAGCAGCTGCAATCGCTCGGAGCCTTGGTCCACCACCACGTCAACCGACTGACCATCCATGGCAGGGGCAACATACCCATCATTATCCGTATCAAACCCCTGAGTGGGCAACTCATCACCCGATGGCGGATCGAGCATCACCGCTTCCCCATGTTCATTGGTTAGTGAATCCTCCAACGGATTAAAATCCAGCCGACCGGCCAATGCCATGGCCGTTACAATCTCTGGGGATGCCACAAATGAATGGGTGTTGGGGTTCCCATCATTTCGCTTGGCAAAGTTCCGATTAAAGGAGGTAATGATTGAGTTCTTTCGGTTGGGGTCATCACTATGGCGCGCCCACTGCCCAATGCAGGGCCCACAGGCATTGGCCAAAACGGTTCCGCCCATGGCATCAAATGTAGATAAAATGCCGTCACGCTCAACGGTTTTTCGTATCATTTCTGACCCAGGGGTAATGGTAAATTCTGATTTGGCATTTAATTTTTTGTTCACCGCTTGTTCCGCAATGGATGCGGCCCGTGCCATATCTTCATAGGATGAATTGGTGCATGACCCAATGAGCCCCACCTCCAATTCCAGCGGCCATCCACTGGCTTTTGCAACCTCTGGAAACTGGGATATTGGGGTGGCTAAATCTGGTGTAAATGGGCCATTGATGTGAGGTTCAAGTGTCGATAAGTCAATCTCAATGACTTGATCATAAAAATTTTCTGGATGATTTACGACGTCGTCATCAGGCACCAATATATTCTGAATCTCGTTCGCTAGCTCAGCCACTTCTTGTCGCTCTGTCATGGCCAAATACTCTGCCATTTTTTGGTCATATGGAAAAATACTGGTGGTGGCACCAATTTCTGCGCCCATATTGCAAATGGTGCCCTTCCCTGTTGCGGACAAGGTTGCCGTTCCATCACCAAAATATTCCACGATGGCATTGGTGGCCCCCTTCACAGTTAAAATCCCAGCCAATTTTAAAATAACGTCTTTTGGGGATGCCCAAGGGGATAATTCCCCGGTTAACTTAACGCCAATGAGTTTTGGGTATTTGAGCTCCCACGGCATGCCAACCATGACATCCACCGCATCAGCGCCACCAACGCCAATGGCGATCATTCCCAATCCACCAGCATTGGGCGTATGAGAATCGGTGCCAATCATCATGCCACCGGGAAATGCATAATTTTCTAACACCACTTGATGAATGATCCCTGCACCCGGCTTCCAAAAGCCAATGCCGTATTTATTGGATGCCGATGCCAAGAAATCATAGACTTCTTTATTGGTATCCATGGCGGTATTCAAATCTTCTTCAGCCCCTACTTTTGCCTGAATTAAATGATCACAGTGAACGGTTGATGGAACGGCCACTTGAGCCCTTCCTGCTTGCATGAATTGCAAAATGGCCATTTGAGCCGTAGCGTCCTGCATGGCAACTCGATCTGGGTGAAAATCCACATAGGATTCTCCTCGAATCGGTGCGTTTATTACGGTTCTATCTGAATGCAATAACAATATTTTTTCTGATAGCGTTAGCGGTCGATTTTCTTGACGTTTCAGTTCATCATACTTTGATTTAAACCCCTGATACACATTTTTTATAACATCCAAATCAAATAACATGGTCACTCCCTTTCTTAATAGTTTATCGGTAAAAAATGGATCAAATCAATGGGAATCCCCCTGATTGAATGCCAACTGCAGCTGGGTTAAGGCATTCGCGCCACCAGTCGTGATGCACTCAATGATATGTTGATCAAATTGAATATCAACATCTCTTGAGTCCTTACATGTGGTAACGTTTATGCCCATTGCCCCAATAATTGGGGCTAGCCGATAAGAATGAGACAATTTAAATTGATCGTTAAAGTTTGGTTGCTTTCTTGCCGATGGCAGCAATGAAAATATATCGCCCCCACCATTATTGATTAACATTATGCACAATGGCCGTTGCACGCGACTCATGAGAAAAAATGCGTTTAAATCATACACGGACGCCAAATCCCCAACAATCGCTAAAAGTGGTACGTGCGTCTTCATCATGGAAAGCCCCATGATGGTTGCGATATTCCCATCAATCCCACTCGCCCCACGATTGACGTGCACTTGTCGAATCGTCTGAATGCACAGCTGATCAAATAAACGAATTGGCAAACTGTTTGATATAAAACAATCAAATGGCTGATCAATGCTGGCCAAAGCTGAAACCATAAAACTCAAATCACAACGAGGATCATTTTTAATGGATTTCTGAATGGCCAAGTTGACATTTTCATTCACCTCTTTGATTCCGATGGAACGGTGTTGCGTTGTTAATGTTAATAATGATGCATAATCAATTTGATTGGATTTGGTCACATGCACTACCGGATGGGCGCCTTCTGAGTAATGCGTCACATGTTCAGCGCTTAAAAAATCCGCCATTTTTTTACTCACCCATCGCCCACCCAAATACAAAATGGCATCAAAGTCCTGAGCACTATGTTTTACGCAAAAGGCATCTGAACTATGATATGCATTGGGATGCCGCTTCAATCTAGCCTGCGATCCATCAACAACCACTGGCCAATGAACGTGATCCAAAAGCGTCTCCATCATATTCACATCAACCCAGGGCTCTAATTGACCAATGCAAACCACCCCATTTTTGGCCGTCTCAATGGTTTTGGTGGGGCATTGCGCAAACGCCCGTTTCTCCTTTATGCATGGCATGATATTATCTGCCTTAATCTGGATCAATTCCTCCCTCACCGGGTCCTCCAAATGCACATTAATATGAATCGGACCACCCCTCAAATGCATGGCATCAAATGCCTGATCCAACATGACCAACTGGGCTTGATTTTCCCAATGTACTTCCACCAATGCGTCTTGAAATATGCCCACTTGATTGATGGTTTGATTGGCGCTTGTTCCCTGCATGTGTTTGGGCCGATCCGCCGTAATCGCAATCAACGGCAGATGACTATTGGCGGCTTCTGTCATTGCTGGGCACAAATTACTAACGGCTGTTCCAGATGTTGTGAGAACAACCACCGGCTGCTGAACGGCCTTTATGATTCCAATGGCCATGTAACCAACCACTCTTTCATCAATGAATGGTATCATTTGAATGCCCAGCTGATTCAACGCGTGCACCAATTGAGAGGAACGAGACCCCGCCCCCATGCAACAGGTGGTCACACCCATGGCTTTAATTTTTTTCACCAGAATATCAATATCGGCTTTAGATTGTTTCATCATTTGGCTTGAAATACCTTTGTAAACCCAATTAACTTGGTATTCAATTCCTCCCATTCCTTTTCAGGATCTGAGGCATCCGTAATGCCGGCCCCAGCATATAAATGCACATGACAATCATCCACAATGCCGGATCGTATGGCCACCACAATGATGCTTTGATTGGGCGTTAAAACACCAATCGGCCCGGCATACCATTCTCGTGAAAAGGGTTCGCATTGACTAATTTTTTCAACGGCTTCCCTGGATGGTGTTCCAGCAACCGCTGGTGTTGGATGCAACGCCTTCAATGCATCCATTGGTCCAACATCAGGATTTAAATGCCCCTGAAACCGTTGTATGACATGGGTGAGATATTTTAATGTTAACACCCTTGGCTCTGTTGAAAACACATGGCTGCAGAGCTTTTCAAATGCACCTTGTATGAAATCAGCCACATAGCGATGTTCATCACGTTCTTTTTCCTGATGGATAAACTGATCTGTATATGCCTCATTTCTTACCGTGCCGGCAAGAGCTTCAGATTCAAGATGACCTCCATTCAATTCAAACAGGCGTTCGGGCGTTCCCCCAATAAATGCACTATTTGACGAAAACTGAACCACAAAATGATACAAATTAGGGTCGTTTTCCTGAATGTCTTTGATCATCAAAAAAGGGTTTATTTTTGATGGAAATACAACCGTTGTTTTTCGAGCCAAGACCACTTTTTTTAAGGTCTCAGAAAACCGTGCTTCTTTTAAATGATTAATATTTTTGACCCACGCTTCTTTTTTCGGGGCGTGATGCAATTCTAAATATGATGTTTTTGATGTTGGCCTGTATGCATCCTGATTAAATACAGCATCCAGGGTTGTCTGAATAGCATGCCATTGATTGCCGTCCTGTCGCTTATCAAATATGACACGACACGTTATTTGATGCTGCGATTTCATGAGAATAAGTATGGGCAATACCCAACATTCTGATGGCATTTTTTGATTCTCCATATCTGCCTGAAATGAATTCCCACCAAACAATATCATATTATGGGCATCATTACGCTTTAAAAAATGGGCCGCTTCATCGTTGGTGTAGGTGGCCCATTGACCAAGCCCCACCAATTCTCGGTTCTGTTTGGGTGTTGAAAAATAGATGATCGGCGATAAGGATATTTGACTTAAGTGATCTAAGAAATGCCCATCACATGCAACTTCAAAATCAAACCATGATACCCCATCACATCCAGATCTGTAGGCTTGCTTGATTTGATCAGTGATCGATTCACTTAATTGCATAAATCATTTGAACGGATTGAAACATCACCAAGTGGACACTCACCGTTGAAAACCCAGCATTTTTTAACATTTCAGATAATTCTTCGGGCGTTGAGAAAGTCTCAATGGTTTCCATCAAATAAGAGTAGGCGGCTTTTTCCCCAGACATGATCCCCCCAATGGGCTGAACCCACCAGCGCAGATACAGATTATTTAACACCCTCATGAATGGGTTCTTTGGTTGGCAAGATTCAAGAATAATGAGCTCCCCACCCGTTTTTAAGACACGGTGCATTTCCTTAAATGCAGCATCTAGCTTTTCAAAATTACGGATACCAAATGAAACGGTCACTGCATCATAGCTTTGAGCATTGAATGGCAAGTGATGCACATCTGCCACCAGTGATGAAATCATTTTAATGCCCCTTTTCTGGCATTTTTTCTCACCAATGGAGAGCATATCCTTAGCCATATCCAACGCGGTAATCGATGTTAATTGTTTGCATTTTTGCGCGGCAGTGATGGCCACATCCATGGTTCCAGATGCCACATCCAATAAGTTAGATGCTTTTTTTGATATTTTGGACACCATGGCATTGCGCCAATAAATATCAGAGCCAAATGTAATGCAACGATTGATCTGATCATAGGTATTTGCAATTGCGTCAAACATTACCCAGCGTTCTTTTTTACTTGGCACCATGCATTTAATATACAGAAAACACCGCTTAGAAACAATCCAAAAGCCTGGGAATATGAAATATTCATAATTAAAACTGAAGCAACCCATTTTCTGTATCTAAAATACGTATCAAGCATTGCTCAACCATCATAAAACATGATATATTTACGAAACTAGAAACTGTAATTTAAAAAACAGGGTTAAATTTTATGGAGGATTAAATGAGAAATTACGATTTATCAGTGATGTTTGACTCATCCAAAGGTGAAGAAGAAGCCAAAGCGTTGCAAGCAAAATTAGATGATGTGATCAAAAAATCAGGCGGTACAATTTATAAAAGTGAGTTCATCGGACGAATTGATTTAGTCAACACATTCAAAAAACATACCCAAGCCTTCAGTGCTCGAATTCAGTATTCAACCAATAACAAAGGCCTCGAAGCGATAAATAAAGAATATAAAATCAATGAAGGCATTATCCGACTTCTAAACACAACACTTGAGAGCGTTTTAAACGAAGAACAAATTGCTGAACTGGTAAAATAAAATGGCCTCTTACAATAAAATTCAACTCACTGGAAAATTAAATGACGCACCGGATGTTAAAGCAACAACCTCTGGGCATTCTATTTCAAAATTCACGTTAATTGTTCCAAGGATTGAGGCCCTACCCAACCAGCGATTCGACTACATACGAGTCACTGCTTGGAGAGAAAATGCTGATAAAACAGCCAACTTTAAAGCGGGGGATATTGTATTTGTTGATGGCCGTATCTTAACCGATTCCTATGAAGATGCCTCGACGGGTCAACGAAAATGGACCACCGAAGTGGATGCAAAACAAATTGTTAACTTCAATGAGGTGTTTGCCAATGAAGTATCCAATTCTGCCACGTTACCGCCAAACTCAGAATCGGGGTCAGACTCAGTAGATGCCGCCCCAATTGAGAACATTCCCATCGCACCGGTTGATGAATCGGCATTCTTTAATGATGCGCCCACAAATGAAGAATCTGAAAATGAACTTGATGAAGATGTTCCTTTCTAATATTATAGGTACCTATGAATAAAGCATTTATTATTGGACGTTTAGTGAGAGACCCTGATTTTAGATTGACCCCGTCGGGTGTTCAATTGTGTCGTTTTACCATTGCTGTTGATAGAATCCCTAAGCAGGAAAACCAAACGGCTGACTTTATACGAGTTGTTACATGGCGTCGACTGGCAGAAATATGCAATCAATACCTTAAAAAGGGTAAATTAGTGGCGGTTGATGGCCGACTACAAATTGATTCTTATGAAAAAGATGGGGAAAAAAGATATAGCTCTGAAATTGTCGCAGATGGCATGCAAATGCTCGATCGAGGAACCGATGATGCCCAAAAAGCCGTCGCAACAGAATCATCACCGAGCTTTGACTTGGTATAAATATAAGAGGAGAAAATAATATGGCAAATAACAAAGCATTAAAAGAAGCCCCAAAATTTAAACGACGAAAAAAAAGACCGTGTCCATTAACCGTTGATCAAATCAATGTATTGGATCATAACGTTGTAGAAAAACTTACCCGGTACATTAGCGATCGAGGAAAAATATTGCCTCGTCGAAATACGGGTGTTTCAGCAAAAAAGCAACGCATTGTTTCAAATGCAATTAAACGTGCAAGAAATTTAGGCTTATTGCCATATTGCACAGAATAAGGATACGTCGATGGAAGTAATATTAATTAAAGATTTAAAACGTAAAGGAACTTTTGGTGACACTATTGAAGTGGCGGATGGTTACGCAAGAAACTATTTGATTCCCAATGGATTTGCATTAATTGCCAATAATTCCAACAAAAAAAGATTTGAGGAAATGAAAGTTAAAGCCCTGGCTCAAGTATCTGAATTACGTGAAGAGCTTAAGAAAACAGCCAGCGAAATAAAGGGAAAAACATTTTCGATGACGGCACTTTCTCGGGATGGAAAATTGTATGGTTCCATCACGCCATCGGTGATTGTTAATGATATGATCCGTAAAGATATTCCAGACTTAAAAATTAATGCCAGTGATATCATCATTGATGAAGGAAACATTAAGTTTGTTGGCACTTATGCCTGCAAGGCCCAATTCACGAAAGATATTTCAGCCTCATTTAGCATTATTATTGAATCCGATGAGTCCGATGAACAACCTGAATTGTTGGAAGCGATATTTGAAGATGAGGACAACAACACAACGGCCGAAATTCAAACGGATGATGATACTGAACCATCAGACGCTGACGAAACAACGGACACCGTCAATGACCTTTCTGAGGTTAGTGCAATCACGGACATTACTGACGAAAAACCGGTTGAAACCAGTGAGGATTTAGACCCCGCTGAATAACCTGATTCTTTTGTGAATCAATCACTCAAAAACCTGATTAGAGACCTGCCCACCAACGCAGGGATCTATCAGATGCTTGATCAGTTTGGCACCATTATTTATATTGGAAAAGCCAAAAATATCAAAAAAAGAGTTGCCCAATATTTTATAGGGAACAACGATTATAAAACCAGTTGTTTGGTTAAACACATCCACTCCATTGCTCCCATTATTACAAAATCTGAGCATGCGGCATTGCTACTAGAAAATCAGCTCATCAAGCAACATCAACCCCGTTACAACATCTTATTAAAAGATGACAAAACCTACCCATACATCAAGATTACCGTTAATGAACCCTATCCCAAACTCATGATTACTCGAGTTCGAAAAAATGATGGTGCGCGATACTTTGGGCCATACACATCTTATGGGTCGACGAAGCGTTTGAAACAACTCTTAGTGGATGTATTTACAATTCGTGACTGCAAACAAGATATTGACACGGTTACCCTTCAAAAAAAATGCTTAAAACTGGATATTGGCAAATGCATTGGCCCTTGCATTTACAAACATCTGCATGATGAATACAACCACCTCATTCAACAATGTATTGAATTTCTCGAAGGTAAAAGCCAAAGCATTCTTACCGCCTTAAAAGATCAAATGAAGATAGAATCAGCGAATCAAGCGTATGAAAAAGCGGCCACTTATCGAGATAAAATTAAAACGCTTGAATCCATCCAACAACAACGACAATTGGAATTTGAAACAAACCAACACTACTTTGTGATTGGATGTTCCAACAATGAGCACTTTCATTATTTGATCTGTCAGCACTTTTCAAAAAAATTACTCATTTCTCAGCATGGTCACTACGCACCCATTGACACATCATTTGATGTATTTATTCATTGTTTCTTTGAAGAGCTTATTGCCTCCATTCCCAAGGTTAGCAATCTTATCATTGATGCATCTATGGCGGAGATATTATCCACTGCTTTGAAAAACACGCCAAAAAAAATTTCCGTTATCACACCTCAAAAAGGGAAGTATCTTGAATTGTTAACCATTGCAAATCTGAATGCACAAAAATCATTAATTGGCATCTCTAAGGCCTCCATACAATCTCACGTCACCTCCCCCCTTGAACTTCTAAAAAAAGATCTTGGCCTTTCAAATGAACCAAGAATTATTTTTGGTTGCGATATCTCTCACTACTATGGAACACAAATTGTCAGCTCGGTGGTTGTCTTTATTGATGGGAAACCCGCCAAAAAATGGTATCGCCATTTTCACATTAAAAGCATCACTACCGGAAAGAGTGATGATGTAAAATCAATGAAAGAAACTGTGGCACGTTTGCTTGAACACTTTGACATCACCCCCGACTTACTTCTCATCGATGGCGGGAAAGCTCAATTAAATGCGGCATTGCAATCCTTAAAAGATCACCAGAAAGACGATATATTTTGCATTGGATTAGCAAAAAAGCATGAAGAGATATTTACCCCATTTCAATCCACCCCCATCCAACTCCCCTATCACCATTCAGGATTAAATCTGCTTCGCTTTGTTCGTGATGAAGCCCACCGATTTGCGCTAAACTTTCAGCGTCGCCAACGCAAACGAAACTTAAATTAATTCATCCTTATTTTATTCCATATTGTATCTACAATCCCCAGAAATAATGGTAAAATGAATCTTAAATATAGTTAAGTGGTTGATTATGATTAAAATTTATATTCTATGGCTAATATTAAGTTTTATTCCCATATTAGGGGCGGATAATCAAAGCAACCTTGAAAATGAGTTGAAAAAAAACACCCAAATTATTAAACAAAAAAAGAAACAAGAGAAGTCCATTTTAAAGGAACTTGGCAATTTACGAAAAAACATTTATTTAACCCAAAAGAAATTAAATCGTGCATACAAACGATACAATAGTTACCATCAACAAATCAAAGATACCGAAGCCAAGTTAAAAAACGAACTACATGATCTTGCTCAAACAAAATTATATTTAAATCAAAAAATTGTGTCACTGTATAAAGAGCAAAATCGCCCCGTCATTCAATTACTTTTTAACTCGGAGTCTTTTTCCTCACTGCTTAACAATATGTACTTCTATGAAAAGGTCATTGAAAATGATTTTTTTGACATGGTTGCTGCAAAAAAGAAAATTGATGATTACAAAATTAATAAACGAAAATTAGAATATAGCAAATCAGAAGCCAATTCATTAAAACATAGCATATTAAAACAACGGTATGCCCTTAAACATACTAAAAAACGTTACCAAAAAAACTTAACATCCTTAAGGAGTGAGCTTAAAAAATTTGAACAGCGAAATAAAGTTTTACGTGAAGAATCACAACAACTTGGGAATTATATTCAACGAAAATCATCCAAAAATGATGTCAATAAGTACTATGGAACGGGAAAATACATTCGACCTGTCGGCGGTTATATTTCGTCACGATTTGGCCTTCGCCGACACCCAATTTTTAAACGACGTCGCATGCACACTGGCATGGATTTCGCTGCCCCACGAGGGTATCGTATCAAAGCCGCTGATTCAGGAAAGGTTCTGTTTTCTGGATTTAAAAAGGGCTACGGAAACGTGACCATTATTAACCATGGGTGGCGAAAAAATAAACGGATATCATCTTTATACGCACACCAATGGAAAATTTTGGTACAGAAAGGGCAGATGGTCAAAAAAGGTCAGCTAATTGGATACGTTGGCTCCACAGGGTACTCCACTGGGCCTCATTTGCATTTTGAAATTCGAGAAAATGGCACGCCGGTAAATCCTAGCCAATACTTACGACTTTAATAGGATTAAAGTTCTTGAACCTAAGACTAAAAAATCAGCACTGGTAATTAAATACAATAGGATTGCAAAGCAACCATTATTCAAAGTTAAACCATGCATAACGCCGTAATTTTTAGCACCAAGTTTTTTAAAGGCATCCCCCCCTCCCATTTACCTAGGCGGCTGACATGAACTGATCGACTCAGCCCCCATCTTCCCGTCAGGTTGATGATGATGGCTTTGCTCATTGCATTACCCACCAATACTATTAATCCCACATAAATACAAAGCCCTTCACATAAATGCGAAGGGCTTTAAAATTAATTCAATAGATCGCTGAACTGGACTTTCAAATTTTGATGGTTAAAATCTTTCTCCTTCGTCATCGCTACTATCACTGGCGCGAACCTGATCGCCCCCGCCGCTTAAATTAACACCCGTATGGCCATTATTTCTTCTAGAGGGGCCACGTTCCAGATCCCCACCAATTGAGTGGCTAGATAGTGTCGTCACGAGTTATATGGTGTAATACCCTCATTTCCGAAGGAGGTATTAAATGTCAAAAAAAGCATATATGCGCCACGATATTTCTGATA
>MDTD01065673.1_pt1 | contig 33357 bp, 29 predicted proteins | sample 811221 | NCBI WGS metagenome assembly MDTD01 (sample SAMN05326646, study PRJNA326480) | marine metagenome | isolation source: seawater | place: Pacific Ocean: South West | collected 2011
ACCAATACAGCTATCTCCCTGGGCAAGTAAAGTAGTCGGAAAGAATATCCATTTTACACCGCGATACATTATGGATGCTGTAAAAGCAGTAATGTCCTGGATAATTCCTCCACCAATGCCAATAAGTCTATGGTTTTTCTTGAATCCATTATTGATTAAATCCTGAATTATGGAAATCAACCCTTTATAACTTTTCTTATTTTCGAAAGCATCAACACCTATAACAATTGTATTGCCATCTAAACCATTTAATAAGTTTGGATATAGTCTTCTTACATTATTATCAATTATAATAACATCACCATCTTGAATTTCATTTTTCAGCATACTGGCTGCATCACCAATAAACCTTACTTCATAATCGTGAATTGAAGATTTTATTTCAAAGTCATGCACTAGTAAAACCTCCATCCACCACAATATTTTGCCCTGTTATATATGTATTTTGGGAACTACAAAGAAATAAAACTACATTAGCAATCTCATCTGGGTTCGCCAACCTCCCTTGCGGAATGGTTTCTTCCAATTGTTTCATATTTTCAAGGCCAAGTATCTTACGTGTAAGGTCAGTATCTACAAACCCCGGAGAAACTGCATTCACTTGAATATTAAATGGTGCAAGTTCCAGAGCCACAGTTTTAGTCAAGCCAATTAAACCCCATTTTGTTGCTGAATAAACAGTTCTTTTCGCTTTACTTACAACACTAAATATTGAAGCAATATTGATAATCTTTCCAGATTTTTGTTTTTTCATAATTTCTGACACAATCTGCGTTAATAAAAAAGGGCCCTTCAAATTAATCGCGTTCATCCACTCCCAATCACCAACAGAAATTTCTGAAATTGTATTTATTTTATTTACTCCAGCGTTATTAATCAAAATATCAACCTTATCTAACTCACCAACCATATTTATAAACTTTTTAACTGATTTGTCAGATAAATAATCAAGCTGCTCAAATTGAACTCTACTATTGTTTTTTAAAAAATCAAAATTAGCACTATTATAATTTTTTGTGCCTGTAATGATTACATTAGCATCCACATCATTAAAAATACGCAATAATGATTTTCCTATACCGCGGGTACCGCCAGTAATTATGACCGTTTTATTTTTGAAGTTTAAATTCAATTAATTATTTTAATTTATTTTGAAACCAATGAGCTAAAATATGATTGATTATCAAGTGAGCATCTTCAACAGGGCCATACTCCCCTGGCTCTGACTGTACATGAATTTTTACATCACAAAGATCAATGAGTTTTCCACCAGAAAAACCCAAAAATCCAATAATTGCTCCTCCCCTATCTTTAACCCACTCCGCTGCTTTTAAAATATTAGGGGAATTACCACTAGCAGAAATGAGAATTATACTATCTCCTTCTCGGTAATGTATTTTTAATTGATTAATGAAAATATTCTCATATCCTACATCATTAGCAATTGCCGTAACTACAGAATTATTATCAACAAGAGATAATAATCTAAATGCTTTGTCCACCCCCGTTTTTTTTATGATATCAAAACCAATATCATTAGCCATCGTAGTTGCAGTGGTGGAAGAGCCTCCATTTCCAGCAACAAAGATAGTATTACCATTTTCCCTGGCCAATTCAAACAAATCACCTAATTTGTTGATTTCAACCTCATCGATTTTTTCAAGAACTTTTGAAAGATATAAAAAATATTCTCTTGAGAATTGGCCAATTGAATTTACTTGGCGATATGCTTTTTCCAAGTTGTTCATAATATGATTCCTTAATTACTTTAGTTTAAAATTCTAATTACTTGTTTTGATTAATTATACATTAATCAATAATGTCAATAAAAATCCCTGGTGACTGACTTTTCTTTTCAATTATTATACAACACATGAATACTTTTTCATAAGGGATATTGGCTAAGCTTGTTGGTTTTGCATAATATCCATATGATTCTACTCTATATCCACCTGACCCAAAACTTTGCTTAATAAAGCTTACAAAATCATCTATGTTAAGAACCAGATATGAAATTGCAGTTTTACTTTTTTGCACATTATCAAAAGAAACGTACTGATAGTATTTTTTAGCATTATCAAGAGTATCTTCATTTGTTAGGCGGATATCAAAGATAGTGAAACTTGAAGAGCATTGAACCATTTGCTCAATCATTTCGCGCCAATGATGCAAATGGTGCAATACCCCTATTGAGAATACCAAGTCAAATTTATTTTCTTTGAAAGTTAGTTTACGCCCATCATATACAAAAAATAATCCCTCGGGATGTATTTTTTTTGCAACACTAATGAGCTCTTTAGATATATCGATTCCAGTATAATCTATATTAAGCTTTGCTTCCTTACAGAAATTAAAAGACCCTCCAGCAGCACAACCGACATCTAATACAGAATTTGCAGATTTAAGTGCTGGAACCAAAAAATACTTTTCTGAAGGATAAAGATCATCAAGTTTATTACGATGGTTTTTCCAGTATTTCAAACTAGACTTATCTTCTCCGTATGCATTTTCAATAGTAAGGGTCTCTTTATTCATTTTTATATTTTCCCCAATATGGGTCTAATTTCATATATTTCTCGACTCTTTCAATGTCCTCAGGTGCATCAACAGAAAATGATTTAACAAAGGGATAGGGAGCAATTCGTTGAGTATAGCCATTATCATATAATCTATTACTATCACATGATTCAACTATTTCTAAAGGTGATTCTTTCATTTTGGTAAAAGTTTTAAGAAAATGCCATTTAAATCCAAATATGCCATATATACGCCTTGCCCCAATTTCAGGGGTGAAATGTGTACAATATGGGACCGGGCTACGAGAAGTGTATAAAATATCACCCTTCTTATTATGTATGATCTTAAGCGTATTAGGATCATAATATTGGTCTTCACTTATGATTTTCATTGCAAGAATTGTTCCTTTCACATTTTCATCATCCAACATTGGTTTTATTGTTCCACTTATCATTTCAGGATGCATCATAGGTTCATCTCCCTGAACATTCAAGACAATATCATTATCACTAATACTTTGGCCACACATAGTAGCGGCTTCTGCTACACGATCCAAGGCCCGTGAATGTTTCTCAGATGTCATTATTACTTGCATACCAATGGACTCACCAAATTCACGAATTTCTTGATCGCAAGTTGTTAAATATAAACCATCCCATTTATTAAACATTTGAGATCGATGGATGACATGCTGAATCATTGGCATATTGCAAATTGGATACAATGGTTTTCCAGGAAATCGACTTGCAGCCATTCTAGCTGGAATGAAACCAAAAATTTTAGGGTATTTCATCGCAAAATTTTAATCATAGGATAGATTAAATTTCTTTTTCCAAATTGGATCAGCGCAGTATATACGGTATACTAGTTCCATCGTTTTATAAGCATCTCCAGATGTGCCAGATTTAATCGGAGAATCTTCTACTATGGCTTTCGCAAATTCGTTCACTTCATCCTCCCATGATGGGTCATGGTTGTAGTGTATGACTTTCTCTTTTGGATCACCTTGTTCATTATCAGATTTATAAGCAATAGTTAAAGTTTCAGAACCATAACTTTTAGTACTAGAAAGAATTCCTTTCAATATAATGCTCCCTTTTTGTAGAGTTATATGTAAATGAAAATCATGCCTCCACTGCGTAGCAGATGATTGAAGCATGGCTACTTTTCCGTCACTAGTTCGCATTATGGCGTAAGCGTTGTCTTCTACATCATATCCCCAATAATCATTTGAGATAAAACTATGTACCTCTTTGAAATCACCTGTAAAATAACGAATCAAATCTACCATATGGATACCTTGATCTAACAAAATACCACCGCCAGCGATTTTTCTTTTCGAACGCCAATCAGCATTTGGTCCAGTAGCTGTAACAACTTTTGATTTACCATATACAGCGTTAAGATCTACAATATCTCCAAGTTCTCCACTGATAATAATTTTATTAGCTTCTTTTACAGACTCATGGTATCGATGGTTAAAACCATATTTTAATTTTTGGTTAGTATTCTTCTTTTCCGTTTCAATTACATCACGAACCTGTTCAAGGTTTTGGCCAGGCGGTTTTTCACAAAAAACATGTAATCCTGCGTTTAAACCAGCAATAGTAACCTCCGAAGCGACATCATTAGTTAGGCATACAAATAATGCATCAATTCCATGACTTAATAACTCTTTATAATCCGAGTAAAAATGAATACCATTTTCAATTTTACCAGTAGATTCAAAATAGCGATCACACACTGCAACCAATTCTAAATTCTGATTCTTACTTATACACTCACCACGTTTTTTACCTACAATACCATAGCCAGCAATACCTATTTTTATTTTGGGCTTCAATTAATTATTTTACCTTTGCTCTATATAATGAAGAAATAGTCTCACTTTTTTGGCCCAAACGTTCTGACTGATTACTATCACTATGAACATCAACCCAAGCATCCAATTCGTCAGATTTATAGAAGCCGTGAAGTAATTTTAACGTATTTAAGCAATCTTTTTTACTAACTGGGTACGGAATACCATCAAATAAAAAAGCAGCTATATCATTGTACATTTCATTATGCCCTCGACCATATACTTTTCCTCTATCTGGAAGATCTAAAAAATCATCACTGTATCTTTTACAATCATCTGGTTTAGGAGTAAATATTTGAAGCTCATTTACTGCAATGCCTCCTAATTGAGCTAACCCATGGGAGCCAACAATAGATAGAGAAGCCTCGAAATCATCCGGTCTTGCAGCTGTTGTAACTTCTAAGCTACCAACAGAACTATTTTTGTACCTAAAAGTTGCCACAACACAGTCTTCCACTTCAATATCAGCACCAAGAGTACGCATTGTGCAACTTACTTTATCAACTTCGCCACCTAAGTAACGTAATAAGTCTACATGATGGATCCCTTGATTGGTCAAAGCGCCACCATCATGTGAATACGTACCACGCCAAGGTGCCATATCGTAATATCTTTGAGGCCTACACCAACGCACTCGAACATTCATTATGCGTATATCACCAAGCTCTTTATTTAAAATAGCACTCTTGACACGCTGAACGGCGATATTATACCGATTCTGAAAGACTGGAAAAATATGCAATCCTCGATTTGAAGCTTCATTGTAAGCATCTTCTAATTGATCAAGTCTCATAAAGGTTGGTTTTTCAATGATCACGTGCTTATTGTAATCTTTAATAAACTCCATTCCATGCTCAAAATGCATACCCGAAGGTGTGGCAACTACTACTAAATCAATCTCTGGGATAGCTTTAAACATTTTATGGTAATTAGTAAAATATGGAATATTGAATTCTTCACCATATTCTTTTGCTTTTTCTTCAATCAAATCACAAACCGCTATTATTTCCATACCTTTTACCGAAGTAATTGACCGACAATGATGGCCTGAAATCCTTCCGCAGCCTACAATAGCAACTTTGTATATTTTTTTATCTTTCAAAGTCATTTTCTTTTATTTGTTAATTTGATAGTTTTCTAAAATATCGCAAAAATAATTCATCTGGCTTTCATCACCTACAGTAACTCTTAAATGGTCATCAAAAGGAAGTCTACCAAACGGCCCCCTTATTAAAATATGATTCTCTTCCAAATATTGTTTAAGCTCTAATGAGTCTAGGTCATCCGATACTTTAAAAAATACAAAGTTGGATTCACTTTTTAATACTTCAAACCCAATATTTTCCAACCTATTATATAATATTTTTTTTCCTTTATTTACAGCATCAACATACCGGTCAACTATTTGCATATGATCAAGCATATAAATTCCTATTTTTGCAGCTACGCCTGTAATCTCATGTACAAGTTTTACCTTATATAATTCACTAATTATGTTTTCACAACCAATAAGCAATCCTATCCTTAAAGACGCAAGCCCAAATGCTTTGGAAAAAGTTCTAGTAATAATAAGGTTATCAAATTTATCAATAAAATCAATCATTGTTTCTGCCGAAAAGTGAAAATAAGCCTCATCAATTAGTACTAAAGAATTATTCCGCTTGCCTTCTTCAACGATTGTAACTATTTCATTTTCAGGTACTATTGTACCTGTATGACCAGGGTTTGATATAATGATTAATTTCGTATTGAAATTTATTTTCTTTTTAAGACTTCCAACATCAAGAGTTAAGTTTTTTTCATAGACATGTTGGACTTCTTTTGCACCAAACATTGAAGCATATACAGAAAACATAGCATAATTTGGAAGTGAAACTAATATTTCATCTTCCTCGGAAATGTACGTTTCAAATACCGCCTTTATACCTGCATCAGAACCGCTGGTTAATAAAATATTCTTTCTTCTAATATCTAGCCATTCACAGATTTTTTCATAGAAGGGCTCTAGTTCACCATATGCTACGAAGTCATAGGGAGAAAGAGTAGACAACATTTCATTGAATTCTATTTCAGAAAATAGTGTAGTCCGTTCATTCCTTTCAAATCTAAAAAAATCAGAACGTTTTGATATATCTGGATCAGGTCGCCAAGTTTTCGAGATTATTTTTTTTGGTTTGGTCATTAATTGATTAACTGTTTACACCAACTTTGGATCCAATTATCAGATGTCAACGCATGTGTTTTAATAAAATCACGCCTAAGGGTCTGAATAGAGTCAGACTGCCACCATTTATCAGGATTATTATTCAATGAGTTTATATGATAAGCGGCATCTCTTGGGCAATAAAATAAAATTTTAAGTTTAATAAAATTTTCAATATAAGGTTTAAAATCATCTCTAAATAGATAACTGTTCTTATTAATAAAAACAATTGATGGAGTATTTGATTGAAGAGCCTCTAAAAAGGTAGTACCTATATGATCTGTTACAAAAATTTTACATAAATGCATTGATTCATAAAAAGTATTATTTGAATCTTCCTTAATATCTGGGAATTCATCTTTAATTCTTTGACGATTATTCCACTTTCTAAAATCATGAATCGGATGATGTTTAATATAAATATTGTCTATGCTATTTAAATTATTCAAAAATAAAATAGGGTTTTTGACATGGTCTGCCAACATTTTTGATGATAATGGCGCTTGAAGAAATCTCATAACATAACGTGGCCTTGTAGTTGTAAGAAATAAAGTCTTATGCCTTTTTAAATTATTATAATAATTACCAATGATCTTAGGCATTGGTAAAGGTTTAGTTTTTTCTGACTCAGTCCAACCATAAGTAAAAAAATGATCTGAAATTGACCTCTCAAATGCCTCCCCTTCATGCCTAAGATCCATTCCATATCCGCAACCATGTTGAGCAGAACAAATATTATGCTTATCATGATTTTTAGCAATATAGAATTGAAAACTTGTATTGTGATATAAATCATTATAAGTAAGAATATTTTTTATTTTATTTGGGGAATATATATTTGACACCGCTTGAATATTTTCGTGATGATACTCTAAATAGGTTTGAGGAATATTTTTCATTATAAAAGGGATTATCCAATCATCGAAATTATTTGATTTAGATTTAATGTTATTTCTGAAATCTAAATTATTTTCTTTTAATTCTTTTATTAAATAATAATTGAAAGGGTCAAATGATATTTTTGCTTTTGATTTTAACCATAACTTGAACTCAAATATGTGTTTATTCTTCTTGAAATAAGGCCCAACTATTACTACTTCATTTGTACTGAAATATTTATATAATAAATATTTAAAAGAAGATAATCTTTCTTTTAAATATCTAATCCTTGATTTCTTGACAGGTAATGTTTTTGGTTCAAAAGAAATTAATTTTTTTGTTTTACAACTTACACCCATGTATTTTGCAACTTGAGAGAACAACTGTAATTGATATATATCAGTTTCTGCCTTAGCGTTGTAATCTAAAAAATCAAATGGGTAATCATATTGCTTTGTATCCATTACATATGTTTCAACAGATCCAAGTTTTGAGGCTTCTTTGATAATTCTATATTTATCGTATGCTTGATGAATAAAATGAATTAACCAGTTTCCTAAAATTATTCGATAATATTTGATATCTTGATCTATTTGGAGATATTTATTTAAGATTTTAGAAATTGAGTCTAAAACTGTTTCATATACTTCATCGCAATATTGTTGAGCATTATATACATCATCAACATGATTCCATATAAAAGGCAGAGCCTCTATTTTTCCTGATTGCTTATCGCCGTAAAGACGGCACCACTCTCCTGCTAAAAGCAACCTGGGGTGACTTATATTCCAGAATTGCTTTAAAGCGGTGGTTGCTAGAAATACTGACTTCTTAGAGTCTGTCATTTTTCAAGTACATTTTCAGTGATTTTTTAAGGACAAACCTTTTCTTTTATCTATAAGGAATAAATTAGATGTTTTTAGATTTTTTTATGGACTTATGATCTGCTCGATGAGGATGTATCAATATAGAAATATTCAAGTATTTTTGAGAAATATTGAAAAGAAATCTAATTTCAAAGTTCAGTTTTTGAAATCAAAAAGTTTTTAAATAATAATATATCGATATCTGTTTTTTTAAAAACATCGTACGCGTCTGATGCAGTATTAACTATTGGATGTCCATGCAAGTTAAAAGATGTATTTAAGATACCTCCGACATCTGTTTTTTGTCGAAAATGACTAATAATTGAATGGTAGTCTTCATTCATTTCAGATGAAACCATTTGAGGCCTAATTGTAGCATCTGCCGGATGACTACCGGCAACTAGCATCTCTGCTCCTTTATTAGTGGATTCAAATGCTATGGTCATATATGGAGAGAATAGATTTTTTGGGTTGATAATTAAATCATCGACAGCTTCTGTCATTACACTTGGAGCAAATGGCATCCAAAAATCTCTATTTTTTACTTTCTCATTAATAACATTTACAATTCTTCGGTTTCTCGGATCAGCAATAATTGATCTATTACCAAGAGATCTTGCTCCAAACTCTGCTCTGCCTACACATCTTCCAATAACTTTTCCTTTTACTAACAAATCTGCAACTTTACTATCATTTGAAGAATCGATAAAAAAACCTTCTTCCTTTGCAGATGAGATACACAAATCCATATCTTTCTTATTTACATCTGGTCCAAGATACCCACTATCAAGGGGCTCAAGGTCTCTATTATTTTGAATATGATCTAAGTAAGCATAACATGCACCGATAGATAGAGACTCATCTCCTCCTGACGGAGCTACAAACATATCATTGATCTCAGGGAGATCTTTTATTAGCATATTAGCTTTAACGTTCATAGAAATACCACCTGAGAATACTAATTTATCACAATTGTATTTTGCTATTGCATTTTTTGTATAATCTAGCAAAATATCTTCTGAATATTGCTGCAAAGCTCCAGCAATACCATCAAACCGTGATTGTTCTAATCTTTCCTTAAAATAAAAAAATAAATCGCTAGGCCTTTCATCATATTTGAAATTAAGACCATCAACATACATGCCTTTTTTAAAAACATTATAAGCATTCCTCATTATAGGCTCTTTAGTATAAGGAGCCATACCCATCACTTTAAACTCATGCGCATCAGGCATCATCCCCATGAGTAATGTGATACTTCGATAAATTCTTCCTAATTGAAATTCATTTGCATCTACTTCATGCTGCACTGCTATTCCACCACTAGCTCCGATAGTTGAAAGTGTAGTGCTTTTACCATCTCCATATGCATCTGCAGTCATTATTAAGGTATTTTCTCCTCTTATTGGACTAGCCCAATAAGCATATGCAGCATGGCACTGGTGGTGATCCATATGATGTATTTTTTCTCGTTTTACCCCAGTTACATCAACTATTAAGTCATGAATAAAACTATTGTATACGTTAATATCATCTAAACTATTATAATTAGCACTTATCTTACTAAGTAGCTTTTTCCACTTTTTTGGCCCTGGATACTGATTGATATCAATTTTATCTTCAAAAATTTTGTTAAAATCAATTTTTTCATCATTCAACAACTTAGGCTTCCAGAATTTATTCTGTAAATCGAAATGATCATTAATAGACCATTTGCTGTATTTTCTCATTAAATGGGTATTTAAGTTTAATTGCTTACCTCCTATGACAACAGCATCAAGTTCATTCCCCTTAATACCACCCTCTTCAAGACAATATTTTATTGCTTTTAATGGAAAAGCTTCATCATTTTTCAATCTTGAAAATCTCTCCTCGCTTGCACAAGCAATTATTTTATTTCCCCTAGACAATGCTGCAGTTGAAAGTATTCCAAGCGATAAACCAAGTATATTCATTTAAATCCCTATTTTTTAGTATTATTCGATGATTAGATAGCAAAGATAAGAATCAAAGGAATTTCTACATAAACGATATTTTTTTATATCCATTGATTCAAGATAAGCAACAGTTTCACCTGGACCTTCATGGGCATTCAAATCATCAAAAGCTATTATTGACCCTTTGGGCATCCTTGGTAAAAAATTTTCTATTGCAACTTTTGTTGGAGCATGTATATCAAAATCAATATGCAATAAACTTACTAAAAAATGTGGGTTTTCATCTAGAAACTTTGGAATTGTTTCTGTAGCGTCCCCTTTAACTACTGATAATTTAGACAATTGATTTAAGGGTCTATTTTGATTTTGAATTTCAATGCTATCTTTGATTTCATCGTACGATTGATTAGATATAAAATCTTTAAATAATTTTTTATCTCTGTACTTACCTTTATCATCATTTTCATTATCTGATTGAAAACCATCGAAAGTATCAAATCCTACGATGTATCTTGAGGAGTTATATGGTTCAAGTATACTTGAAAAGTGCAACCAGCTGAATAAGCCACCTCCAAGGTTCACGCCACATTCAATAATTGAGCCATGCGTTCCAACAATTTTTTTAAATATTTCATATCGATTCAAAAAAGTAGCAACATCTCGTCTATTAACAAAACGAGGAAAGTTCTCTATTTTCTTTTCTAAATTAAGCTTGCTCTTGCTGAAATTATCTCCCAATAATTTATAAAAGTCTTTCATTCTAAAATTCCTCAGTTTTATGATTCAAATTTATTTTTTATATTTTTTTCAGCCTCAATTATAGTTTTGGCTGTAAGCGAACGGTTCAATACTAAAGAGCCTTTTGGTATCGTATAAGTATTAAAATCTTCTTTATTTAATTTTTCTATTAATTTCCCTACTGATCTTTTTATAATATAGTAATTCATTTGATCTATATTCTTAAAATTTTCAAATTTTAAATCCCTAATCTCAAATAAAGCCTTTCCATCATCAATTTTTGCGGTTAATTCATGGCAGGTTGAGCCAGCTTTATTAAATTCATTCAAGGATAGCGCTAAAACATTGGATATTCCTCCTCTATAAAACCTTGACAAACCTAGATGTAAATTGAAGGATAACATATCTAATATCTTCTCATTTTTTATAATTGGCGAAGAATATGTCAAAATTAAATCGAATGATTGCTCAGTTAATAGTTGATCTAGATATAGATGCAAATCCTTAGAATTATTAAAAATTATTTGACTATCTGAAGATTTAAGCAATTTAAAAGGTTCATTTTCGCATAATGTTTTATTCCTATTAAAAATAAAATTCACTATAGCTTTCTTTTGACTTTTAAGTATTTCTTTTGAAAAAGTAGGATAAAAATACTCAAAGTCATTCATACCTGATGCTACTTTTATAAAGGTAAACTTATAATTATTACATTCTCTATTTAATGAGTTAATAAAAAAGTTATGATTTACTTCATTACCTGTAATAATTAAACAATTTTTCATTTTCTTAAAAAAGTAAAAAGAATTAGTTCAGTGTAGATAAAATATTGTGGCCGCAAGAATATTTAACTATGTCTTCAAGTGGGTTTGACAATTTTTTTAAATCTTTACTATTAATACTAAAAATAAGTTTTCTTGATATGGATGCTAATAACCACTTTTCCAAAATTTCTTCTTCGATATTAAAAAGGCATAACTCTCTAAGTATTTGTTTTGCTTTTTCTCTATTCCCTGATAAAAGATGAGCAACAGCAAGTTCAAAAAGTGCTAACCTGTTTTCCCCCGATAATTGGGTTAAAAGTTCAATAATGAAATTAAGCTTATAATCTAAGCTTTTCATTTTTTTTAAATTATCTAAAGGCTTACCATAAATAAGATTTATATAGTCGAGGTTGGTTGGTTGAATTTTTACATTAAGTGCAATTCTAGGAATTTCAGAAATCTGGGTACTACGATGAGGAGTGAGAGCTGTCATCAATAATATATTACCAGGAGTCAAGTCTGGCTTTATCCAATTAATTTCTTTTTGCATACTATGTAAAATTTCGTTTGGATAACCCAATTCAGAACTAAAAGGTAAAATACCTACTTTTTCTTCGAATTCACCAAATTCCAATACTGATGAGTTTTCCACAAATTTGGTTAACTGAAAATAAAATATTAATGTGTGACTGCATCGATTGCCATTATTATCTAAATCTTGATGAGCACGAGTAGGAAATAATATGTTATTTTTTTTTTTATGCTCATGGAATATGTTGCCAATAAAGAAACCTTGCCGCTTTTTTTCGATTTCTTTAATTGTCCAGGAACCCTTGATTTGAGCACTAACTCTAATATTGTATTCTAATCGATTACCAAAGATTGATTTTAAATGCGGTTCAATATATGGGGAAAAGATTGCTACTAACTCACTTTGTGTTTCATTAGATACAATCTGCTGAATTTTAATTAATTGATTATTAGTCAAGGAGGATGCACCTCTTACTGATGACCAATCATGATTTATATTTAGTCTATTATTTATTATTGAAATAATTTTAGGGATTTCTGATTTAAAATTTGTTTTATCATCAATTAAATACTGCTTTTTAGATAAAAAGACTTTTGAATAATTACTTACCATTGCGCTCTTTATTTCTGGCAGCATTTACAATATCCTCTGCTAAGCTATTAATTGAGACACCATCCTCTAAATAATTATTAAGCTTTTCTAAATCACTATATGTGTCAATGTCAAACTTTAGTTGTGGAAATGAAAGTTCTGGAATACATGGTACACCTTTTAATTCATACGAACTCTGATTATTATATAGGTGTAAAGTAACATGCTCTCTTTCAGCCTCATCATTTACAGTTAATTCAATTTTTTTCAACAAATCAAAAGATAAAATTTCGCCACCAAATCCATCTGGATATTGACAATTAAATTCATCCCTATGGTTACAAGCATAATCGCATTGGTTTTTATTATAAAAATCTATTAACCTATCAATTTCTGCGGCATCAACAAAGGGATTATCAGCACATATTCTGACCACCAAATCTGCTTCATACTTTTTGGAAGCACAAACAAAACGATTTAAGACATTACTTTCACTACCACGATAAAATTCAACGCCTAATCTTTTAGAATATTCAGTAATTTGGTCGTCTTTATTGGATGTAGTGGTTGCCACAACTAATTGATCGATTTTTTTTGATTTACTCACTCTACTTACAACCCACTCCAAAACTGGGTAACCTCCTAGCTTAGCCATCATTTTACCAGGAAATCTTTTTGATCCCATTCTAGCCTGAATAATAGCTACTACCTTTTCATTCTTTTTTTTCAAGATCATCCCAAGTGAGTAAGTCATCTTCTTTTAAATCTTTTCTAGAAATAGAACCTATAATTTCATCCCAATGCAATGGACTTATTCCAGTACCAGGCCGTTTACAGGTTAAATTATCTTCACTAAATATCATACCGGACCTAACATTCTTTTTAAGTACAATACTTCTTCTGGCATTCAACCTTGAAATCGCTTCTGTTTCTATCGGAATCTTATGCTCGCTTTTTCCCATTGAAACATATATTGAGTCAATTAAACTTGTAAATCGTTTTAAATCTTCTACATCCATGGCATGATAATGGTCATTACCAGGTAAATTTTTATCATGTGTAAAATGTTTTTCAATTATCACAGCCCCCAATAAGTGTGCAGAAACAAGAGAAGTCATCGAATCATCGGGAAGGGTATGATCAGAATAGCCAATAATGTGATCGGGATATTTTTTTGATAATCCTTTGATCATTCGTAAATGCGCTTGCTCAAACAGAGTAGGATAATTTAAAATGCAATGCAAAAGAGCTAAATCGGGACAACCTGCATTTTTTATGGTCAAAATTGCAATATCAATTTCTTCTGTATTCGATGCACCTGTAGATAAAACAATAGGTTTCCCTTTCGCGGCAATTTTCCTTAAAAAAGGCATGTTTGTTATGTCAGCTGATGCAATCTTAAAGAATGGAATAATTGGGTCTAAAAATTCTATGGCATCATCATCAAAAGGAGTAGAAAGAAAATCAATTTTATTATTTTTACAGTGCTCGTAGAGTGAAATATAATCATCAGGCTCAAATTGATCATATTTTTTAAATAACTCATGCTGACTTTGAGTTGGTTCTTTTGTTGTATCCCAATAGGCTGGTGAGTGTTTTGAGGCTAAAGTTTCTGCCTTATAACTTTGAAACTTTGCAGCATCAGCCCCTCCTTCTTTTGCTAGATCTATAAGATCTTTTGCCTTGTCCAAAGACCCTTCATGGTTTACACCAATTTCAGCAATAATGTATGGTTTTGATTCGCTTGTGACTAGGCGATTACCAAGCTTTATATTATTAATTTGTGCATTCATGATAGTTTATGCTTCTCTCTTAATTTTTTATCATGGTACTTCACCGCTAATTCATTATTGGTCATATTATGTTCATGTTTTCTGTATCTATACAAAGGCATTTGCAACCTTTCAATCTTATATTTTTTTTCAAATCGTCTTTTCAAATCTATTTCTTCATTTATTTTGAATTCTTCATCGTAAAGGCCAACCTTAAAAAGTTGATTCTTTTTAAACATTATACCACATCCTATTGGAGCATCATCACAATTTTTTCGTTCTATAAGATCTTCATTATCATCAACCAATAGGTAATCACAGGCAATTGCATCTATTTCACTATTCCAATACAAATATTCATATAACATTAACAAAAAATGCCTGTTCACATAATCATCAGAATCTACCCTTACAATGAAATCTCCATTTGATGCCCTAATTCCTGAATTTAATGCACTTGGCAGTCCTTGATTATCCTCGTTTTCTATCAAGGTAATTTCCTCATCGAAAAGACCTAGTGCGTAATTAGAAAGGTCTTTACTACCATCATTAATTACTATTATTTCATAATCATTTCGATTAATACTCTGACCCATTAATGACCTCAGACAACGACCTATTCTTTTTTCTTGATTGTAGATAGGTACTATAACAGATATTTTAGGTTTTACATTCATATTAATACCTTAGTTAAGGTTTCACTTATTTTTAATGAAAAATCGTCTGGCATTTTGATGCTAATAGGCAATGAAACGGATTTATTCAAAAGAGATAAAGAATTTGGGAAAGCATTTATTAATTCTGAGTCATAATTATTTACAAGCTCTTGCATATGATTCCATGTTCCTGCAAAATGCCAAGTTATTGCTTCAGGTAATATTTTGGTGCCAAAACCCGCATCAATTAATGCATGCCTGCATTCAAGCGCAATTTGATCTGACTCAACAAAGAAAACTAAAGCATCTGAGGTCTCATAGCTCTTGTTTGGTATAACTCTCATTTTTATTGGCAATCCTGATATCGATTTTTCAATTAATTGAGCATTTTTCCTTTGTTCAGAAACAACAAAATCTAACTTTTTTAATTGTGCTATACCAACAGCTCCTTGCATTTCATTCATTCTATAATTGAATCCGCTACCGGACCTACTGTCTTCCCACCTCGGCAAATCAGGATTGTTTTCATGCCCATGATCATGCCAAGCCATTGCTTTGTCGTACAGATCTTTATCTTTATATACAATCATACCGCCTTCGCCAGTAGTGATTGCTTTTGCAAAATCAAAACTATAAGTACCGATATCACCATATGTCCCAAGCGGAATATTATCATAATATCCACCACAGCCCCATGCCGTGTCTTCTATTAAGGGTATATTTTTTTCTGTACATATCTTTTTTATCTTCTCTAACCGTGCAGGTACTCCTAACATATGTACAACAATCACTGCTTTGGTCTTATCTGTAATTTTATTGACCAAATCTTTAGGATCCATGTTCAAAGTTTCATCAATTTCAGTAATTATTGGAATAGCGCGAGATTCTATTATTGCTTCAGCAGTAGCTACGAACGTAAAAGATTGGGTAATAACTTCATCTCCTTGTTTAATACCTAAAGATGCTAAAGCAACTCTCAAAGCTGAAGTTCCAGAGGTGACCGCTAAAGAATAGGGCACATTCATTTTTTCAGAAAATAAAGTTTCAAATTCTTTTACCTTATATATATTATTTCTTAAGTGGTCAAAACTATGACGGAATAGAATTTTACTTTCTTTAAACAAATGCTCAATTTCTGCAAATTCTTCTTTTCCTATTAATTCAAATCCCGGCATGCTATTATCCTTTTAATAATTTACTAAGTGTTTTTTGTATTTCTTTTTTATAAAACGGAATTGGATTTTGATCTAGCGCCATTTTTAAATCCATTGTATTAGAGACGAATAAATCAATATCGTCATTTTTCATTCCATAAGTTTTCAAATCTGAAGGCACATTTAAATCAGTCCAATTTCTAAAAATATTTGCTGAGAATTGATATGCTTTCTTTTTAATATTATCAGTATTTACATCTCTTACTAAATGTGCGTAATCATAAAATCCTGATTCAATATTATGTTGAATTACATGGGGTAAAAATATTCCACCGCCAATTCCGTGAGGCACTCCAAAATGAACCCCTAAAGGATAAGACATTGCCGCTGCAGGACCCGTCCCTGAATTCATCAGTGCAACTGCAGACAAAAAAGCACCGTACATAATACTATCCCTTAAGTCTATGTCTTCTAAATCTTGCGACAATAATTTTAAATTATTAAATACAAGATTAAATCCTTTTTTTGCAAATATTTTTGCAACAGGGTTTGTTTTTTTTGCAACAAATGCTTCAACTGCATGAACCATACTATCCACGCCTGCAGAGATTGTAGGATTTAAAGGACAAGACAAAGTTAGTTCAGGATCTAAAATGGCATATTTAGGCCTTATAGCTTCACCATTTATACCCATTTTTTTCTTTTCAATGGTGTCAATAAAGGAAGCATTTGGTGTAATTTCACTACCAGTCCCAGCAGTAGTTGGCATGGCAATTACTGGAGGAATGGGCTCTTTAAACTTATCAAAACCTCTGTAAGAGATAGCTGGTCCAAAGTTACATGATAAAACAGCTAACCCTTTTGCCAAGTCTAGTGCACTTCCCCCTCCAACCCCTAAGAAGACATCAGGCTTATTATTTTTAAGTTCTAGACGTTTTTGCTCTAGTTTTTCATAGGTTGGTTCTGCAATATCACATTCAATTAAAATTATTTCAGCATTTATTAAATTTAAAAAATCTTGAAAAATTGGAATATCTATTAGAGCATGATCAATCACTACACAAAGTGTTTTAAATCTCTCTCTTTTAATGATTTCATTTAGGTATTTTCGTTCACCTCTACCAAAAACAACATTACTTCTAAAAGTAAAATTAAAATTAATCATCTTATATCATTTAGCTAGTTAAAGATTATTTTTTTGAGATTATAAATTAAAAGTTTTATCAAGTTTAATTGAATCTAGCGATCTTAATAATGAATCGTAATAAAAAGATCAGCAAATCTTTCAATTATATGTTGGATCAATGTTTAATCATAAAAAGGAATTAATGGCTTTGGAAATATTTTCGTAAATCGCTCTAATCGAGAACCTTTGCATCCAGCCATAATTCCTGTTGCATCATAAGCATATTTTATCAATTACTCTGATGCCATTTTTTGTCACATGCATTAACCTTTTTACCATCTTTAATTTTATTTATTGTGAAAATAATCCATATTTATTGCACTAATCCTTTTGCAGATAATACGTGTTGCTTGATTTCATTTCTCGTCATATTGAGAAGCCAAGGCATACTATATATAATTACTCCACTTAAAACAATATAAAATAATCCAGTTAGTATAAATTGTAATAATTGTAGTGACTCATTCCAAAGAAAGAAAGAAACTATTACTTTGGCTGTAAACCCTGCAATAATAAAACTACTCATTCCAATAAATTGATAGATGATTGTAAATTTCCATCCTTGGGATTTAGTAAGCCACCAGATTGAAAAATTAACGCTAAAGATTTGCAGAACAACCATTTTCATTGCCAACCCAGTAGAAGCAAGATTTAAACCTGGTATGATTGCATTTTCCGAAGCAAGTAAAAAGTAAACTAAAATTAAAGATAGAGACATATTAATCATTCCGATTATTGCATATGGTTTTGTTAACTCCAATGCATAATACATAGTCCCGCTTAATTGCCCCAAAGACTGGTGAACTGGATAAAAAAACATGAGAGCTAACACGAATACACCTCCCATGTATTCATCACCTAATATTAATTGTATTATTTCTGAAGCCCACGGAATAAGAAAGCCTGAGATAAATGCTCCCAGCATAAAAAGGGCACGATTTGCAAATTCATATATACGATATACCCTCGCTGTATCTCCCCGTTCATTGGATTCGGAAACTTCTTTCCAGAGAACCCCAAGCACGGATGATGTGACAAGCAAACTAATAACTGAAAAGCGATGACCAATCCCGTAATAAGCCTGTTCAACAGCACCACCATAATGCTGTAACATCCATGTATCGGCAAAGTTCACAGCAAACCCTAAATAGGTAAAAAGAAAAAGCGGGGTGCAAAAAATTTTATATTCTTCAATAATTTGCCTAAAAGTTTTAACCTCGCTCGAGAAATTAATTTGGAATAACCACCAAGCAACTAGCGTAGCTAATAAAAATTCTATAGTAATTAATGCAAAAATTCTTTCTATACTTAGCTCATCAAAGACATATAATCCAAAAATCACTATTAGATGAACAACTGAAACAACTACATTAATGGACTGGACGTGAAAAGTGAGTCGTTGAGATTCTCCTATATGGGAAAGCATGCCCCAAACTTGTTGTTGAAAGAATACTGCTACGAATGCCAAGAGAATTCTTTCACGTACTTCTCCCTGCCAAATACTTAAAATCCAATCGTTTGGTGCAATTAAACCAATAAATAGAATTGATAAAGTAAATTGAACTAAAAGCCAAAAAAGATAAGATAAGATAAACTTTTTTGACTGATTTTTTTTTGATATAAAACTAAAAAATGCATTTGAAGTACCCATATCCAATAAAGACCGTAACGCTACAAAACTTGATAAAAGGAATGATAAAACACCAAATTCTTTTGGACCTAATCCACGAGCAATTATCAAGCCTGAAGAAAACGAGAATACTGCTTTAATCAAGTTTGAAAAAAATGATAATAAAACTCGATTTTTTGGTAAAATATTATTATAGATTGCTAAAGATTTAGTTTGTTTAAGTTATAGTTCTTTAATTTCCTAAAACTATTCTTTACTAGCTTAAAAGATACTGGCCTGGTTTTACCGTACATCAATATTTTCTCCCTCAGGTGGTTTCCCATTAAACAACTAATTAGAATTCGTTACTTAGTGACCTTTAGATACGAAGTCTAGAAATTATTATTAGATGTAAGGCTTTAACAATATTAATGAATTAGATATGAAACTTATATTTTTTTATTTATTTGATTTTCCAGGAATAAGCTCAAAAATATTTTTCAAAAACAACGATTTGGCTTCAGATATTTTACTTTTTACCTCTTTTTTGCTATTTGCGGCATATTCTTGAAGAAATGCAAAAAGAATACCCAATCCAATACCTAAGAAGCCCGCCATTATAACCATCCCCTTTTTATTTGGTTTAGACCGCTTTAAAGGAACTTCTGGTGGATCTACAATAACAACGTAGTCTGACTCTTTAACTTCTTCAATCTTGGTGGTTTCCAATTGTTGTTTCAAAGTTGTAAAAACACCCGTCAAAACGGTGACTTCTCGACCTAATCTTTGTTGTTCTAGCTGAAGTGCAGGTGAATTTTCAATGCGTCGGTTTCTATCCATGAATACCTTTAGATTTTCTTCAGAAGCCATCAATTCCTTTTCTGTATCTATAATTCGTTCTTCAATAAACTGTTTGGTATCACTGGTTTTAGCTTTATTATACTTTCGTTGATGTGCATCCAGTTCTTCAATGAGTACTTTATTTATTTCTGCGGCCAGGCCTGGCTCTGATGCATTTATACTTAAAGTTAAAATGGCTGTTTTAATATCTTCAGAAATATTAATCATATCTAAAAAGTTATCAATAGCCATAGTCTCAAGAGTATCTAAACCTACTTGAGGATCATCATTCCCATAAGTCAAAATCTGCAATAGATACTTTTGGGGACCAAATTTATTTGTATCAAATTTTCGTTTTAATAAGGCGCGTGCCAAGGTGCGACTTTTAATTATTTCCGGATAAACCCATTTTGGTTCGGATTGAGCTGTGGGAATTGCTATGCCAAACTGCGCAGCTAAACCTGCAGCCTCGGACATACCACCACCACTGGAAGAAGACATAATCTTTGCTGTAGATGTGTAAACCGGTTTTGCAAAAAACAAAACGTAAATAATCATTAACGTGCACAAGATTGTTGGCGTAATAATAATGATCTTTATATGACGCGCCATAGTGAGCATTATCTCCATAAGAGAAATCGTATCTTCTTCAAAGTGATATGGCGGGGAGAGATTATTATTTTGTTGTTCTGGAGTGTTCATATAATCATTAAGCTAAAATATTAAAATCCTCAAGTCGATAGCTGCATTCATCTAATTGTTTTATTACTATACTCAATTTTAACACATAATCTGATTTGGATTGAACAATACATGCAGCGTGATAATTCGCCGCAATCGATGTAGAGTTCCTTATTAATTTCCCTTGGATATAATTGCCCAATATTGTTTTCGGTAAAAGCATGCATATTATAACACAAGGAAGTGAAAAATCTTTAGACCTTTGCTGTAATCCATTTTTTGTTCATTCAATTATCAATTATAAAATTTTAAATATGCAATTAGGCAAGGCTCCGCCCCGTAACTCACATGTATTGCAAGCCCAAAAATCTATTAAAATCATTAAAAACAAGGCGCACCGAGCGCACTACCATATGATCAAATGTCTTTTTACTCTTTTGAAATAGGAACGCCCCAAATCAAAAGAGCCTGATCCATATTCAACTGATCCCAGAGAGAGCGGCATTCTTTTAATGTAACAACCATAGGTCGAATCTTTCTGGCAATATCCTTCCCCCGTCTTTCAGCAATGCGGTCTAATTCCATTTTATTAATTTTGCCGATAATAATTATATCAATTAATCCGGAATCAATCCCTCGAGCATAATCACCCACCAAATAAGCCGCTTCAACATCTCCAAGCTTTTTAATAAGTGTTTCTGCCAATCTATCAACACCTGCATACTTTCGAACCAAGGACTGAAGGTCATTGAAAAGAGAATGCTCCGCATTGGCATAGTACTCTATGGTACGTCCTACATTTTCAGAGGTTATAATTTTTGCTTGAGAAAGACGGTTTAATTCTACGCGTACACTATTAGTAGACTCATCAAATTCTGAAGCCAATTCACGAAGATAGGCACGAGTGCCAGGGTTTAGAAAAAACTTCATTAAAAGCTTAACCCGAGTTTTTGATGTTATTAACGTGTCTAACATTATTAGAGCGATTTCGAGTTATAATTTTACTCTTATTAGTTTTAAATACAAACTTTTTAATGATTATCCGTTGATTGCTAGAAAGACTAAGGTAATCGCTTGGGCTAGATTAGCTATGATTCCGGTTAGCTCCTTGGCATATTCAGTTCGGTCAAAAGGCTCCTCTTCTTTTTCCCTTCCAACATCAATGACGGAACCATCTAAAACCTTTTTATTATTTAACCAACGATGATATTTTGATGAGGTTCCATCTGGATATTGAATGTGTATATCATCTTTTTCAGCATTTTGAGTAAAGCCACCTGAGTTTTTGATTATATCACTAATACGCTTTTTTGGCTGGAACTTGTAAAAACCAGGTACGTTTACTTCACCAATTACTTGTATGATTTGTGGCTTTAAAGCAATATTAATTAAATCGCCGCCCTGTACAACGATGTTTAAACTTGACTTTGGAGATTTAATAATTTTTTCAATATTCAATTGTACTCTTTTACCACTTCTAGAAAATGAAGAACCAAATGAATATGCATTTGGTCGTAATCCACCCGCTCTTTGTATTATGTCCGTTATTTTCTCATCTGAGGATAAAATGGTATAGCTACCTGGATATAATACCGCACCTGATATTGTTACCTGCTTTTGGTCGATAAAGTAGGGGTCAGGGCGAATGGTAATTAAATCATAGGGTTGTAGATTAAAATTAGTAGCGATAGGAGATAATACGCTAAATTTTTCATCCATATTAAAGGTCATTACTTCTGCATATTCATCCAAATCATTATTTAATGGATCTATTCGAGCTACTTCAACTCGGTATCTATAGACATTTTCATTTAACCCACCCGCTTCTAAAATTAGGTCTTTTAAAGACATATCTGTTTTTAGAACATAAGATCCAGGGCTACGAACAACTCCATTAATTGATATAGTTTTGTTATTGAAAAAAATGTTTTTGTTATAGATTCTAACGAGGTCATTGGATTGCAGTGGTAAATCCAATCCCGATTCAGGTGAATCCAAAAGTTCTCCAAGATTAAAGGTCTTGATGAATCGTGTAACATTATCGTCGTTTAACCTGATTAAATCTGCTCTTTCTAAAAAAGTTTGCTTCCTGAATTCTTCATCAAGAAAACCGCCCGCCTTAAAAATTAAATCATAGAGTGTCATGTTCTCTTGAATGAGGTAACGACCAGGGCTTTTAACATGCCCAGTTATTGAAGCATAAGTTCTTGGTACCATTTCTGTAGTACCGTATACCTTAACTCTATCTAGGCCCTGTAGGCTTATATCATTATCAGGATTCCCCTCCATAGCTTGTCCAAGATTTAATTTAATCAATTGTTCAGTAAAGTCTGGTTTAATCCGTACAATATCTACACGATCTAGGTATGCATCTCCCAGTAGACCGTCTGCTTTATTGATCAATTCACTTAGCTTGAGTGATTCTCCCAAGTCAAAGCTCCCGGGGCGGGTAACAGCGCCTCGGAGGTCCACCACATTCTGACGAAGATTCAGTACAGAAAATATTTGCATATGATCACCATCTTGAAGCAGAAACCCATCTTTAGATTCAAGGACTTGTTTCAGATTGACATCAGTATACATTCGATCCATCCCTAACTCTACTCTTTTTTCGAAAGGAACAATTCGGTCAATTTGAGCACGTTCCAGATAGGCTGTGATCTTCAAATCTCCAGCCATAGCTATAAGATCACTAAGGTTTTCTTTTGGCCTTAACTCATAAATACCACTACGGTTAATCTCTCCTTCAATGGTAACAGTTTTTTGTCGACGTGGAATAAAAATAACATCATCCAACTGCAATTTCTGATCCATTGGTTTTCTCCCTGTTAGCAAATAATCATAGAAATCAATAGTGGCTATTTTCTTGCCACCGCGTATAAGCTGAATATCGCGAAGGGAGCCCAAAGTGGTAGGGCCATTAAAATAGTATAAAGCAGAAAAGAGCGTAGCTGATGGGCTTACTGTGTAGGCACCTGGCTGAGCTACTTCTCCTAATACCTGAATTCTCAAAGGACGTAAATTGCCAAGGCTTACATCCAAGAAAGTAGTAGGTGCTCGACCTTGCGGGTTTAAACTCGCATAAGATTGAGAAAACACCCTGAAAAGTTTTGATTCAAGAAGATTCAAGTTCAAGCCATTGACAAATACCTGTCCTATCTCAGGAATAAACACAAATCCTTCTCTATCTACTGTGAGAACCTGACGGAACTGGGTCTCCCCCCAAAGCATAACAATAATTTCGTCACCAGGGCCAATGAGATAGTCAGGATCTACAGCACCAACAGAGGTAGCCTGAAATAAAGCTGGATCCCGTGCGAAAATCTCGTAACCAAAATAGCTCAATCCGCCTGACATGGGTCTTTGTGCTGATGATTCAATATCAAGTTCTGTATCATTAACAATCTCCAGATCATCTTCAACAATAATAGGCAATTCTTCTTGCCCAGTCACTGATATGGGTTGCTCATGAATAATTTCATTGGATTTTCCAAGTTCTAGTTTCTCAGTATCTGATGATAATTCAAGGAAAGATTGCTCTGATTTAACTTTATTAGCCTTCTCTTTTTGAATGGCCTTATTGATCTGTTCATTTGTAAAGCCTTGGGCCCTGGCTGCATCTTTAGCCTGTGCTTCTGACATACCAGTCCGCTGAATGATTTCCTTGGCTTGCTTAATTTGCTTCGTCGTTTGACTAAACAAGAGCCCTGTGGAGATAATTATTACTTGAAATATAGTTTTCATAGTTAAATCCTAAATATTAATTATTTAATAGATGCCCAAATAGCCACTAGGGTTATCATCAAAATATTCACCTTCTACTGAGTTATAAGTATACATTGCCAGCCAGGATCGTTTTTGTTCTTCAATACTAACAGTTTCATCATTTCCCTTAGCAAGATCTTTCCCGGCACGGTCATTGGAATAAAGGCAAATAACAATATTCGAAAATTCACTATAGAGCATCGTTAGATTTTCACAAAGAAGTTTCTGACTTTCATTACTTGAATTTTTATCTATGGTTACATACACCTTTCCCTGCTTAAATGCTCCAGAGAGTCTATCAACTCGTTCTACGAGATACTTTGGGATAATCACTTCAGGTTCAACAATTTTCGGTTTGGGATTGGTATTTATTGTTTCTGGAATATTTTCAATCTTAGAATCTATTTTTTCAATTATGAATGATTTTAAAGAATCACTGGGTTTAGACGTATTGTGAACTTTTTCTTGGGTATTTACAACTTCTTCATTAATGATTGAACCAATGGAGTTATGTTCAAAATTATCTGGCTTGTAAAGATTGACTAAAAAAATTGTAATTGTAATTACGCCAAAAATAATAACAATAGCTGGTCCAATTTTGAAATAATTTGATATTTTTGATGAATTGGGATTTATGTAGTTTTGTTTTTCATGCTGTAAATCTAATTCATGTTGTTTTGTTTTAGCTTCTAATAAATCTTTAGTTCCTAACGCATAAAATATACGTTTATCTTTTTTCTTGCTTTCCGGGTTATATACATAGGTTTGGTAGTAGTAGTAACCATCCCTACCTTTTTTATAGATACTGCTCATATTCTTAGATCTTTTTGAATGCTAATATACTCGAATATAAGAAATGTTAAATTCTTATTCAACTACCTCATAACTACCCTTTAACTAAAATGGTTTTTTTTGTATTTATTGACAACTACCATACAACTACTATTGTCGGGCAGGGTAAAAGTTATAATAATATTCATAGATGCTCAAATGTTTACTTGAGCATGGAAATCTTCTTCAATTTGCTATGTGATTTTATGGTAGGATTTGTACCATTCAATGAATTTTGGAATACCCTTTTTTATTGAAATCTTTGGTTCATAGTTTAATTTATTTTTAGCATGATCTATATCTGCAAAAGTTTTTGGAATATCCCCATGTTGAATATCCATGAAGTTGATTTCTGCGTTTTTATCCAGTGCTTTTTCAATATGGCTAACCATATCCATTAAATTTTCACAACGATTATTACCAAGATTAAAAATCTCACATGAATAATTATTTTCTATACTGGCCCTAATCCCATTAACGATATCATCAATATATGTAAAATCACGTTGCATTCTTCCATGATTAAACACTGATATTTTTTTTTCATTTCTAATTTTATTAGTAAAGATATACATCGCCATATCTGGCCTTCCCCATGGACCATATACTGTAAAAAATCTTAGTCCCGTTGTATTCAAATTATATAGATGACTATAGGTGTGTGCGATAAGTTCATTTGATTTCTTTGATGCTGCATAAATTGAAATTGGCTTATCAGCTCTATCATCAACTGAAAAAGGTGTCTTTTTATTTCCACCATAAACTGATGAACTTGATGCATATATTAAACCTTTGACATCATAATGTCTACAAGCTTCGATAATATTTGTAAAGCCAACTATGTTAGATTGAATATATGCATGGGGATTTTCAATACTGTATCTAACACCTGCCTGCGCAGCTAAGTTGACAACTTTTTGAGGTTTAAATTCATTAAATACTCTTTCAACATCTTGCAGATTAGATATATCAATCTTATTAAAAGTAAAATTATTATAATTAGATAATAGATTTAGTCTTGCTTCTTTAAGTGACACATCATAGTAATCATTCATATTATCTATGCCCCTGACAATACATCCGTCGTTTAATAAATTCACGCATAAGTGCATACCAATAAATCCAGAGCTTCCTGTAACTAAAATTTTTTCCATTTTTAATTTCTCAAACGGGTTGTTTTTTACTCCAAATCACCATTTTAGATTTATAAGCTCCAATATGATAAAGATGTATTACTAAACATTTTTGAATTGAACAGGGATTTCACATCAATAATTGCCCCATTTGGTTTAAGCATTCTTTCCCAGTCTACTATTTTAAAGCTGCGATACTCACGATGGCCAACAGCAATTATTATAGCGTCTTGTCCAACAACTTCATCAATAGATATTAGATTAATGTCAAGATTGTTTTTAACCTCTTCTTCTGAAACCCAACTATCTTCGATATTGATTTGACAATTATAATCATTAAGCTTTTCAATAATTTTCAATACTTTGGTGTTACGAAAATCAGGACAATTTTCTTTAAACGCTAATCCTAATATGGTAATTTTTGCATTAATGGGATTAATATCCTTATTTACTATTTCAGATACAGTTTTTTCAGCAATGAAAGTCCCCATATTATCATTTATTTTTCTACCTGCAAGTATTATTTCTGGATGATACCCAACCTCAATTGCTTTATGAGTCAAATAATATGGGTCAACTCCAATACAATGTCCCCCAACTAGACCTGGTTTAAATGGTAAAAAATTCCATTTTGTAGAAGCTGCTTCTAAAACTTCACTTGTATTAATATTTAAACGATCAAAAATGAGGGCTAATTCATTAACAATAGCAATATTTATATCTCTCTGAGTGTTTTCAATCACTTTTGCTGCTTCAGCAACTTGGATTGAAGAAACTCTATATGTCCCTGCTAAAACAACACTTCCATAAAGCATATCTACAATATCTAAAGTATCTTTATTAGACCCTGAAACAATTTTAGTTATGTTTTTAAAAGTATGCGCCCTGTCACCCGGATTAATTCTTTCTGGACTATAGCCACAAAAAAAATCAGAATTATATTTAAGCCCGGAGCTATTTTCAAGAATTGGAACACAAATTTCTTCCGTGCAACCAGGGAAAACAGTTGATTCGTAAATGACTAAATTATTTTTTTTCAGCAAGGAACCAATAATTTCTGATGCTGAAATTATTGGTTTTAAATTTGGTCTATTATTTTTATCAACTGGAGTAGGAACAGTTATTATATAGACATCTGAATCAGAAATATCCTTTTTATTAGTTGTAATCTTAATTTTGTTTAAAATTGAGAGTTCTGAATAATTAAGCTCATTAGTCCTGTCATATCCATTGCGAAGCTCTTTTACTCTTGCATCATCTAGATCAAACCCAACAACATTGAATTTTTTCCCAAATTCTACTGCAAGAGGTAATCCTACATAGCCAAGTCCAATGACTGCAATTTTCATTTTTTCTATATTTATCATATAATCATATTATTTTAAATTTAATTACCCAATGACACCTTAAAATTTTCTTGACCTGTAAACTGACCAAGTTGAATTAATTATTGTATCTAAATCGGAATATTTAGCTTCCCATGACATTAGTTCTTTTGCTAATTCAGAATTCGCCACCACAATATCAGAATCCCCAGGCCTTCGATTTACAAAATCATATTTTATCGACACATTGCAAATTTCTTGAGCTTTATCTACAATATCTAGAACTGAATAACCCCCACCAGCACCTAAGTTAATTGTTAAACTTTTCTTTTCTCTTATTATGTAGTCTATTGTATCTAAATGCGCAGAAGCTAAATCCGAAACATGAATGTAGTCTCGTACACCTGTACCATCTTTTGTCGCATAATCACTACCAAATATATCAATTTTTTTTCTAAGACCCATTGCAGCCTCCATTACAATTGGTATTAAGTTTTGTGGATTTTTTTCTAATCCCAGTATCCTTTTTTTAATATCATATCCTGCCGCATTAAAGTATCGCAATGCAGCAAAACGAATTTTTTTTATTTTGCTAAACCACATTAAATTATTCTCAATCATTAATTTGGTGTAACCATAGTAATTAATTGGTACTAAAGGATGAGATTCATCAATAGGGGTATATTCAGGAACTCCGTAAACTGCAGCTGATGAACTAAAGATAAATGACTTTATTTTATGGTTAGCACAGAAGTTAATTAGGTTCAAAGAGCCTATGATATTGTTAGTGGCATACTTTGATGGATGCAACATTGATTCTCCAGCCGCTTTACTCGCGGCTAAATGTATAACACAATCAAAGCTATTAGATTCAAAGAGATTTGATAAATCTGAGATAGATAAAGTTGATCCATGAACAAATTTTACATCATCATTTATATTTTTAACATAGCCTGTTGACAAATCGTCAAAAACAGTAGTTACGTATCCTCTTTCTAGAGCACCAAGTACAATATGGCTACCAATATATCCAGCACCTCCAACAATTAGTAAATTCACATTTATTATTCCCTATTTCCATATTTATCAACTTTCCCAATAACTTTACCTGGGTTACCAAGGACTAATGAAAATGGTGGAATATCTTTTGTCACAACTGAACCAGCACCAATTAAGGCATATTCACCAATAGTTACACCACATAAAATTGTTGCATTTGCCCCTATGCTTGCAGATTTCTTTACTATGGTTTTTGAATAGTACTTTGTACCCCGTTGAGGAAATTCTGATCTTGGAAGTTTTATATTTGTAAAAACTATTGAGGGGCCACAAAACACAAAATCCTCAATTTCTACTCCCTCATATATAGATACATTATTTTGTATTTTAACATTATTACCAATCTTTACATTATTACCAATATTTACATTCTGACCAAGAGAGCATTTCTCGCCAACAACCGCACCTGACTGGACATGTGAAAAATGCCATATCTTAGTATCTTTACCAATGATTGCATTTTCATCTATATATGATGATTCATGACAGAAATAATCTCTCGATTTATAACTCATGACAATATCTGCTGACTTGCATCAACTAATGTTTTCACAACTTCATAACCATGTTTTATATTTGATATTTTTGGTTTCTTATCTTCTAAATGATTAATAAAATATTCCATCTCCAAATCCAACGGCATTCTATTGCCAAATGGAATCAACTCAACAGGCCCATCTATCTTTTCCGGTATTCCCGATTTCAAATCAATTTTTTTTGAATGCAACTTTAAAGGCTTATCTTCTAACGAATCTTCAAATGAAATCATAGCTTCAGAACCAATAACTACTAAACGATGTTCTTTAAATGGATGTAACCAACTTACGAAAATATGACCCTTTACTCCATTTTCATATTCTAATTGTGTTAAGGTGGAATCTGGTATGCCTTCTTGTAAAAATGTGCTGCCAGTTGCATTAATTTTCTTTGGGGTAGAATCGGTGAGATATTGAAAAATTGCAATATCATGCGGAGCTAAACTCCAAAATACATTTTCTTCTGTTCTTACTTTACCAAGATTTAACCTATTACTATATAGATACTGCAAATCTCCTATATCACCTCTTTTCAATAACTCTTTTATTTTTTTAACAGCGGGATGAAATAAAAGTACGTGCCCAACCATTGCATTAATGTTATTTTTTTCTGATAAAAGGACTAACTGCTCGGCCTCTTCAATTGATAATGTCATGGGCTTTTCTATGAGAAGATTTTTTCTGGCATTCATTATAGCCTTTGCAATTTCAAAATGCGTTTTTGCAGGTGTTGCAATTGTATAACCATCATAATTTTTAAGCAATGCATCTTCAATACTTGAGTGCCCACATACACCAGGATATTTATTCAATAATATCTCTAAAGTAGCTTTATCTTGTTCAACAATTCCCCTCAATACATTCAATTGACTAAGTGTTTTGATATGATTTTTACCCCAATATCCTGCCCCAACAACACAGATACTTTTATTCATTGTTGGCTACCTTTATTATTGTAATGATAATACAATTGTGTTTTCATTGAATACTTTTCGATTATCATATATTTTCACACAGAAGTAATTATTTCTAGCAATTTTAATGATCTTTTACTATTCTGGTTATATACTGTCCGTATGAGCTATTACTCATTCTATTCCCTAAAATCTCTAAATTTTCTTTATCAATATACCCCATCCTATATGCTATTTCTTCTATACATGAAATCTTCATTCCTTGTCGCTTTTCCAATGTCTGCACAAACTGAGATGCCTCTAACAAAGTTTCTTGGCTGCCTGTATCTAGCCAAGTAAAGCCCCTGCCCATCTTTACCATTCTTAACTTTTGATTATTTAGATATTCTTTATTGACATCTGTAATCTCTAATTCTCCTCTATCTGAAGGTTTTTGTTTTTTAGTAATCTCAATCACATCATTTGGGTAAAAATATAGTCCTGAGATAGCATAATTACTTTTTGGTCTAGTTGGTTTTTCTTCAATAGAAATAAGGTCTCCATTCCTATCAAATTCAGCAACGCCATATCTTTGAGGCTCATTAACATAATATCCAAAAACAACAGCATTTTGATTATTTTTTACTTCTTTAACACTATCTCTTAATAACTCTGGTAATCCAACTCCATAAAAGACATTATCACCAAGAATCAAACATACATCATCATCACTAATAAATGATTCTCCCAAAAGAAATGCCTGCGCTAATCCATCAGGTGAAGGCTGAACTTTATAAGATAGTTGTAAACCAATTGATGATCCGTCACCTAATAAATCTTGATACCTCGAAGTATCTTCTGGTGTAGATATAATAAGAATGTTTCGAATACCGGCCAACATAATTGTTGACAACGGATAATATATCATTGGTTTATCATAAATAGGCAATAATTGCTTGCTTGCCACCTTAGTAATAGGAAATAGTCGAGTTCCGCTACCACCAGCTAAAATAATACCTTTCATCTTTATATAAGGCCTAATCTTTCTTGCTTATATATATTTTCATGTATTTTACCCCACCATGTTTTATTATCAATGTACCATGAAATTGTTTTTTCAATTCCTGTTTCAAAAGTTTCTAAAGGCTCCCAACCTAAATTTTCTTTTATTTTACTTGAATCTATAGCATATCTATAATCATGGCCAGGACGATCATCTACAAAAACAATTCTTTCACTAAAACTTTTACCAGATCTCAAAGGAGTTTCTTTATCTAAAATACTACAAATATGTTTAACAATCTGGATATTTGTAATTTCATTGTTACCACCAATATTATAGGTCTCACCCAGTTGACCTTTTTCAATAACCATTTGAATTGCTCTGCAATGGTCATGAACATATAACCAATCTCTGATATTCATTCCGTTTCCGTAAATAGGAAGGTCTTTTCCTTTTAAAGAGTTAATAATCATTAATGGGATCAATTTTTCTGGGAATTGATATGGACCATAATTGTTAGAACAATTCGTAATAATTGCTGGAAAATCAAAAGTTCTAAACCAGGACCGTACTAAATGGTCTGAGCCTGCTTTAGATGCTGAATATGGTGAACTTGGATCATAAGGCGTACTTTCTAGAAATTTCCCTTTAACACCTAAGCTACCATAAACTTCATCTGTAGAAACATGAAGAAATCTAAAACTATTTTTTTTCTCACAACTTAATTTCTTTGACCATTGATTTGATTCATTTAATAAATTCATGGTACCTACTATATTTGTATTAACAAATTCAACTGGTCCATCAATTGAACGATCTACATGACTTTCTGCTGCAAAATGTACAAGCACATCCGGATTATATTTTTCTAATATATTGCGTACAGTGGATTGGTTACAAATATCACCTTTAATAAAATGGTAATTATCATGGTCAATAGTTGACAAATTATCTTTGTTACCTGCATAAGTCATTTTGTCTAAATTAACAATTTGACTCGATAGTTGATTCTCTAGTAAAAAGTGAATGAAATTTGAGCCAATAAAACCACAGCCTCCTGTTATTAAGTATTTTTTCATGAAAAATAGATTTTATTTGCTATTTAAAACTTCAATAATCCTGTTTTGTTTATCTTTATCTAAATACGGATGCATAGGTATTGCAAATATTTGGCTTGCTACCTTTTCAGATACTGGGAAGTCACCTTTCCCATAACCTAGTTTTTTAAAAACTGCTTGTAAATGAAGTGGGCACTTATAGTAAATCATACTTGGAATATTTGAATTGGATAAGGTCGACATTATTTCGCTCCTTTCAAATTCTGATTCAGCCAATATGGAGTATTGCGCCCATGAAGACAAATAACCTTTCGGAATAAATGGGTTTTTAAAATTACCATCTATATTATTTCTATAATAATCTGCGACCATATTTCGCAATTTTAATTCTTCATCAAAGATAAATAACTTTTCTAAAAGTATCGCAGCTTGAATCGTATCAAGCCTACCATTGATTCCAATTCTGACATTCTCATATTTATCAAGACCACTACCATGAATTCTAATAGATCTCATTTTATGAGCTAACTCTTCATCATTAGTGAAAATGGCACCACCATCTCCATAGCACCCAAGAGGCTTTGCTGGGAAAAAGCTAGTAGACGCGACTTTCCCGAAGGACCCTGCCTTCTTACCTTTGGCCTCACCGCCAAATCCTTGTGCCGCATCTTCAATAATTATAAGATTGAATTTTTTTGCTATATCTTCAATTAACCGATATCTAGCAGGAAGACCAAATAAATCGACAGGTATAACGGCTTTAACATTTAACCCTTTTTCTTCTGCATTCAAAATAGCAGATTCAATAAGGTCAGGGTTCATGTTATATGTTTCTTCGTAAATATCGACGAATATGGGTTCTGCTCCAAGTAGCGATATAACCTCAGCAGTTGCAATATATGTAAATGGAGTTGTAATAACGGCATCTCCTGGACCAATACCATTCGCCATTAACGGAATTAACAAGG